>Ga0134121_10001222_pt1 | contig 24559 bp, 24 predicted proteins | sample KB301_FD_96463 | JGI IMG/M metagenome (GOLD analysis project Ga0134121, IMG submission 96463) | Terrestrial soil microbial communities without Nitrogen fertilizer from Kellogg Biological Station, Michigan, USA - KB3-0-1 | ecosystem: Environmental > Terrestrial > Soil > Unclassified ... | reverse complement strand
GTGCCCCAGCGCGCGAGCGCCACGTGCTCCTCGATCGAGATCTCCAGCCGCCCAGGCCACACGCGGCGCACCGCCACGTGGCGCACCCACGGCAGCCGCTCGACGCTCGCACGCACCTCGGCCAGGTCCGCCGCGAAGAAGTTGCCCGAAATGCGCGGCAGCGCCGCCTCCAGCTCCGCCTTGCTGGTCTTCTCGAAATTTCCCTTGAGGTCGACCCGCGTGAGCGGGAAGTGCTGCGGCAGCAGCACCCAATACAGGGCGCCGAAGCAGAGCGCGAGCGCCGCCATCCCGGAAACGATGCCCGCGGCGAGCGTGAGCCTAGCCGACACGGGCGAGCTCCAGGATTCTCACGCACAGGTCCTCGTAAGAAATGCCGACCGCGCGTGCGGCCATCGGCACCAGGCTGTGGCCGGTCATGCCGGGAGAGGTGTTCACTTCCAGCAGCCAGGGCTTCTTCCTGGCGTCGAGCATGATGTCGACGCGGCCCCAGCCGCGGCAGCCGACTGCGCGGAAGGCCTTCAGCGTGAGCGCCTTCAGCTCCTCTTCCTTCTTCGGCGGCAAGCCGCTCGGGCAGTGGTATTTCGTGTCGTCGGTGAAGTACTTGTTCTGGTAGTCGTAGTTGCCCTTCGGCGCTTCGATGCGAATCAGGGGCAGCGCTTCGTCGCCCAGAACGCTCGCGGTGTACTCGGGGCCGTCGACGAATTGCTCGGCGAGCGCGATGTCGTTGTATTTCTTCGCCGCCAGCTCGTACGCCGCGGGCAGCTGCTTCGCCGCGGTCACCTTGGTCAGGCCGAGGGTCGAGCCTTCGTTCGCCGGCTTGACGATCAGCGGCAATTTCAGCTCGCGCGCCACCGACGCCCAGTTCTCCTTTTCGGTGAGGATCCGGAACCGGGGCGTGGGGATGCCGTTGGCGATCCACACCATCTTGGTGCGCCATTTGTCCATACCGATGGCGGAGCCCATCACGCCGCTACCGGTGTAGGGAATGCCGAGGTATTCGAGCGCGCCCTGGATGGTGCCGTCCTCGCCGCCGCGGCCGTGCAGCGCGATGAAGCAGCGCGCGTAGCCTTCGCGCTTGAGGTCGAACAGATCGCGCTGCGCGGGATCGAACGCGTGCGCGTCAACGCCCTTGGCGCGCAGCGCCTTCAGCACGCCGTTACCGCTCATCAGCGAAATTTCCCGCTCGGCCGATTTGCCGCCCAGAAGGACGGCAATTTTCCCGAAATTCAAGCTTCTTCTCCCACGATGCGAACTTCGGTCGAGAGATAGACACCCTTCATCTGGTAGACGATGCGCTGGATGTGGCGGATCAGCCATTCGATGTCGGCCGCGCTCGCCGCGCCCTTCGGATTGACGATGAAGTTGGCGTGCTTCTCGGACACGCGCGCGCCGCCGCGCTCGAAGCCTTTCAGGCCGCAGGTCTCGATCAGGTGCGCCGCGTGGTGCTTGGGGGGGTTGCGAAACACGCTGCCGGCGTTCGGCAGCTGCAGCGGTTGCGTGGCAATGCGACGCGAGAGCAGGTCCTTCATCACGGCGCGCGAGGCATTCCCGTCGCCGGGCTTGAGACGGAACCACGCGGCCGCGAACCATTCCTCGGCCAGCGTCTTCGGCGCGCAGTGCCGGTAGCCGATGTCGTACTCGTCGCGCGAGCGCACCGTCATCTTGCCGGCCCGGTTGATGGTGGCGACGTGGTCGACCACGTCCCAGGTCTCGCCGCCGTAGCAGCCGGCGTTCATCGCCAGCGCGCCGCCCACGGTGCCCGGCACGCCGGCGAGGAACTCGGCGCCCTCGAGGTCGTGCATCGCGGCGAAGCGCGCCACCTTCGGGCTCGCGACGCCGGCTTCGGCGTAGATCTTGCCGTCGCGCAGCTCCGGGCGGTGCGCAGCGGCGTGCATCAGGATCACGGTGCCGCGCCAGCCGCCGTCGCGCACCAGCAGGTTGGAGCCCAGGCCGACGAAGAGCAGCGGCTCCCCTTCCGGCAGCTGGCGCAGGAACGACCCCAGGTCGTGGATATCGGCCGGCACATAGACGCGGTCCGCGCGCCCGCCGGTGCGCCAGCTGACGTGGCGGGCCATCGGCTCGTCGCGCCTCAGGTCACCAAGCAGCTTGCGGAAGCGGAGGGGTTCGGCCATGTTCATTGAAGCTGTGCCGGGACGCCGCCCATCGAGCCGGCGCCCATGGTGATGACGACGTCGCGGTCCTCGGCCGCGCGCCGGATGGCCTCCGGCATGGCGGCGATATCCTCGACGAACAAGGGCTCCACCTTCCCCGCGACACGCACCGCGCGCGCGAGCGAACGGCCGTCGGCGGCCACGATCGGCGGCTCGCCCGCGGCGTATACCTCGGCCAGCACCAGCACATCCACCGTCGACAGCACGCGCACGAAATCCTCGAACAGGTCGCGCGTGCGCGTATAGCGGTGCGGCTGGAACGCGAGCAGGATGCGCCGGCCGGGAAACGCGCCGCGCGCCGCCTCGAGCGTCGCCGCCATTTCCGCCGGATGGTGACCGTAGTCGTCGATCAGCGTGAAGGACCCTTTCCCGTCGAGCTTGATCTCGCCGTAGTTCTGGAAGCGGCGACCGACACCATGGAATTCGCGCAACGCCTTTTGAATGAATTGGTCCTTGATTCCTAATTCCGCGCCGACTGCAATCGCGGCAAGCGCATTGAGCACGTTGTGTCGGCCGGGCAGGTTCAGAACGACATCGAGCGGCTTCGCGTCCTTGCGCAGCGCGCGAAAGCGCATGCGGCCGCCGTCGTGCTCGACCGCTTCGGCGCGCACCATCGCGTCCTCGCCGGTACCGTACGTCAGCACCGGTTTGGTCACGTCGGGCAGGATCGCGCGCACGTGCGCGTCGTCGGCGCAGAGCACCGCCGCGCCGTAGAAAGGCAGGTTCTGCAGGAACTGCACGAACGCCTGCTTGAGGCGCGCGAAGTCCTGCTGGTAGGTATCCATGTGGTCGGCGTCGATGTTGGTGACGACCGCGATCACCGGTTGCAGGTGCAGGAACGAGGCATCGGATTCGTCGGCCTCGACCACGATGAAGTCGCCCGCGCCCAGGCGCGCGTTGGAACCCGCGGCGTTGAGGCGGCCGCCGATGACGAAGGTCGGATCGAGCCCGGCCTCCGCAAGTACGCTCGCCACCAGGCTGGTGGTGGTGGTCTTGCCGTGCGTGCCGGCGATGGCCACGCCCTGCTTCAGGCGCATCAGCTCGGCGAGCATCAGCGCGCGCGGCACGACCGGGATGCGGTTTTCCCGCGCCGCGACCACCTCCGGGTTGTCGGCTTGCACCGCCGTCGAGACCACGACCGCATCCGCGCCGTTCACATGCTGGGACTTGTGGCCATGCGCAACCTTGACCCCCAGCCCCGCCAGACGGCGCGTCGCGCTGTTCTCCGACAGGTCGGAGCCGCTCACCTGGTAGCCGAGGTTGGCCAGCACCTCGGCGATGCCCGACATGCCCGAGCCGCCGATGCCCACGAAATGGATGTGACGGACCTTGTGCTTCATCGCGCGATGCTCATGCAACGTTCGGCGACCACGCGCGCCGCATCGGGCTTGCCGAGCGCGCGCGCTTTGCGCGCCATCTCGAGGAGCCGGCTTCGATCCAGCCCCCGAATCATCTGCGCGAGCTTCTGCGGCGTCAGGTCGCGCTGCTGGATCAGCAGCGCCGCGCCATGGTCGGCGAGGAATTTGCCGTTGGCGGTCTGGTGGTCGTCCACCGCGTGCGGGAACGGCACCAGGATGCTCGCCATGCCGCCGGCGGACAGCTCGGCGATGGTCACCGCGCCGGCGCGGCAGATCACCAGGTCGGCCTCCGCGTAGCGGCGCGCCATGTCGTCGATGAACGCGACCAGCTCGCCTTTCACGCGCGCCTCGGCGTAGTGCTTCTTCAGCGCGTCCAGATGCTTCTCGCCCGCCTGGTGAACCACCTCTGGCCGGTCGTTCATCAACGCGAGCGCTTTCGGAACCGATTCGTTCAGCGCCTGCGCGCCCAGGCTGCCGCCGACCACCAGGATGCGAAGCGGCCCTTGCCGGTTCTGAAACCGCGTCTCGGGGGCCGCGATGGCGGCGATTTCGGCGCGCACCGGGTTGCCGGTCCACTCCGCGTTCTTGAGCGCACGCGGAAAGCCGGCCATCACCTTGTCGCTGACCTGCGCGAGAACCTTGTTGGCCAGGCCCGGGATCGCGTTCTGCTCGTGCAGCGCGAGCGGCCGGTTCCAGAGCGAAGCCATCATGCCGCCGGGGAAGGCGACGTAGCCGCCGAGCCCGAGCACCACGTTCGGTCGCAGGCTGCGGATATGGCGCGCGCTTTCCCAGAAGGAATAAAGCAGGTTGGCCGGCAGCAGCAACTTCTGCACCAGGCCCTTGCCGCGCGCGGCTTTGGCGCGGATCCAGGCGGCGCGGTAACCGTGCTTCGGCACCAGGCGCTCTTCCATGCCGCCGCGGGCGCCCATCCACACCACTTCCCAGCCGGCGGCGCGCATCTGCTCGGCGACCGCGAGGCCCGGGAAAATATGACCGCCGGTCCCCCCGGCCATGATCAGAATGGTCTTCACGCGTTCAGTCCTCTCGACAACTGGCGGTTCTCCCAGTCGATGCGCAGCAGGATGGCGAGCGCGATGAAGTTGGCGAGCAGGCCCGAGCCGCCATAGCTCATGAGGGGCAGCGTGAGCCCCTTGGTCGGCAGCAGGCCCACGTTCACGCCCATGTTGATCAGGGCCTGGAAACCGAACCAGATGCCGATGCCCTGCGCGGCGAGCGCGGCGAAATGCCGCTCGTGCTGCGTGGCCTGCCGGCCGATGGCAAAGGCCCGCGCCACCAGCCACACGAAAAGACCGATCACCAGCGCCACCCCGGCGAAGCCGAGCTCCTCGGCGATCACCGCGAGCAGGAAATCGGTATGCGCTTCCGGCAGGTAATGAAGTTTCTCGACGCTCGCCCCAAGGCCAACGCCGAGCCACTCGCCGCGCCCGAAGGCGATCAGCGCGTGGGAAAGCTGGTAGCCCTTGCCGAACGGATCGGACCACGGATCCATGAAGCCGAAAATGCGCTGCATGCGGTAGGGCGAGGTGAGCACGAGCAGCACGAAGCCGGCGGCGAGCATGCCGAGCAACGCGGCGAAGTGCCTGCCGTTCATGCCGCCGAGGAACAGGATCGAGAACGTCACCACCGCGATCACCACCAGCGCGCCGAAATCCGGCTCGCGCAGCAGCAGCCATGAAACGAGCAGCATCACCGCGAGCATCGGCAGCAGGCCGCGCTTGAAGCTCTTCATCACGGCGTGCTTGCGCGCCGTGTAGTCCGCGGCGTAGAGCACGACCGCGAGCTTCACCGCTTCCGAGGGCTGGAAACCGAAGCCCGGCAGGTCGAGCCAGCGCCGCGCGCCGTTGACCTCGCGCCCGAATCCCGGCACCAGCACCAGCGCGAGCAGCGCCACGCCGCCGAAAAACAGCCACGGCGCCGCTTTCTGCCACCAGCGGGCCGGGATGATGAACACCGTGATCGCCGCCACCAGCGCGACCCCGAGGTAGACGCCATGGCGCGCGAGGAACCACGCCGCGTTGTTGCCGGTGAAGCGGCTCGACTCGGCCGTGGCGATCGACGCCGAATAGACCATCACCAGTCCCATGGCCGCGAGCAGCAGCGCCGCCCACGCGAGCGAGCGGTCGTACTCCGCGTTCGGCGCGCTGCGCGCGAAGACGTAGGTCTGGCTCACGGCGCGAGCGCCCTCACCGCCGCGGCAAACACATCGCCGCGATGCCTGTAGTCACGGAACATGTCGAAGCTCGCGCACGCGGGAGACAGCAATACGGCTTCCCCCGGTTTTGCGATCCGGGCGGCGCGCTCGACCGCCGCCTCGAGCGAGCTGCATCTTTCCCCGGAAACGACTTTCTCGATCAGCGGCGCGTCGCGTCCGATGAGCAATACCTGCGTGGCGAACTCGCGTACCGGCTCGCGCAGCGGAGTGAAATCCTGGCCCTTGCCCTCGCCGCCGAGGATCAGCACGGTCTTTTTCCCCAGGCCGCGCAGCGCGGCAACGGTGGCGCCGACGTTGGTGCCCTTGGAATCGTCGTACCACTCGACCGCGCGGCGCGTGGCAACCAGCTCGAGGCGGTGCGGCAGGCCTTTGAAGGTTTTCAGCCCCGCGCGTGGATCGACACCGAGAATCGAAACCAGGGCGCAGGCAGCAAGCGCGTTGGCGACGTTGTGCGAGCCACGGATGGAAAGCTCGTCGATGGCCAGGATCTTGCGGTCGCCCTGGACCAGATTCCCCCCGACCACGCCGAAGTCACCGCCGCGCGGCGCGTCGAGCCCGAACGTAACGACCTTCCTTCCGGCCTGCGCCATGCCGAGCGAGCGCGCGTCGTCGCGATTCAGCACTTGCGTGCCGGCGCCCATGAAAACGCGCGCCTTCGCTGCCGCGTAGTCGTCGAGGCCGGTATAGCGGTCGAAGTGGTCCTCGGTGAGATTGAGCATCGCCGCGGCAGCCGGTGCCAGCGACCAGGTGGTCTCGAGCTGATAGCTGGAGAGCTCGAGCACCCAGGCCGCTGGCGGTGTCTGGCGTTTCACCAGTGCGTCCAAGGCGGGCGGGCTGATGTTGCCGGCCACTTCACAGTCGACACCGGCCGCGCGCAGCAGGTGGCCGGTGAGCGAAGTCACGGTGGTCTTGCCGTTGGTGCCGGTGATCGCAAGCACCGGCTGGCGGTTGTGCCAGGCAAAGAGCTCGATGTCGCCGAGCACCGGAATGCCGGCGGCGACGGCAGCGCGGATCACCTCCTGCTCGAGCGAAAGGCCGGGGCTGACGCACACCAGGTCGACACCCAGCAGCAGGCGCGGATCGAACGGACCGAGATGCAGCTCGCCCTGAAAGCTGTCTTTGCGCGGCGGCGCAACGCGCGTGTCCGCGACTCGCGCCGTTCCACCCGCGCGCTCCACCCAGCGCGCCGCCGAGAGGCCGCTGTCGCCCAGCCCGAGCACCAGCACGCGTTTCCCTGCGAGAGAGGCTTTCGCTGGTTTCGGCAGAAGCGAAAAGGCGGGCTCGCGCATCATCGGAGCTTGAGCGTCGACAGGCCGAACAGCACCAGCATCATGGTGATGATCCAGAAGCGCACTACGACCTGGCTCTCCTTCCAGCCTTCCAGCTCGTAGTGGTGGTGCAGCGGCGCCATGCGGAAGATGCGCTTGCCGCCGGTCCACTTGAAGTACACCACCTGCAGCATCACCGACAGGGTCTCGGCGACGAACACGCCGCCCATGATGAACAGCACGATCTCCTGGCGGACGATGACCGCGATGGTGCCGAGCGCGGCGCCGAGCGCGAGCGCGCCGACGTCGCCCATGAACACTTCGGCCGGGTAGGCGTTGAACCAGAGGAAGCCGAGGCCGGCGCCGGCGAGCGCGCCGCAGATCACCGCGAGCTCGCCCGCGCCCTGGATGTAGGGAAGGCCGAGGTATTTCGAGAACACCGCGTGGCCGGCGACGTAGGCGAAAATGCCGAGCGCGCTGCCCACCATCACGGTCGGCATGATCGCCAGGCCGTCGAGCCCGTCGGTCAGGTTCACCGCGTTCGAGGTACCGACGATGACGAAGAAGGTGAGCAGGATGAAGCCGATGGTGCCGAGCGGATACGCGATGTGCTTGAAGAACGGCACGATCAGCTCGTTCAGCGACGGCATGGTCTGCGACAGGTAGCCGAGGTAAATCGCGGCCGAGAGGCCGATCAGCGCCTGCCAGAAGAACTTCCACCTCGCCGGCAGGCCTTTCGGGTTGCGATGCACGACTTTGCGGTAGTCGTCGATCCAGCCGACGGTGCCGAAGGCCAGCGTCACCAGCAGCACCACCCACATCAGGCGGTTCGACAGGTCGCCCCACAGCAGCGTGGTGAGGCAGATCGACACCAGGATCAGCGCGCCGCCCATCGTCGGCGTGCCGGCCTTGGTCAGGTGCGAGCGCGGCCCGTCGTCGCGCACCGCCTGGCCGATCTTGTAGGCGGTGAGCTTGCGGATCACGTAGGGACCGAGGATCAGCGACACCGCGAGCGCGGTGAGGCAGGCGAGCACCGCGCGCAACGTGATGTAGTTGAACACGTTGAAGAGGCGAAAGTCCTTGGCGAGCCATTGCGCAAGCTCGAGCAGCATCAGTGCCCTCCCTCTGCCGTGCCGGTGAGCGCGGCAACCACGCGCTCCATCTTCATGAAGCGCGAGCCCTTGACCAGGATGGTTCTTGCGTGGATCTCGCGCACTAACTCGTCCACGGCCGCGAAATGACGCGCACCCTGGCCGAAAGCGGTGACGGTGTCGCGCGTCGCCTCCCCCATCGCGAGCAGCTGCGTCACACCCTTGGCGCGCGCGTACTCGCCCACTTCGCGGTGGAACTCGACGCCACGCTCGCCGACCTCGCCCATGTCGCCGAGCACCAGCGCGGTGGGAGGCGGGCTCGAAGCGAGGACGTCGATCGCGGCGCGCACCGAGTCAGGGTTGGCGTTGTAGCTGTCGTCGATCACCGTCGCGCCGCTCGCCGCGCGCTTCACCTGCAAGCGGCCGGTATACGGACGGAACGCGGTCAGTCCCTCGGCAATGGTCGAGGTCTTGATGCCGACGGCGTGCGCGCACGCCGCCGCGGCCAGCGCGTTGCGCACGTTGTGGAGACCGGGAATCGCCAGCTTGGCGTCAGCCTCGCCGGCCGGAGTGCGCAGGCGCAGCTCGCTCGTCAGGCGCTCGAGCCGGCAGCGCCCGGTCACCGTGCCGTGCTCGAGGCCGAACTCCACGGTGCGATGCTTGCCGGCACGGCTGCGGAAATGAGGCGCGTGCGCATCGTCGGCGTTGATCACCGCGACGCCTTCGGCCGGCAGCGCCTCGTAGACCGAGGCATTCTCCGCCGCGACCTCCTCGACCGAGCGCATGAACTCGAGATGCTCGCGCTGCGCGTTGTTGACCAGGGCCACCGTCGGCCGCGCGATGCCGGCCAGGTAGGCGATCTCGCCCTTGTGATTCATGCCGAGCTCGATCGCGCACCAGCGGTGCGCGTGGCGCAGGCCGAGCAGCGTCAGCGGCAGGCCGATGTCGTTGTTCAGGTTGCCGCGTGTCGCGAGCACCGCGTGCGTTTGTTCTCCAGGACCGGCATGCGCACGCAGGATCGCGGCCAGCATCTCCTTCACCGTGGTCTTGCCGTTGGATCCGCAGATCGCCACCAGCGCCGGCTGGAAACGCGCGCGCCAGTAGCGCGCGAGATCGCCGAGCGAGCGCTTGGTGTCTTCCACCACCAGGGCGGGCACCGGATATTCGCCGTGATAGCGGCTGTCGACCATCGTCGCCGCGGCCCTGGCGGTGGCCGCAGCCTTGAGGAATTCGTGACCGTCGAAGCGATCCCCGCGCAACGCGACGAACAGGTCGCCCTCGTGCAGGCTGCGGCTGTCGGTGGAGACGCCGGTGAACTGCGCGTCGCCGCCGCTCGCGCGGCCGCCGAGCGCGGCGGCGGCTTCAGCGAGTCGCATCATTTGCCTTTTTCCTCTCCATCAGCGCCGCGCGTGCCTGCTCTTCGTCGGAAAAATGCGTGCGCTTGCCGGCGATCTCCTGGTAGTTCTCATGTCCCTTGCCCGCGATGAGGATCACATCCGCGGCCTCGGCGTCGGCGACCACCCGGGCAATCGCGCGCGCACGATCGGGTTCGCTTTCGCAGCCGGGCGCGCCGCGCTTCACCGCGTCGATGATCGCGAGCGGATCTTCACTGCGCGGATTGTCGGAAGTGATCAGGACCCGGTCGGCGAGCTTCGCGGCGATCGCGCCCATCGGCGCGCGCTTGCTCGGATCGCGGTCGCCGCCGGCGCCGAACACCACGACCAGGCGTCCGCCGCGGACCTCCGCCACCGGGCGCAGCGAGCGCAGGACGTTGTCGAGCGCATCCGGGGTATGCGCATAGTCGATGACCACCAGCGGCGGCTCGCCGACTGCCTGCATGCGCCCGGGCACCGGCGGCAGCGAAGCGACCAGGTCCGCGGCCTGGTCGAAGGCGATTCCCTTCGCCAGCAGGCAGCCGATCACGCCGAGCGCGTTCGAAAGATTGAAGCGCCCAGGTGCCGGGCTGCGCACGCGCGCGTCGGCCACGATCGCCTGATCGACCGCAGCATCGCGCGGCTCGAGGCTGTAGCCGATGGTGCGCACGCGGCCAGCAAGGCGAGCGGCGAGCTCCACGCCCAGCCTGTCGTCGAGGTTCAGCACCGCGCACCCGAGGCCCGGCGTTTCGAACAGCCGCGCCTTCGCGGCGCCGTAGGCCTGCATCGAGCCGTGATAGTCGAGGTGGTCGTGCGAAAGGTTGGTGAACAGGGCGCAGGCGAAGCGCACGCCGTTGACCCGTCCTTGTACCAGACCGTGCGATGAAACTTCCATCGCAGCCGCCTCGGCACCGCTCGCTCGCATCTGCTGGAGCGCGAAATGCAGCTCGAGCGCGTCGGGTGTGGTGTTGGAGAGCGGCGTCAGCGCGCCGGGAAACCCGCTGCCGAGCGTTCCGATCACGCCGGCCCTGGTGCCCTGGCGGCCGAGCGCCGCGGCGATCCACTGGCTGCAGGAGGTCTTGCCGTTGGTGCCGGTCACGCCGCACACCCAGAGCGCTTCCGAGGGACGGCCGTAGAACTCGTGTGCGAGCACGCCCGCCCGCTGCTTCAGCTCTTCGACCGGAGCGTTCGGCACGCGCCACTGGCCGTTCCAGGAAAATCCGTCTTTTTCCCAAAGCACGGCCGACGCGCCGCGGCCGAGCGCATCCGAGATATGAGCGCGCCCGTCGGCCTTCTCTCCGGGATAGGCGAGAAACGCCACGCCGGGTGCGCAGCGCCGGCTGTCGGACGAGAGCCGCTCGATCATCGCGCCCTGCGCGGCGAGGCTACGCAGCGGATCCACGCGGATTCCATCTCAGGTGCTCTCCTTCGCCTCTTCGGCGTCGCCGGGCAGCTCGAGCGGCCCGTCGTGCGGCACGTTGAGCAGGCGCAGCGCGCCCTGCATCACCTGCGAGAACACCGGTGCGGCGACCACGCCGCCGTAGTGTTGCCCGGCCGCGGGCTCGTCGAGCATCACCGCCACCACCAGGCGCGGCGCGCTGACCGGGGCGAGGCCGACGAAGGACGAGAGATATTTGTCGGGTGCGTAGCTGCCGTTCTCCTGCTTGTGCGCGGTGCCGGTCTTGCCGGCGACCCGCCAGCCCATGACGCGGGCGCGCGGTCCGGTGGAACCGGGCTGCACCGCCAGCTCGAGCATCGCTCGCACCGCGCGCGCGGTCCCGGCCGACAGGACTTTCTCCCCGCTGACCTCGGTACCGGTTTTGACCAGCGTAAGCGGCACCAATTCCCCGTCGCGGGCAAACACGGTGTAGGCGCGCGCGAGCTGAGCGAGGCTGAGCGACATGCCCATGCCGTAGCCGAGCGTGGCTTGCTCGACCGGACGCCAGGTCTTGTAGGGCCGCAGGCGCCCGGCCGCCGCGCCGGGAAAGCCGAGATCGGGCGCGGTGCCGAAGCCGACGCGGTGAAAAAAGTCCCACATCGACTCGCGCGGCAGCGACAACGCGATCTTCGCCATGCCGACGTTGGAAGAGTGCGCCAGCACCTGGGCGACGGTCTGCGTACCCCCGGGGTGCACGTCGCGAATCGTGTAATTGGCCATCGTCAATCGGCCCGATCCGGTATCCACCGCCGTGCGCGGAGTGATCTTCCCCGTCTCCAGCGCGAGCGCCGCGGTGAAAGGCTTCAGCGTCGAGCCCGGCTCGAACAGATCGGTGATTACGCGGTTGCGCAGCTGCGCCCCAGTGAGACGCGCGCGGTTGTTTGGGTTGTACGACGGCATGTTGGCGAGCGCGAGCACTTCGCCGGTGCGCACGTCGATCACGATCACCGCCCCGGCTTTGGCGCGGTGGCGCTCGACCGCGCTCTTCAGCGCACCGAATGCGAGGCTCTGGATCTTGCTGTCGATCGAGAGCGTGAAGTCGCTGCCGTCCTGCGCGGCGTGGATCGAGCCGACGTCCTCGACGATGCGGCCGAGGCGGTCGCGAATGACGCGCCGGCTGCCGGCCTTGCCGCCGAGGGTGTCCTGGTGCGCGAGCTCGATGCCCTCCTGGCCCGAGTCGTCCACCCCGGTAAAGCCGATTACGTGAGCGGTTACTTCACCGCCGGGGTAGTAGCGCCGGTATTCGACATGCTGATGGATGCCCTTCAGCCCGAGCTGCTGCACCGCCGCCGCGGTCTCGGGCGGAATCTGGCGCTTCAGGTAGACGAAGTCGCGCGAGCCGTCGCCCAGGCGCTTGTCGAGCTCGAGCTTCGGCATCGCGAGCAGCGAAGCAAGCTTGCGCCGCTCGCGATCGCCTGCGTCGACGTCGCCCGGAATCGCCCATACCGACTTCACCGGCGTGGACACCGCGAGCGCTTCGCCGTTGCGATCGAGCACGCGTCCGCGCGTCGCCGCAATTTCCATCACGCGCGAATAGCGCGCCTCGCCTTTCTCCTAGAGGAAATCGGTTTCCATCGCCTGCAGCCAGACCGCGCGCCCGGCCAGCACGGCGAAGCCGGCGCCGAGCACAATCAGCACCAGGCGTGCGCGCCACACGGGCAGGCGCACCAGGCCCTGCGCTGCCTTGCTCACCGACCGGTATCTCGTCCGACGAGGCGCACGCGGCGCGGGTCGGCCGCGCGCAGGCCGAGCGAGCGCGTGGCGAGCTTTTCGACCCGCGAGTGCAGCCCCCAGGTGCTGGCCTCGAGCTGCAGGCGGCCGTATTCCGCCTCGAGCTCGCGCGCGGCGGCCTGATCGCGCTCGAGCTGCGAGAAGGCGCGCCGCCCCTTGTGCTGCGAAGTGACGAGCCCGAGCGCGCAGGCGACGAGAACCGCGAGGAGGAGGAGGTTCAGTTTCGCCACCGCGCGCCGGGCTCGATTCGATACTGCGAATAGGGGACCGCAGTACGCTCGGCCACCCGGAGGGTGGCGCTTCGCGCCCGCGGATTTCTTGTTGTCTCTTCACGGGACGCGCGCACTGCTCGTCCCGACAGCGTAAGCATGGGTTGTGGCATTTCGCTGGCTTTCAGCGGCAATCGCCGGGGCATTTCCGGGCGCGCCGCCGACTGCAGGAACCGCTTGACGATGCGGTCCTCCAGCGAGTGGAAGCTGATCACGGCGAGCCGCCCCTGCGGCGCGAGGCGCGCCACAGCCTGGGGCAGCATCACCGACACTTCCTCAAGCTCCCGATTGACGTGAATCCGTAGAGCTTGAAAGGTGCGCGTCGCCGGGTCCTGGCCCGGCTCGCGTGTACGGACCGCCTGAGCCACGAGCTCGGCAAGTTGCCGGGTACGGACGATCGGTTCGCGGCGGCGAGCAGCTGCAAGCGCCGCTGCAATCTGTTTAGCAAACCGTTCTTCGCCATAGTCCCTGATTACCCCCTCGATTTCTTGTTGTTCTGCGCCGGCCAGCCAGTCGGCGGCCGACATCCCCTGCGTCGGGTCCATGCGCATGTCGAGCGGACCGTCGTGGCGGAACGAGAAGCCGCGCGCGGCGTCGTCGAGCTGCGGCGACGACACGCCCAGATCGAAGAGCATGCCGTGGACCGCGGCCGCGCCGGCGTCATCCAGCGCGGGCGAGAGGTTGGCGAAGTTGGTATGCACGAAGGTGAACCTCGGATCGGCGATGGCCGAAGCGGCGGCTGCCGCTTGCGGATCGCGATCGAGTGCAATGAGTCGGCCCCGCGGCCCGAGCCGCTCGAGGATCAGCCGGCTGTGGCCGCCGCGGCCGAAGGTGCCATCCACGTAGATGCCGTCGGGCCGCACGGCCAGCGCCTCGATGGCTTCGGTGGCAAGAACGCTCTGATGCATCGGCCGGCCTCACAGCGAAAACCCCTCGATGCCAGCGGGTGGAGTCGCGGTCCCGGTGAACGCCTGGCCGAGCTTCGCCGACCAGACGCCGGAATCCCACAGCTCGAAATAACGCCCCTGGCCGACCATCATCGCGTCGCGCTCGAGCTTGGCGTGCTGGCGCAGCGCGGGCGGCAGCAGGACGCGCCCGGAGCCGTCGGGCTCGACGTGCTCCTCGAAGCCGAGCAGCAGCCGCTTCCACCAGCTCGCCTGCGGATGAAACGCGGGGAAGCTCTCCACCTGAGCGCGCACGGGTTCCCACGCCGCTTCGGGGTAGATCAACACGCAGCCCTCGGGGTGTGCGGTGACGACCAGCGTTTTTGCACCGTCGAGCAATGCACCACGATGGCGCGTGGGGACAGCGATGCGTCCCTTCGCGTCGAGAGTGATGACCGCGGCTCCGTGAAACGCTGTTCCCATATGGCTGTTTGCGCCACTATCTCCTACCTTTTGCCACTTTACGGCCAAAATCTTGCAGGGTCAAGCGTGTTTTTCCAAGTCCAACAAGGACTTAGCTATCCTTTTGAAAGCAAAGAATTCGCAGAACTAGGGTCTTTACTATCAAAGACTTATAGACGTTACTGAAAGTACCTTCTCAGGACAGAGGGCCAAAGCTGCAATGCCATAATTCACAGCCACCGATGATCAATAAATTCGTCGCCAGCCCCGCAGCCGCCCTCGCCGACGTGCCCGATGGCGCCACCGTGATGATTCACGGCTTCGGCAACGCCGGCATGCCCTCGGCGCTGATCAACGCGCTGATCGAGCAGGGCGCGCGCGAGCTCACCATCGTCAACAACAACGCCGGCAACGCCGACACCGGCTTGGCCGCGCTCATTGCCGCCAAGCGGGTGCGCAAGATCCTTTGCTCGTTTCCGCGCCAGTCCGACTCCTGGCACTTCGACAAGGCATACCGCGCGGGCGAGATCGAGCTCGAGCTGGTGCCGCAGGGCACGCTCGCCGAGCGCATTCGCGCCGCGGGCGCGGGCATCGGCGCGTTCTATACGCCGACCGCGTTCGGCACCAAGCTCGCCGAGGGCAAGGAGACGCGGCGCATCGGCGATCGCGACTACGTGCTCGAGTATCCGATCTACGCCGACTATGCGCTGATCAAGGCCGACCGCGCGGACCGCTGGGGCAACCTCACCTACCGCATGAGCGCGCGCAACTTCGGTCCGATCATGGCGGCGGCAGCGAAAATCTCCGTGGTGCAGGTACGCGAGACGGTGGAATTGGGCGAGCTCGATCCGGAGCACATCGTCACCCCCGGAATATTCGTCAAACGAGTGGTGAAACACTGATGAAAAAACTCGACCGGAAACAAATGGCAGCCCGCGTCGCGCGCGACATTCCCGAGGGTGCCTACGTGAATCTCGGCATCGGCCTGCCGACGCTGGTCGCCGACTTCCTGCCGAAGGGGCGCGAGATCATCCTGCACAGCGAGAACGGCATCCTCGGCGTGGGGCCGAAGCCGGCGCCGGGCATGGAGGACGATGACCTGATGAACGCCGGCAAGGAGCCGGTCACGCTGCTCACCGGCGGCGCCTACTTCCACCACGCCGACTCGTTCGCCATGATCCGCGGCCGCCATCTGGACTTCGCGATCCTCGGCGCGTTCCAGGTCTCGGTCGCGGGCGACCTCGCCAACTGGCACACCGGCGGCGCCGACGCGATCCCGGCAGTGGGCGGCGCCATGGACCTCGCGGTCGGCGCGAAGAAGGTGCTGGTGATGATGGAGCACCTCACCAAGAACGGCGAAAGCAAGATCGTCGAGCGCTGCAGCTACCCGCTCACCGGCGCGCGCTGCGTCGACCGGATCTACACGGATCTCGCGGTGATCGACGTGAAGGCCGATGGCCTCCACGTCGTCGATACCGTCGAAGGACTTTCCTTCGAAGAGTTGCAGCGGCTGACCGGCGTGCCGCTGAAGCGCCTCGCTACTGCGGCTTGACCCCGGCGGCGGTGAGCAGCCGGCGGTTGCTCTCGGTCTCGTCGTGCACCAGCTTCTTGAACTCGGCCGGCGACATGTCCAGCGTCGCGTTGCCGAGACCCTCGAGCTTCGCCTTCGTGCCCGGGTCGGCGAGCGCCTTGCGCGTGTCGGCGTTGATCTTGTTCACCAGCTCGGGGCTCATCCCGGCGGGACCCCAGAACGCGACCCAGAGCGACGAATCGGCGCCCTTGACGCCCGCTTCCGCGGTGGTCGGCACGTCGGGCACGGTCGGATTGCGCTTCGCCGTGCTGGTCGCGAGCGGCTTCAGCTTGCCACTCTTGATTTGGGATAGCGCGGCCGAGACCGGCGCCCAGTAGGCTTGCACGTTGCCGCTGAGAATCGCGGCCACCACCTCGGGCGTTCCCTTGAACGGCACCTCGACCACCTTGATGTCCGCCGCGGCAATGAACTTCTCGGTGTTGAGGTGCGTGCCGCTGCCGATGCCGGCGTGGCCGATGTTGATCGTGCCCGGCTTCGCCTTCGCCGCGCGCACCAGGTCCATCAAGTTGTTGTAGGGCGAGTCGGCCGCCACTACCAGCACGTTGGGTTGCTCGACGAGAGGCACGATCTCGGTGAAGTCCTTGAGCGTGTCGTACGGCAGCTTGGCGAAGATCGCCGGATTCACCGTATGCGCATTCGAGGTCACCAGGAGCGTGTAACCGTCCGGCGCCGCGCGCGCCACGGCCGCGGAGGCGATAGAGCCGCCCGCGCCGGCGCGGTTGTCGTTGATCACCGGGTGGCCCCACATTTCAGACAGCCTGGCCGTGACGATGCGGCTGACGATGTCGACCGCGCTGCCCGGCGTGAACGCGACCATGACCGTCACAGCCTTGTTGGGATATTGCGCCTGTGCCTGCGCGGCGCACACGGCGAGCAACAGAAGAACGGCAAACCTCTTCATGGACATCCTCCTCGGTTTATTGTGGCTTGATACCCGCGGCGCGAAGCACCTTGCCGGTGTCTTCGACTTCGCGGCGCACGAACTGCGTGAATTCGGCAATCGTCATGCTCATCGGCTCGGTGCCGAGATTGGTGAGGCGCTCGCGCAGGTCCGGGCTCTGCAGCGCGCGATTCACGTCGCGGTTGATCTTCTCCGCGATCTCGGGCGGCATGCTGGCCGGGCCCCACAGCCCGAGCCAGAGCGTGTAGTCGAAGCCCGGAACGCCGGCCTCGGCCACCGTCGGCACCTCGGGCAGCAGGCTCGAGCGCTTGGCGCTGGAAACCGCCAGCGCGATGGCGCGGCCGCCGCGCACGTGCGGCAGCGCCGCGTTGATCGGCGCGAAGTAGCAGCACACGCGCCCGCCGAGGGTGTCGCCAATCGCCTCGGGCGTGCCCTTGTAGGCGACGTGCACCACGTCGATGCTCGCCATCATCTTCAGCTTCTCCAGATTGAAGTGCGTGCCGCTGCCGACGCCGGCCGAGGAGAAGTTGAGCGCGCCGGGCTTCACCTTCGCGGCGGCGATGAAATCGGCGAAGGTCTTCCAGCCGCTGTCGGCGCCGACGATCAGCACGTTCGGGCCGGCCGCCATTGGCGCGAGGTTGGTGAAGTCCTTGAGCGTGTCGTACGGCATGTTGGCGTAGATGCCGGGATTCGCCACGTGCGCCGATGAATTGGCGAGCAGCGTGTAGCCATCGGGTGCCGACTTCACCACCACCGCGGAGCCCACCGTGCCGCCGGCGCCGGCGCGGTTCTCCGCCACCACCGGCTGGCCCCAGAGTTCCTGCAGCTTGGCGGCGACCGCGCGACCGACGATGTCGATCGAGCTGCCGGGGGTGAACGAAATGACCAGGCGCACCGGCTTGTTCGGGTAGCCCTGTGCCAGCGCCTGTGCGGCACCGAGGGCAACGAGCAAAGCAAGCAGTTTCTTCACTGAGGCTTCAGTCCGGCCGCGCGCATTACCTTGCCGAGGTCCTCATATTCGTGGCGGATGAACGCGTCGCCTTCCGCCGGCGTCATCGACATGGGCTCGGTGCCGAGCTTCGCGAGCCGCTCGGTCACCTCCGGAGATTTCAACGCGCGGTCGACGTCGGCGTTGACCTTGGCGACGATCTCGGCCGGGGTCTTCGCCGGCGCGAGCAGCGCGAGCCAGAACGTAGATTCGCCGTCCGGAAAACCGGCCTCGCCCAGGGTCGGCACGTTCGGAAGTGCACTGACGCGCTTGCTGGTGGTCACGGCGAGCGGCTTCACCTTGCCGTCGCGCACCGGGCCCATGCCGGACACCGCGGGCACCATGGCGTACTCGACGCGGCCGCCCATCGTCTCGGTCAGGATCGGCGGCGTGCCCTTCAGAGGCACATGCACCGCCTTCACGCCGGCGGCGACATTGAACTTCTCGATACTGACGTGCGCGCCGCTGCCCACGCCGGCGGTGGCGTAGTTGTACTGGCCGGGCTTCGCCTTGAGCATCGCGACCAGGTCCTTCACCGAATTCGCCGATGAGGTCGGCGGCACGATCAGCACGCTCGGCAGGCTGCCGAGCATCGCGACGCAGGAAAGATCCTTCAGCGTGTCGTAGCCCAGGTCCTTGTAGAGCACGTGGTTCACGGCGTGTCCGGAGGACACCAGCACCAGCGTGTAGCCGTCCGGATCCGCGCGCGCGGTGTCGCGAATGCCGATGGTGCCGCCGGCGCCGGGTTTGTTTTCCACGATGACCGGCTGGCCCCAGGCCGCGTTGAGGCGCTCGCCGACGATGCGCGCCATCACGTCGGTCGCGCTCCCCGGCGTGAACGGAACGATGATCCTGACCGGCTTCGACGGATACGCCTGTGCCGCCACCAGCGTGGAGCAGGCCCACAGCAGCCCGAGTAGGAGGGTCCTCATGCGCGCTTCTGCCGCGCCCAGTACTGCGGATCGGACTTGGAGCGCTGCAGATCTTCGGCAGTCTGGTAGCCCGGCGCCATCGACGCCGTGGTGCCGGCGAGCACCTGATGGTGATCGATGTTGAGCAGGCGCAGCCAGCTTTGCTGCCCGAGCGTCAGGCCGATCATGCAGCCGAGTTCGACCAGCTCGGGCTCGCTGAAGTGCTTGTGCATGCGCTCCCAGAACGCGTCGTCCGTGTCGATGTGCCAGGCAATCGCCTCCGCGTACGCGAGCGCCGCCTTCTGCCGCTCGTCGTAGCGCTTCGATTTCTCGAAGTTGAGCAGGTCCTTGACGTCGTCCTCGATCATGCCGGCGCCGGCCGCCTTTACCGAGCGCTGGTTACCGCAGTAGTCGCACTGCACCGAGCGCGAGATGTAGAGCCGGCACAGTTCCTTGATTGGATGTTCGAGCACTCCGTTCCTGAACAGGTCGCGCCAGGAATTGGCGAAGAACCAGAAGCACGCCTTCACGTGCGCGCGGATCGCTGAACTCTCGGGCCGCGGCGTGCCTTCGCGCCGGCAGCGGTCCATCTCCTTCTGCATCTCGGCGTCCATCTTGTCGAGGGGGAAATAACTGATGCGCTGTTTGGCCATTAGATTCCTCCGCAGGAGCATTCGATCGACCAGTTGCCCGCATCGCTGAGTATCAGCGGGTGGTGTGACTGCGAAATCTTAGCCCTCATGTCACCTTTGTAGTAACCGCCGTAGTGCTTGACCGGCAACCAGTCTGGCAGCGCCGGGGGTGGCGGGGGGTCGAGGCGGGCATACGGGCCAGCCGCGTAGACCACCTTGCCGCCGACCAGGGTCAGCAGCGACTCGAGGTCCTTCACCTCGTCCACCGGCATCGAGAAATAATCGCCGCTCAGCAGCACCAGGTCGGCCAGCTTGCCGGCCTCGAGCGTGCCCTTCTTGTCCTCTTCCGAGGACATCCAGGCGCCGCCCTCGGTCCAGAGCCGCAGTGCTTCGGTGCGGCCGAGCAGGTTCTTTTCGCCCTGCAGCTGGGCGCCGCCGAGCGTCTTGCCGGTGAGCAGCCAGTGCACGCCGACCCAGGGGTTGTAGCTGGTGGCGCGGTTGCCGTCGGTGCCGCAGGCGAGCGGGATGCCCATCTCGCGGATGCGCGCGATCGGCGGCGCGTCCGCCGCGGCCTGCGCGCCGTACTTGGCGAGAAACGCTTCGCCGTCGAGCGACATGCGGTTCTGGATGTTGACGTGGCCGCCGAGCGCCGCCACGCGCTCGAGCGTTTTCGGCGTGAGCGTTTCGCAATGGTCGAGCCCCCAGCGCAGCTTCTTCAGCGGCAGCTCGCGATTCACGTCTTCCAGCACGTTGAGAATGCGGCTCGCGGTGGAATCGAAAGTGGCGTGCTGACGGAACGGCCAGCCGAGCCCGGCGAGGTACTTCACCACCTCGGTGAAGTTCTTTTCCATCACGCCCGGCGGTGCGATGTTCCAGTCCTTGGCGAAATTTGCCGGATCGCCCGCGGCGTAGAGGATGTACTCGCCCGCGCCGACCATGCGGTAGTAGTCGTTGCCCTGGCCGAGCTTCACCAGCTTCGCCCACTCCTGGTAGTTGCCGAGCTCCTTGCCCGGCGCCTGCGCGAACAGCTCGTAGGCGATGCGCAGCGTGAGCTGGTTGTCGGCCGCGAGCTTGGCGATCGCGGCGTAGTTCTCGGGGAAGTTCTGGCCGCCGCCGCCGGCGTCGATCACGCTGGTGACGCCGAGGCGGTTGTGCTCGCGCATGAAATGGCGTGTGGAGGCAATCTGCTCTTCCGGCGACAGGCGCGGCACGCGCAGCCATACCGACACCAGGCTGGCGAGGCTGGTGGTCGACATCACCAGGCCGGTGGTGGTGCCGCCCGCGTCGCGCTCGACGTAGCCGCCGAACAGCTTCGGCACCTCCTTTTCCCAGCCGAGCACGCGGATCGCCGCGCGGTTGAGCCAGGCGCGATCGTAGAGATGCATGATCATGCACGGCGTATCGCCGGTGGCGGCGTTGATCTCCTCCAGCGTCGGGAAGCGCTTCTCCTGGAACTGCGCCCAGGTCCAGCCGCCGATCACCTGCACCCAGTGCGGCGGCGGCGTGCGGCGCGCCTGCTCGTGCACGCGGCGCATGCCTTCGGCGAGCGACGGCACGCCGTCCCAGCGCACTTCGTTGGTGTAGGTCAGCCCGCCGCGGATGAAATGGGTGTGCCCGTCGTTCAGGCCGGGGATCACGATGCGGCGGCCCGCGTCGATCACCCGCGTATTCGGGCCGCGAAATTTTTCCAGCTCGCCCGGATTGCCCACCGCGACGATGCGCTCGCCGCGAATCGCGATCGCTTCGGCGTTCGGCTGCTTCGGATCGAGCGTGGCGATGCGTCCGTTGACGATCAGGGTGTCCGCGGGCTCCTCGGTTTTCAGAAGACCCGAACACCCCCCGAGGGCTGAAACGCCGGCAACTGCGAGGAACTCACGACGAGAGGCCATCGCCTACCTCCTTGTTCTCCGGCTTGAGCTTGAGGCCCGAGGCTTGCGCCTGCGCGAGCAGCAGGGTGGAGAAGTCCTGCTCGGTCATCCCCTGCCCGATCATCTGCTGCAACAGATCGCGCGTGAGCGAAGTGAGCGGCATCGGCACCTCGAATTCGCGCCCCGCGTCGAGGCCGAGGTCGAGGTCCTTGCGCAGCAGCTTGGGCGTGAAGGTGACGTGAAAGTCGAGGTTCACCAGCGCCGGGGTCTTGTAGCGGGTGAACATGGAGCCCATCACGCTCTTGTTCAGGAAATCGAGGAAGGCGTGGCGCGGCATGCCGACCTTCTCCGCGAGGATCGTGATCTCGCACAGCGACTGGATCACCACGCCGAGGTGCACGTTGTGGCAGATCTTGGCGATGCGCGAAAGCTCGCCCTCGCCGACGTAGCTCGAGCCGACGCCCATCATGTCGAGGTACGGCTTGGCCTTTTCATATGCCGCTTTGGGCCCGGACACCACGAAGGTGAGCTTTCCCGCCTTGATGACTTTCGCATTCCCACTCACGGGTGCGGCGAGGTATTGCACTCCCTTTGCGACCAGCATTTTGCGGAGCTCTGCGGAGCCTTCCAGTGAGATCGAAGAGCACTCGACGACCATCTTCGGCTTGCCCTTCGCCAGTGCCTTGGCGATGACCTCCTTCACGTCGTCATAAGTGGAGACCATGACGAAGAGGATGTCCTTGGTGGACAGCTCCTCGAGCTGGTTCACCACCTTCGCACCGTACTTCGACAGCGGATCGGCCTTGGCCTTGGTGCGGTTCCACACCGCGATGTCGCAGCCGCCCTTGGCGAGCCGCTCCGCCATGGCGTAGCCCATGCGGCCGGCACCGATCCAGCCGAGCTTGGTGTCCTTAATAGGGGTTGGCAATCGGCAGTTCCTCAGCGGGATACAGCGAAATGATCTTGGCGCCCGTCGGAGTAAGGATCACTTCCTCCTCGATGCGCGCGGCCGACACGCCGTCGCTCGCCGGGCAATAGGTCTCGACCGCGAACACCATGCCGGCCTTGAGCTCGATCGGTTCCCGCAATGAAGTCAGGCGGGAAATCAGCGGGCGCTCGTGCAGGCCGAGGCCGAGGCCGTGGCAGAAGTTGAGGCCGAACGCGTCCATCTCGCTCGCGAATCCGATCTCCTTCGCTTCGGGCAGCGCGCGCGCGATCTTGTCGCTCGACATGCCGGGCTTCAGCAGCTCGATCGCCTTGTCCATCCATTCCCGCGCCTTCTTGTACGCGGTGCGCTGCGGACCGGTGGCGCGCCCCACATTGAAAGTGCGGTAGTAGCAGGTGCGATAACCCATGAACGACTGGATGATGTCGAAGAACGCCTGGTCGCCCGGGCGGATCAGCCGGTCGGTGAAGTTGTGCGGGTGCGGGCTGCAGCGCTCACCGGAGATCGAGTTGATCGCTTCCACGCAATCGGAGCCCATCTCGTAGAGGCGCTTGGTGGCGAGCGCCACGATCTGCGATTCCTGCACGCCGGGCTTGAGCGCCTCGGCAATGTCCGTATAGACCCCGTCGACCATCGCCGCCGCCATGTTGAGCAGCGTGAGCTCGTCGACGTTCTTCACCTCGCGCGCCTGCAGCATCGTCTGCTGCCCGTCGCGTACCTCGATGCCTTCCTTCTGCAACGCGAACAACATCGGCGGCTCGACCACGTCCACGCCGAGCGGCAGATTGGCGACGCCCTCTTCCTTCAGGATCGCCTTGATCTCCCTGGCTGCCTCCTTGAACAAGGTCAGGTCGGAGCCGACCGCGCCGCGCATGCCGAGCAGGCCGGCGCGGCAGTGATCGGTCTGCAGCCACGGCGCGTAGAGCTTGTGGTGGCGCGCGGCGCTGCCGAAGTCCCAGATGTAGGGATCGCCATTGCCGGTGATCAGCGAGTAGCGCGTGAGCTTGTCGCGCGCCCATTCGCCGATCACCGTGCTCGTGGTGTAGCGGATGTTGTGCTGGTCGAACGAGAGCAGCGCGCCAAGTCCCGAGTGCGCGAGCGCCGCGCGCGTGCGGGCAAGCCGGTAGTCGTGCAGCCGGCGGAAATCGACGCGCTCTTCGAAGTCCACCTGGGTACGCCCAGGCGCCTGCAGCGGACGATCCCAGCGATGCTTCGGGTCGATATCGTCCGGACGCGCGCCTTTCGGCGTGCGCTTCTTTTCTTTCGCCATCCAACCTCCTCGCGCGACGATTCTAGCCCCTAAAATTCTGGAAATGAGCGAAACGCGGGTAGCACACGACCGGCTGACGACTTTCAGCGCAGCCTGTCTGCAGAAGCTTGGGCTGGAGTCCGCCGATGCCCGCTTCGTCGCCGAGACGCTGGTTGCGGCGAACCTGCGCGGCGTCGACAGCCATGGCGTGGTGCGGCTCCCACATTACGCCACGCGCCTGCGCAATGGGACCGTGAAAGCACGGCCCAGCATCAGTGCGCGGCGCACCGGCCCTTCGGCCGCCGTGGTCGAGGGCGATGCCGGCATGGGGCAGCTGGTTGCGCGACGCGCGATGCAGGAAGCCATCTCCATCGCGAAGGAAAGCGGCGTCGGCACCGTGGTGGCGCGCAACAGCTCGCACTGCGGCGCCTGCGCCTGGTTCGTGGAGATGGCGGTGAAGGCAGGAATGATCGGCATCGCCCTCACCCACACCGATTCGATCATGGTGCCGCCGGGCATGAAGCGCATCTTTCTCGGCTCGAATCCGATCGCCTTCGGTGCGCCGGGCGGGCGCGAGCCGGTCATCATCGACATGTCGACCACGCATGCCGCGTGGGGCAAGGTCCTGGTCGCGCGCCAGGAAGGCAAGCCGATCCCGCCGGACTGGGGCGTGGACAAGGATGGCAAGCCGACCACGGACGCGAACCAGGTCGTCGGCCTGGCGCCCACCGGCAGCCACAAGGGCTACGCGCTCGCGATGATGATCGAGATCCTCTGCGCGCAGCTCGCCGGCGTGCCGTTCGGCCCCCACGTGACCAAGATGTACGGCGAGCTCGACAAGCCGCGCAACCTCGGCCATTTCATGCTCGCCCTCGACATCGCGCGCTTCACCGACCGGAACCAGTTCGCCGGCCAGATCGCCCTGTTCCAGCAGGAAATCCATGATGAAGGCGCGCTGGCGCCGGGCGACCCTGAGCGCCGCAACGCCGAACGCCGCCGCCGCGAGGGGATCGATATCCCTGAGGCCACGATTGCCGAGCTGAACACGCTCGCCAGCGAGCTCGGCGTGGCCAAGCTTTGAACCTGATTTTCGATCTGGGCGGCGTGGTGGTGCGCTGGGATCCCGACGCGATCATTGCTGGGGTTTTTCCCCGGAAAGATATTCGCCAAAACGTGAGGCAAGGCGTATTCGGCC
>Ga0134121_10001221_pt1 | contig 24625 bp, 27 predicted proteins | sample KB301_FD_96463 | JGI IMG/M metagenome (GOLD analysis project Ga0134121, IMG submission 96463) | Terrestrial soil microbial communities without Nitrogen fertilizer from Kellogg Biological Station, Michigan, USA - KB3-0-1 | ecosystem: Environmental > Terrestrial > Soil > Unclassified ... | reverse complement strand
GCCGTGCTTCTTGATGTACACCCAGAGCTTCTTCGCCACCTCGCTGCGGGGGAGGGGCTTCGCGCCGGTCACCTTCGCCAGCTCGTCGCTGGGCTGAAGGGGCTTCATGAACGCGCTGTTTGCCTTTTTCGCCATGACGTTTCTCCTCCTATCTCCTCTGCTGTCCGAAACAATCGCTGCAATAGACCGGGCGGTCGCCGCGCGGCTTGAACGGAACGCGCGCCGGCTTGCCGCACGCGGCGCAGACCGCGTCGAACATTTCCTTGCGCCCGCCCATCCCGCCGCCGCCGCCGCCACCACCACCACCGCCGCCTCCGCCGCCGGAGGCCTTCTTGGCGGCACGGCACGGCGCGCACCGCTTGGGTTCGTTCGTGAAGCCGAGCTGGGCAAACCTCTCCTGCTCGCCGGCGGTGAACGTAAACGACGTCCCACAATCCACACACGTCAACTGCTTGTCGCTGTACATGCTCTCAACCCCAAAATTCATGCCGCCGAACGCCGGCGAATAGATGAGTGATTACAATAGAAATCGATCCCGTGCGCAAACAAAATCGAATCTCCTTCGGAAGCCCTCCTCCGCCTCCGAAGGCGCCGAAGGACTGGCTTATGGGTAATCAACCCATAATTTTCCTTGACACAGGACACCGCTCGAACTTATCCTGCGTTGGTCCCGTACTGTGTACGGGACCGGGTTGCCCCGACTGGGAGGGATCGATGATTACGCAGGTTGAAATCGCACGTCGCGTCGGCCTGGACGTGTCCAGCGTCAATAAGATCCTCAACAAGCGCCAGGGCCCCGTCTTCCGCAAGGAGACCATCCGCAAAGTCTTCAAGATTGCGCGGGACATGGGCTACGACTTCGGCCGGCTGAAGTACGCCCACCGCCGCCGCTTCCCCCGCAAGGAACTCTCCCTCGGCGTCGAGCTCTACGTCTACCACAAGGACGGCTCCCTCTACGATCAGGGCGTCGCCACCGTCCGGGACATCTCGCTCGGCGGCGCGCGGATCAGCGACGTCGCCCTTCCCACCGGCTCGCTGCCCGTTACGCCCTTCAGCGTCGGCATCCGCCCGATGCAGAAGCCGGCCGACGACATCGAGATCCAGGGCCAGATCGTCCGCCTGAACGCCAACGGCTCGACGAGCTTCGGCGTCCAGTTCGGCAAGCTCGACGGCGCGGCCGAAAAGAAGCTTCGCCGGATCTCGAACGGGTAACGGTTTCCGCGGAGCGTTCGTCCAAAAGGTTGTGAGCCGGCTTCCCATCTGGGATACTCTCCGCCCGTGACGAAGCGCTACCTCCGCTACGCCCTCGCCGTCATCTTCTTCGCGAACTTTCTCAGCTATCTCGACCGTCAGGTCGTTGCCGCCCTCGAGCACCAGCTGAAGCATGCGTTCCATCTCCGCACGAGCGAATTCGGCTGGGTGGGCAGCGCCTTCACCGTCGGATACATGGTCTTCGCCCCGATCGTCGGCTTTCTGATCGCGCGCCACCGCCGGCCCCGAGTCTTCGCCGTCTGCGTCATCGTCTGGTCCCTCGCCACCATCGGGTCCGGACTCGCGCCGAACAAGTGGATCCTCTACGCCACCCGATTCTTCATCGGCGCCGGCGAGGCAGGATGCCTGGTCATCGGCCCCACCCTGCTGAGCGACTATTTCAGCAAGGAGGTCCGGGGCCGGGTCCTCTCCATCTTCTTCCTGGCTCTTCCCCTGGGCGGCGCGACCGGATACATCGCCGGCGCCCAGATCAACGAGCTGCTGGGCTGGAAATGGGCGTTCTTCATCGCCGGCGCGCCGGGATTCCTTGTCGCCCTCCTCATCTGGAATCTCCTCGACCCCACGCCGTCCGGCGAGCCGATCGACCCCCATCATCCCCAGGTCCAGGGCATCCGGCCCTACTTTGACCTCCTGAACAACCGCACCTTGCTCTTCATCATCCTCGCCCAGGCATTCGCCGTCATGTTCCTCCAGCCCTTCCTCCACTTCGGCGTGGGCTTCTTCGAGGAGGAGCGCGGCCTGGGGAAGAAGTCGGCGACCCTCAGCCTCGCCGGCCTGGCCCTGGTCGCCGGCGCCCTGGGCAACGCCCTCTCCGGGGTCATCGGCGACCGGCTCGCGAAGCGGACCCGGGGGGCCTACGCCCTCATGGCGGGGGTCGCGTTCAGCCTCGGCATGCCGCTGATGCTCGTCGGCTTCACCGTCCACGACCTGCGTCTCGCCCTCCCCGCCCTGGGCCTGGGAGCCTTCTGTTACTTCCTCTGCATGCCCGCCGTGAACACCCAGATCGCCAACTCGGTCCCCGCCGAGAAGCGGGCGATGGCCTTTGCCCTCGCGGTCTTCATCCTCCACTGCCTCGGCGACACCGCCGCGCTCCCGGTCTTCGGCCGGGTCTCGGAGGCCGTGGGCAGCAAGCACAACGCGTTCCTGATCTTCTCGTTCGCCCTGCTGCTCGCCGGAACGAGCTGCTTCATCGCCGCCCGCTTCGCCTCTCGCGAAAATCCGGAAACTGCAAATCAGACCTAACGGTTTCGCCGCCCCTCGCATCCTACTCGTTATACTTTTGGCTGAACTCAGTGGAGGGATAGCGATGAAGTGGACCGCAGCGGCGATCCTGTTTCTTTCGGCGGCCGCGCCGGCCGTGGCCCAGGACGAGCACATCGGGCTCCGCGTCCGGGAATGGTTCGCCCGCATGGGCGGCACCATCGAAGCGGACGACGGCAGCGGAACGTCCGAGCGCGTCGACCTGGGATCCGATCTCGGCCTGGCCGACCGCAACCTCACCCACGAGCTCCAGGCCTACCTTCGGATCCCCGTCGTCGGCCGCATCTACCTCGGCTGGTGGCGCGCCCACGACACGGGCAGCGAAACCATCACGCGCACGTTCGACTTTCAGGGAATCACGTTCACCGCGACGGACACCATCAACAGCGAGGTGACCCTGGACGTCGCCTACCTGACTTACGAGTTCGCGTTCCCGACGATCCCGATCGGCGACGTGATGGGCATCGAGCTCGGGATCCAGGTCGGCGCCCGCGCGTTCCGGGGCGACGGCAGTATCGAGGACACGTCGAGCGGCCAGCGCGGGCAGAAGGACGGCATCGCCGGGCTTCCGATCATCGGCGGCCACGTCACCGTCACCCTTTTCGAGTTCGTGCGCGCGGAAGTCGAAGTCCTGGGCCTCGCCTTCTCGTACGGCGACTGGAAGATGCACTACTTCGAAGCCTCCGGCGAGGTCGTCGCGCAGCCGCTGCCGTGGCTCTTCGCCGGCGTGGGCTACAAGCTGTCCAGCATCGAGTTCCGCAAAGACGGCTCCCAGCGGTTCCTGGTCGACGTGACCGTGAGCGGCCTCTACATCACGGCCGGCGTCCGGTTCTGAGCTCCTCGAGGTACTCGCGCACCCGGGGATCCTCCGCCTTTCGGAGCGCCATCTCGATCTCGTGCGGCGCGAGGCGCGGCCGCAGCTCCAGCGCCGCGGGATCGCCCAGCAGGAGGAGCCCCGCTCCGGCGCGCCGTTCGCGCAGCAGCTCGCGGTCGGCGGCGTCCTGGAAGTAACCAAGCGCCTTGAGCGCGTCGCCCGATTCCGACCACCCGCGCAGCCGCGCGCGCCACTCGACCTGGAGCTCCGCGGGCTGCGGCGTCAGCCTCCGCTCCCGGACTTCCTCGACGACCGCGACGAGCGCCGACTTGAACGGAACGGAGAACATCACCATCGGCCGCCCCTCGGAGAACTCCCGGAGCTCGCCCGTCCAGAGGCCGCCCGCGCCGTGGGCCTCGCTCACCACCAGCCGCGTTCCGCAGTCGAGCGCCTGGACGTAGAGCGCGTAGCTCTCCGTCGCCGTCTCGATCCGCAGCTCGCCCGCTTCCTCCTCCGTCGGATGGAAGAAGCTCTCGCTCGCCCAGCGGATCTTTGCCGACGCGCCGATCGCCGCGACCGAAAGCCGCAGGAGCGGCGACTCCAGCCAACGGCGCCACTTGAGGGCGAGGTCGGCCGGCGGATGCCAGAGCCGGATCGCCGCCGCGAGCTCGCTCACCCGCTCCATCCTCGGGAGGAAGACCTTGTGGCCCGTCGCCTCCTCGAGCCGGCGGTTCGCATCGTACGCGCGCGCCCGGTCGGCGCCGAGCGCCGGAAGCAACTCCTCTGGGTTGAGCGGCGGCGGCTCGGGATGCCAGTCTCGGTTCTTCTCCCACCACGCTTTCGGGTCCTCGACCGCCTGGCCGACGAGGAGATCGACGACGGAATCCTTTCCCGTCGCCGCGAGCGCCTCGACCGACTCCCGGATCCACTCGCTCTCGGGAAAGTCCTTCGCGAGCTCCCACCATCTGCGGGCCGCCGCGACCCGCGCGTCGGGGGACGCCATCCGAAGCGCGAGCTCCTGCCGACCGAGATACAGCAGCGCGCACGCCGCCGCGTCGCACACCCGCGGACCGTCGAGGTCGCGCTTCGCCTCGAGCAGCCGCGCGAACTCGCGCGCCGCCTCGCGGCCGCCGATCCGGATCATCGCCCGCACGACCCGCATCGCGCCCGCCTCGTCCGCAGCGTAGGTCTCGAGCGCCCGGCCGAGCGCCCGCAACGCCGGGCGTCCCGTCCGCGCGAGGTCCTGTTCCACCTCGAGCTTCACGTAGGGTTCGACCACGCCGTTCTCCGACGACGTCGCCTTCGGCCACTCGAACCCCGCAAGGTGGAGCGCACGGATGTCGAGCGGGACCGCGTCGCCCCGTCCCTGCGCGTAGAGGAGCGCCACGACGGGGAATCCGTGCTGGAAACCGACGCCGACCGCCGCCCGAAGACCGGGGATCGACGCGTTCGCGCGAAGCAGCTCCTGGAACGCCGCATCCCGGGTCGTACGGTCGTCGTCCTGGAGCGCGAAGATCCGCGCCGCCTCCTCCCGCGCGGAGGAGCCGGGGAGGCAGCCGCAGAGGATCAGCAGGACGAGCGCCGGAAGCCGGTTCAAGGCCCCCCATCTTGCCATGCGCGGGAGATAGAATCCACACGGCAGGCCGCCGATTTCGCGAAGGATTCGTCCCCGTCGCGCAACCAACGGTCGGCCATGCTGGAACCGATCGTCATGCGTCTGGACACGGACCCTCTGCCGTTCTTCGAGGAGTTCTATCCCCCGGTCTTCCGCTTCATCGCCGCGACCGGCGCCCCCGCGGCCGACGTCGACGATCTAGTCCAGGAGACGCTCCTCCACGCCTGGCGGAACCGGCACCAGTTCCGGTCCGAGTCGTCGCCCACGACCTGGGTGCTCTCGATCGCGAAGAACCGCGTGAAGATGCGGCTCCGGTCGCTCGGGACGCGGCCGTCGTTCGCGGCGATCGACCGCGAGGAGCTGCCGGCCGGCGTCGTCCGCAGCGCCGAGGCCGCGGCAGCGGTGCGCCGCGCGCTCGACGCGATCGAGCCGCAGTACGCGGACGTCCTCGAGCGGCGGTACCTGGAGGGGCGGACGGTGCGCGAGATCGCCGACGCGCTGGGCGAGAGCGAAAAGGCGATCGAGTCGCGGCTCCACCGCGCCCGCGAGGCGCTGCGCGAGCAGCTGATTCACGGAGGGGACGATGAGTGATCCGCTCGAGAAGAACTTGGGCGACCTGATCCGCCACGGCGCGCTGCCGCTCGACGCCGAGCGGACCGCCCGGGCGCGGCAGCGGTTCGTCGACGGGATCTCGGCGCCGCCGGAGCGGGCATCCTGGAAGATCGCCGCCGCCGCGGCCGCGTTGCTCGTCGCCGCGATCATCTTCTGGTCGGCGCGCGTCGACAGGACCTTGGTCCGGCAGGAGCCGGTCGAGAGGCCGGCGTCGGGAGCCCTGTCGTTCCTCGGTCACGGCGGCGACCAGAATCTGCAGGGGTCGCTCCAGCGGGTCGACGACCGGATGCGGTTCACCGCGCGGTCGCCGCTGCCCGACGGTCTGGAATTCTCGATCCGGGCGGAGCGGCTGGAGATCCAGGAGGAGAACCGCGAGTTGAAGAGCGGGGTCCGCAGCAGCCTGCCGGGATCGGCGACGCTCCGGAACGGCGCCTTCGAATTCGAGTGGCCGTATAAGGGGCCGGGGAGGGTGCGGCTCCTGGTGACCGCGAAGGACGATCTTCAGACCGTCGAGCTGACGAGGAAGCTCCGCGAACTGAAGAGTTCCGAGGCCGACCGCCGGTGGACGTTCGAGTGCTGCGCCTGGGACGAACAGATGCTCGGCCTGCTCGGCCGCCAGGTGGAAAAGGTGGACGATCTCGCCTACGAGGTGGGCCTGCTGGTTCTTCAGGTCCAGGCGTGCGACCTCCAGGCCTCGTTCGAGGCGCAGAAGAAAGCCTTCATCAAGGAAGCAGAGAAGCTCCAGGCCCGCGCGGAGGGGATGGCCGCCTCGACGCTCTATCCCGAGGCCTACCGTCGGATCGGATACACGGCGCGGGACCTCGCCCAGGCGATGGCCATCTTCACGTGGGACAAGGACAAGTTCTCCGGTCCCCGCAGCTACTACACGAACGGCGAGCTCTCGAAGACCCATCGCGGCGATCCGTTCGATCTCAAGACCCTGCGCCAGTATCTGCACGAGGCGACGGTCGTCGCCGGCCGCGAGTTCGGCCTCTGGGTGTTCGAGGAGTTCCGGCGGGCGGGTCCGCGGCCGATCCTCGCGGAGACGGTGCAGCGATACGAGATCCGCCCCGGACTGAAGGACGTCTCCGCGCGGCTCAAGCAGCTGGTCCACGAGCTCCACGGCGTGGACCTGGGGAAGCTGGAGCAGGACCTGCGGCGGATTCCCTAGCGCCGCGCGACGGACTCGAGGACGCCCTTCAGCTTCGCGTACGCGGTCTCGATCGTATAGCCCGCCTCGACGGTCGCCCGTCCCGCGCGTCCGATCCGTTCGCGGAGCGCGGGGTCGCGGAGCCGGCCGATCTTCTCCTTCCAGTCCCCCGCGAGGAATCCGTTCTCGCCGTCCTTGATGACGGTGGGGACTCCGCCGATGGAGGTCGCGACGACGGGGACGGCGGAGGCGAAGTAGTGGAGGATCTTGAGGGGCATCTTCGAACGGCTCCACAGGTCGTCGGGGAGCAGCGCGACGGCGACGTCGAACGATCGGACGTGGGCGGCTTCGGTGTCGGGGTCCCACTTCACGAACTCGACGTCGACTCCGGGGAGGTCGAGGGTCTGCTCGGCGACGATCCGCAGCTTGCATCCCGCGAGGGCGGGGGCGATGTCGCGGAGGTTGCCGATGTTGCTCGCCGTTCCGAGCCATCCGAGGGTGAGGCCGCCGGAGGTCCACGAGGTCTTGGGCGCCCAGTGGCCGAGGTCGACGGACGTGGAGATCGTGTGGACGTTGCGGGCGCCGTACTCGTGGGCGAACGATTCGGCGCCGACGTGGCAGACGACCGCGTCGGCGGTGGAGGCGACGGCGCGGAACCTGCGGCGCCGGGTGCGGCAGACGGCGATGCGGCTCTCGGTGCGGGTGAGGACTATGGGATCGTCGTAGTCGTAGACGAGGGCCCGGGCTTTCTTTCGGAGCGGGGTGTACTGCCAGGTCGGAAGGAGCCTTTTCTGGAGGAGGACGACGTCGAAGTCGGCGACGCGTCCGAGGAGCCTCCAGCGGTCGAGCAGTCCTTCGGGAATGTCGACGTGTTCGACCTCGATGCCGTCGCGCCGGAAGAGGGGAAGGAGGGCCAGGATACGGTACTTCGTGCTGGGCATGTAGGACGGGTTGCTGAGGATCAGGACGCGCACGGCGCCATTCTGCCATCGCCGGGCCCAATCGTCCACCCGGCGGATTACAAGCGCAACGGGAGATTGCCCAGCCAGCACGCGGCTCCCCCTGCGCATCCGGCTGCGAACCCCGTCAGCCAGGTCACGGGCCAGTCCACAGGCGCGAGCACGAAGGTCACCGCGGGAGCGAACGCCGCGACGAACAGCAGTTTCCCCGCGTACGCGATCGACGGCGACGGCCACGATCTCCGCAGCCGGATTCGATCGCGGCCGTAGAGACCGAAGGTCACGCCCAGAAGGGCGAGGAGAAGCGGTTCAGAGGAGGAATCGGCGGCGGCCTGCAGATTGCCGGCGGCATCGCCGCGACCGACGAGCCAGCCGGCGCCCACGGAAGCCAGGACCGCGGCCACCCAGATCATCGGAGCAGCGGGACCCTGCCCTGGAAGATCTTCCCGTCGATGCGTGCGTAGAATCGGCCTCTCTCAAGCCGGGAGAGGAGCCAGGGCGGCACCATCGGGTGCTCCCGATAGCTCGTCGAATCGGAAAACTTCGCGCGATAGTCGTCGACCGTACGAAGTCCGCTCCCCAGGAGCGCCGGCTCGTAGCTGGCTCCTTCGGAGTGGAGACGAAGGAGCCGGTCGCCCGAGAGGCCCGCGAACAGTTCCGCGTCGGCCGAATTCTGGCAGCGCATCTGGATCATCGTGTTGGCGTTGCCGAGGACCTGGAGCGCCCGCGCGCGGCTCCCGAGGGCGGCCTCGAGGTCGGCGGTGGTCTGGCCGCACGCGACGATGCGAAGTCCCGCGCCTCTGGATTTTCCGAGCAACCCGACAAATTCCGTCGTGACCGCGTCGGCCAGCTCGTCCACGAACAACCAGATCGTCTCCCTCGTCTTCGCATGAGCGTAGCGGGCGCCGACGAACGACTGGAGGTCCAGCAGCGTCGTCCGTGCAACGGCACTCGCGCTTTCGCCGGCCAGGAGGCTGCCTAGTTCAAAGTACACGACCTCTCGGCGGTCGACGACGTCGTCCCAGGACAGACCGCCCTCCTTGGGGCAGAGAAGATCGATCGAAAGCTTGGACAGGATCGGGATCAGTCCCGACGCCGTCTTCAGGTAATGATCGCGAGGTCGATCCGAGAGCGGCTTGATCGGCTGGTCGATGGCGGCCCGCTTGAGTGTCTGGAACGTGATCGGCCGCTTCCCGTGCAACTCTCGAACGACGGTATGGATAATGTCCCATCCGAAGTTCCGGAACGGAAGCGCGTCCCCCGAAGAAGGAAGCAGCGCCGCCACGCGGTCCGCCACTTCGCGCACGTCGTCATAGCGGCCGAGCGGATTGTATCGGACGCTCCGTTTCGGATGCGGCAGCGAGAACAGGCGGAACCTCGCATCGGCGGCGAGCCTCAGCCGGTCGCGCAGCCGGCTGTCGCCCTTGGGATCGATGACGATCACGGGATCGCCCCGTGCGATTGCCTGAAGGGCGAGCAACTCGAGAAGCCGGGTCTTCCCGATTCCCGTCGTACCGAACACCAGCAGGTGCTGGTTGAGAAGCGTCTCGGGCAGGAACAACGGACGCTCCGTCCGCCGCGCAGGATTTCCGCTCTCGACGGTTTCCTGCACGGCCTCCAGCGTCCATTCAAAGCCCTGCCCGAGATAGACCGCGCCCGGAGAGGACGGGATCGCATCGAGCGGTGAATCCTTCGGGGTGGCGCCGGACCGCCACGACCGGACGAGCAGCATCACGGCGGCCACCGCGAGAAGGGACGCGGCCAGGCGGAGGCCGCCCGACGAAACAATCGCCAATCCCGCGGCATTGAGGCTGATGAGCGCGACTCGGATCCGGACGCCACGATCCCACCACCGCATCACTTCACCGGCGGCCGGGCAGGAAGATATCGAGGGTCTAGACAGTGACGACACTCGTCAAACAGCCCCCATTGAGCAAACAGGTACGCGCCGAACGGTGAGACGTTCCCCTTTTCCAGCTTCTCGAGATCCGGACTTCCAATGGATACGGCAGGACGGACGATCGGGGAAATCATCTGGATGAAATGTCCGGTCCGCGGCTCAAATTGATACGGAAAGAGCACGACGCGTCCGAACGGCTGCGACGCCACCCGCCCTCCCCGCAGCGCCTGGAGGTGCGCGGCGATCACTTCGCTCTGTTGCTCAACGTATCCGCTTCTCGGCGAATAACATCCCCAGTTTCCGGCGCAATCTTTACCGAACGCAAAGAGCAGATCCAGGAGGCCCGTGCGCCATCCCAACGCATCCAGTTCCGAAAGATAGTTGATGAGAAACTTCGGCCGCGGCGCCGCGATGGGGATCTCCAGCTCCTGCACGAGGGGCGGCACGAACGTGAAGACCCGGGTCTCCGCGAAATGGAGATTGCCCAGGTTGTGTCCCGACGTGGTCGTCCTCAACGGGAACTGCGGCAGTTCCGGCAGATGACTCTTGAACTGCTGGCGAACGACTTCGAGGAGCCCGCACGGGTAGGCGTTCTCCACCCAGAGGCAGGGCTTCGTGTGTCCGCGCCAGGGACAATACATCACGCCCTTGATCCGCCAGGTCCGCAGAACCGCCGTCACGTCCAGTCTCGGGATGACCGCGACCGCAGGAATCGAGCCCTCATACGGGAGTCGATCCTGGAGCAGGCAGACCGCAATGACGCTAAGGATTTTCCACAAGCTCAAGCTCCACCTCCGACAAAGCGCGGATGAGCGTCGGCGAGCAGCGCACTCCGAGCCGCTCGGAGAGCATCCGGTCCGCCATCGCATCCGCCTGAACCTCCAGAATCCTGCGGGCCGACGTGGCCACGCGAATATCCGCCGGGGGAATCCGGTCCGAGGGGCCAAACCCGATGGACTTCCCCACGAGTTCGGGAGGCAACTGCGTCCGGATCCGGCGGGTTTGTCTGAATCCGCACGCGGGAAGTCCCGACTCGTACGGGCCATCGGCGGAGATCTTGAACGACTTGTCCCACGACACGGCGAGCCGTCGCTTCACTTCGTCCTGGGCTTTCCCGACGGCCTCGAGCGAGACCGCCGTGCTGTCCCCTCGAGCGGGATGAGTGCAGACGTCCTCGTCCCAGAGGACCCAGGCGAGACAGCCTGCGAGCAGAAGCCAGTTCTTCATCGATCATTTCTCCTTCTGAGGCTCCGCGACATCCTCGTGAATGACCTGTGTGACCACGCCGAGGCCGAACGGATTGGGACCCGTGGGGGGCTGTCGCTCCAGGATCACCTCGTAGCGCACCTTCGCTTCGCGCGAGAGACGGTCGGAGATGAACGTCCGTCGAATCGCGTCGATGACGACCTTCAGGCCGTCGACTCGGGTCGCAAGCGGAATCACCTGGGAGGACATCCGCCCTTCCTGTACCACCTGGCGGCGCTTCTCGAGCGCCTGCGTGGCGCTCGACCAGGAGCGCGCGCCGATCATGCGCTGCAAGACCTGGTGGGTTGCGTCGAGCGTCGACGGAGTGAAATTGTCGAAGTGGAGGACATAGCGGAGCGCGAATTCGCGGGCCGTCTCTTCCGGCACGACGCCGGGGAGAAGTTCGCCGCCGGCACGAGCCGACGGCAGCACGACGACGGGCCGGGGACGCAAGGCGGAGACCGTCAGCGCTCCTGCCAGCAGGACGTTGACCCCGACCAGGATGCCCGCCGTCACGGCCGGGCGTAGTAGACGACCGGTTCCGATGTCCATATCACGGCTCCCAACGCCAGACTCACCACGATCGACGCAATCAGTCCCGCGGCCAACGCCATCGTCGGCCAGATCTCCTCGTGCCGGGCGATCTCCTCACGGATCCAGCCGGGGACGGTCGGACCAGTACTCGGCGACCACTTCATCGTTTCCTCCGGGAAAAGCATCGAGGTGGGTGACGTCCCTCCGGAGCAGATGAGGCGTCTTCAGAAAGGAAGGCGCCCATCGAAGAAGCCCGGTGCGGTACATCAGTTCAAAGACATACCCCGGCGGCTTCCCCGCCTTGACCCGCGACAGGCCGACCCAGAGAACAGCGCCCGTCAGCACTGCCGGGATCGCGTCGATCGCAAAGAGGATGATCCCGGCGACCAGCCCCACCAGAACCAGATCCTCGGGTTCGAGGCCGAAGATCATGATGGGCCGGTCCAGGGTCCGCGGACACGACTTGCGGTAGCTCATCGCCAACCTCCACCCGGGGAGTGCCGGAATCCGAAAAAACGTCGACCGCGAATTTTTCCTGTCGAGTTTTTTCGCTTCCCCCCCACTCCCCGGGTGGAAACGCGAAAGGAGATCGATCATGAAGGTGCTGGCCCTCGGAATTCTGTGCTCGCTCCTCCTGGCCGGAGCGGCGCAGGCACAACAGGCGGGGACGAACATCGAGCAGGAATCGGGAAGCGTCTTCTCCTCCATCCTGCACGTGGTCGTGAAGTGGGTCTTTCCGGTCTGCGCCGCCTACTGCTTCCTCCATGGAGTCATCGGAAAAGGCGTCAAGCGCGGGGAGTGGGACATGGCGGCGATCTGCGTGATCGCGTCCGTCGCGCTGGCGTTGTTCCCCAAGATGCTCACCGCTCTGTTCAAGGTGACGCTGTGAGCCGGAGCTGGAGGGCGCTGGTCCTTCTCCTCGGCGGCCAGGCGGCGCTGTCCGGAACCGCCGTCCTGCTGGAGTGGACCCGCGCGTGCGCCGCATGCCGCGCCGGTGGCCTCACCCCCGGAATCGGCGGGCTGGTGTTCTACGGCGGCCTCCTCGGACTCGCCGTGGCTCGGGGACCCTCGCGCTGGCTTACCGCCGGAATCCTGGCCGCCTTCGGCGTCCACGTCGCCCTGACCGTCCAGATGATGTTCTCCGGAATCGTCTGCGGACTCTGTGTGGCCGCGGCCATCGGTTCGCTGGCGCTGGTCGCGCTCTCGATGGCCCGGGAGCCCGCGGAGCTGGGACGCCTGGGCTTCGTTGCGCCGTGGTCGGCGCTCGTGGTCGCCGTCGGATTCGGCGCCTCCCGTCCGCCGGCGCCGGTTGTCGCTTCGCCGCCGAACTCCGTCAGCGTCGTCGTTTTCACCCAGCCGGACTGCCCGTACTGCGAGGAACTCCGGAGCCGCGTCATGCCTGAAATCGAACGGGAGTTCGGCGCGAGGGTTCGGATCGACTACCGCCCGGCCGCCGACCTGCCGGCCGTCCGCCGCGTGCCGACCTTGATCCTGACCCCTGCGACGACGGGCCGGGAAGGACGGGTCATCGAAGGACTTCCGACGATCGAGCGACTTCGCGGCGCCATCCGGGACCTGGAGGCACGGTCATGATCGGTCTTCTGCTCGTCCTCGTCCTGCAGGAGGCGCGCGATGTCCTCCCCTCCGATCGGCCGGTCGAACTCCGCGTGCCGGTATCGACCGACACCGCACATCGCGCGACGGTCGTGACCTTTCCGGAGGAATCGCTCGAGGCGCTCGTGTCCGGATGGAACGAAGGGGATCTGTCGATTGAACGCCGCCGCGAGAACCTATTCATCAAGCTGCTTCGTAAGTCCCAGGGGGACTTGCAAGTGCTGGGCGCCTCTGGGGCCCTCTATCGCTTCGCCGTTGTGGCGGCGGAAGGACCCTACGACGGCCATGTCCGCATCCTCGCTCCCAAAGAGCAGAAACGATCGATCCCCGAGTCCGTGGAATTGATTCGCGCCATGCGACTCAGTCGGAGGCCTTCCGAAGGGACCGTTCTCCGAGCGGAGCAATCCGTTCCCGTGGCGCCCGAGCTCGCGGCGAAAGTGATCTTCGTCTACGAGACCTCGGCCTATCGGGGATTTGTGGTCCGAATCGAGAACACGTCGAGTGTCGCCCAGCGGCTCGATCCGTCGCGGTTTCAGTCCAAGGACCTCGTTCTCGCCGGAGCTCGCGAGATGCTCGTCCCGCCGGGAGAGAAGACGCTCCTCTACCTCGTCTTCTGGAAGACGCCGTGAATCGCAAGCGACTGATCGCGGCGGGATCGGCTCTGGGACTCCTGATCATCGGAGCCGCGGTGATGTCCCGAGACCCCTCCTCTTCAGGCCCCGCATCAGCGGTCCGGCCGGCGAACTCCTTCGACGTCGGGATCCCGACGGCGCAGGAGGTGCGGAACATGCTGGGGGTCTACGGCGAGCGGGTGGAGTCAACGGAGCGCGAGGTGACGGCGCTGCGGGTCCAGCTGCAGGAGACGCAGAAGAAGCTGGAAGAGTCGGGCCAGAAAAATGCGTCCGCGCTCGAGAAGCTCCTGCAGGAAGTGCAAGGGGCCGCGAAGCAGGAGCCGCCCGCGCTTCCCCCCGCTCCGCGATTCCGGACGTTCGAGTTCGAGAAGCGACGGAGCCGTTCCCTCCACCTTCCCGCAGGAAGCTTCGGCGAAGCCACGCTGCTGACCGGAGTATTCGCCCCCGTGACGGGCGAGCCGCTGCCCGTCCTCTTCAAGCTCGAAGCCGCGCTGATCGGTCCCCAGCGTTCCCGCGTGCCGATTCGCGGGGCATTTCTCATCGGGAAGGCGCAAGGCGACGCGAACTCCCGCCGCGCGACGGTCCAACTCGACACGCTCAGCGTGCTGCGGACGGACGGGACCCCATTCGAAGCGAAGGTCAACGGCTGGGCGGCGGACGAGGACGGGATCCAGGGCCTGCGCGGCCACTATGTGTGGCGCGCGGACGAAATCCTGGCGCTATCGTCGCTGACGGGAGCGCTCTCCGGCGGCGCCGACGCCATGTCCCAGCGGCAGACAACAACCCAGGTCACGCCGCTCGGAGGAACCCAGGGAGCAGTCACCGGCGATCCGCTGAAATTTGCCGGATACCGATCGCTCTCTTCCGCCTTCAGCCGGCTGAGCGAGACGGTGTCGCAGCGACTCAACGAAGTTGTCCCGGCGATCTACGTTCCCAATGCCCGGACGATCACGGTAGCGTTCATCGGCGGCGTGACGCTGGAAGGCGTGGAGCCTCCCGAAGCCCCGGCGTCGCCGTTCAGCGGACTCGATCGGTGAGGGAAATTCGAATGAGACGGCTCGCTCCGCTGGCGCTACTCCTCGCAGGATGCGATCTGTTCGGAACGGTCCGTCCCGCGGGGAAGCCCGTGTCCGAGGCGTACGGGGGAAGCCACGAACTCCGGGTTCTCGACGCCGATTCGCCCCTCCGCACCCAGCGGAGGATCCCGGTGTTGAGCACTCCGGAAGTCTTCTCCGCCTATGTCCCCTCGCACGCCGAGCGCGACCTCCTGATCGGCGAGCACTGGCTGTTCTTCAAGCTGCGCGACAGCGAATGGTTCGTGGATCGCCTTCAGAATCCGGAGCCGCCCGCGACCGGCGATGCCGCGCCGGAATCGCTTCGCCCCCTGCACGACCTCGACTGGAGCCGGATTGTCGTCCCCTATCGAAAGTAGGAACGGATGATTCCCGAACTGCTGCCTTATCACTCGATCGATCCCGACGGTGACGTCTTCGTTCAGCGCGACGGGTCGCTCGGATTGGCGTGGAGCCTGGCGCCGTTGGAATGCGAGACTCTTTCGGAAACTGCCCAGGGACAGTTGGCCCGACGGATCGAGTCGCTCCTCGCGCTCTTCCCCGAGGGCGCCGCGGCTCAGTTCATCCTGACGAGCGATCGGCGCGTGAATCTCGACCCCTGGCTCGACGCCACGTCCGAGGCGGGTCTGCTGCGCGATCTGGCGGAATCGCGTGTTCGCGCGACGCGCGCCTTCGAGATCAGGCACGAAGGAGCCATTCTCGCAGCGCGTCGGCTGGGCTTCGTCATGACGCTCCGCACCTTCCCGCGCTGGCATGCTCCCAGCGTGGGCGACGGTCTTCGGTTCACGTTCCGAGGCACCCGCACGATCGAACAGAAGTTTCTCGACGCCTACGCCGCCGAGAAACGAGCGATCCTCGAACGGGCCGAGGCCATCGAGAACCTGCTGAACCAGTCCGGCATCGTTTTCCGAAGGCTGGACCTTGCATCGTTCCGCCAGCTCGTGTTCGGCCTCCTGAATCCCGATCGTCCGGCCGGACCGCCAAGGGAGGATGCAACCTCCCCCCTTGAAGAAGGACTGGCCTTCACTCACGCGGAAATCGAAGACTCCTCCCTCCGACTGGGCTCGATCGCCCATCACGTCCTCTCGGTGCGGGAGGTCCCACGCGAGACCTGGGCCGGCATGCTCCCGATTCAGGCGGTTCTCGAAGGCACTTTCGTCGTGAACATCGAGGTCTGCCCCTCCGACCAGGTCCGCAAATTCCTGGCGGCGAAGAAACGGCTCGCGTTCTGCCAGATGTCCGGCGGAGACGACAAAGTCGACGTCTCGGCGATGAAGTCCGAGGTCGACCAGGTCACCGCGGAAATCTTCACCGAGGGAGCCCGCGTCTACTCGGCCCGCACCCACGTCCTCACTCGGAGCGCCCCGGACGGCGTCATCAACGCCTTCTCGCGCGTCGGCATCGAACTCGTGGCGGAGACGGCATTCGCCGGCTCTCTGTTCATCCAGTCGCTTCCTCTCGCGTACGATCCGACGAATGACCGGACGCTCAAGCGGGGGCGTCGGATGCTCGGGCTGAATCTCTCCCACCTGCTGCCGTTCTACGGCGCCCTGCAGGGAACGCCCTCCCCGGATCTGCTGCTCGTCAACCGGCGCGGGGAGCCCGTGACGTTCTCGTTCTTCGATTCCACCGTGGCGCCGCACGGGATCATCGCCGGCGTCTCAGGGTCGGGCAAGTCCGTGCTCGCAAACAACCTGATTCTCTCCGCCGCCCGCCGAGGCGCCCGGGTGTTCGTGCTCGACCGCGGAAACAGCTACCGCAAGCTCTGCGAGATGATCGGGGGAACCTACATCGCATTCGATCCGAAGTCGCCGCGAAGCATCAACCCTTGCGGCGTCGGTCTGGACGAAGAGAAAAAGATCTTCCTCACCGACATCCTTTGCGAGATGTGCAGCCAGGGCCAGCGCGAGCTTACCGTGAAAGAACGCAGCCTCGTCTCTCGGTCCATCGTCAGGGCGTTCGAGAAGGCCGGACCGCGGGAAGTCTTCATCCGGGACATTCTTCGGGAACTCGAAGACGACGGCGAGCCCGCGGCGCACGATCTCTCCATCTGCCTGGAAATGTTCGCCGGGGAAGGCCCGTATGCGGGCTTCTTCGATCGGCCCTGTCCGCCGGACGAGCCCGGACTGCTGACGGTTTACGAACTCGGCGAGGTCGCCAAGCGGAAGGATGTCGCCAGTGTCCTTCTCATGGCGCTCATCAATCGCATCACGGAGTACGCCCGCGCCCACCTCGAACTGCAGAAGTATCTCATCGTCGACGAGGCGTGGACCCTGCTCCGCAGCGCCACGACGGCGTCCTTTCTCGAAGACGTCCTCCGCACGTATCGCAAGCTGAACGCGGCGGCGCTCATGGTCACCCAGCAGGTCTCAGACTTCGAAGGTCGGACCGGAGAGGCCATCCGGGCCAACGCTCCGAACCGCCTGTTCCTGCAACAGACGCCCGAGACGGTCCTCTCGATGGAGAAGCTGCTCGACCTGGCGCCCGAGGAAAAGGACCTGCTCTCGAAGATCCGCACCGTCAAAGGCAAGTTCAGCGAGATGCTGGTGCAGTCCACGGAGACGCGGGGCGTCGCGAGACTCGTCCCGGATCCGCTGTCCTACTGGATTTCGACGACCGATCCGAAGGACAACCTGAAGCTGCAGGCGCTCATCCGAAAGCACGGGAATCTTCGCGATGCGCTGATGGAGGCGGCCGCAGGATGACGTCGCTGGATACGATCTACGAGTACGCCGGCTTCAAGCTGGCGGGATCGCTTTGGGCGCTGTTCTCGAGCGTCGGCCTCCCGCTCATCCTCGCGCTCGCCGGGGTCGCGGCCGCCGTCCATGCCATCCCGGACAAAGGTTCGATCCGGCCCCTGACCGTGCACTTCATGTACCTGATCCTCGCCGCGGGGCTGCTCGGATCCACGTCCCAGCAGGGAGTCTCGACTCCGCGCTTCGTCGCCTGGCTCAATCAGGCGACGGACCTGATCCAGAAGCGGGCCGTCCGCCAGATCAACGATCGCTTCCTCACGGAGCCGTTTGAATGGGAGCGCATCGCGGCCCGCATCAGCCTCGCCCGCGTCCGCGATCCGGCGCTGCAGCGCGACATGGACAAGTTCCTGGAGACCTGCGGGAAGACGACGCTGGCCCGAGCGGAGCCGCAGCGCGCAAACCTGTTTCGCGAGGGCGCGTTGCCCTACGACGCCGCCTGTGAGGACCGCCGGCGGGGGGTCTGGCAGCGGCTCCAGCGTCACGTCCAGGAGGATCCCCAGCACCGTGCCACCCTCGAAGCCGCTCGCGCCCGGGATTCGGCGCAGGGCGCGGCCTTCGCCGACCGCTATGCGGACGAGATCGCCGTGCGGGCCATCGATGAGCCCGGCGGCCCGACCAGCGAGAGCGCCCTCGTCCACGATTCTCTCGGCGAGCCCTCCTACACGGACCCGTCGCAGATGACCGGGCGGCTGCCGGGGTGGATCAAGGCGTCGATGGGGGTCGCGGGACTCTGGGGAGACGAGATCGCAAACGTGGCACTGACCGGCATGGCCGAATTGCACCAGGGATACGAGAATCAGGTGGGATCAAAACAGAAGTACTATCAGGTCGTGACGTACGGCCCCCACGTCTACGGCCTGTCCCTGATGGTGATCCTCGGCCTCTTCCCGGTCGCGGCGCTCTTCGCCCTCCTTCCGCAGCAGTGGAAGGTGCTGGTGAACTACGGTAAGGCGCTGGTAAGCATCAAACTATGGCCGGTGGGCTGGACGCTGTTGTCGACGTTCAACCAGCGGCGAGGGCTCCTCGAGGCGTTCGACCCGCCCGGACGCGTCACCGGATCGCCGTTCCTCGCGATTTCGGCCATGTACCTGCTCGTGCCGGCGCTCATGTTTCTGATCGTCCACCTCGCGACCACGGCCGCGACGGCGCCGTTCACGCCCGCGGTGCCGCCGGCGGCGGGCCCGGGACTGGGTCCCGTGGCCCCCGCCGTCCATGTCGCGGCCCGGCTGTCGAAGTGACTAGCCGCGCAGGTTCTTCTCGACGAAGTCCCAGTTCACGAGCTTCCAGAAGGTGTCGACGTACTTCGCGCGCGCGTTGCGGTAGTCGATGTAGTACGCATGCTCCCAGACGTCGCAGGCGAGCAGCGGGCGATACCCCTCGGTCATCGGGTTGGCCGCGTCGTGGGTCGACAGCACATGGAGCGAACCGTCGCCCTTCTTCGCCAGCCACGCCCAGCCGGAGCCGAAATGGCCGACCGCCGCCTCGGTGAACTTCTTCACGAATTCCGGGTAGCCTCCGAACGACTTCTTGATCGCCTCCGCCATCGTCCCCTTCGGCTCGCCGCCGCCATGAGGCGACAGCCCGTTCCAGTAGAAGGTGTGGTTCCAGATCTGGGCGGCGTTGTTGAAGACCTTCTGGAACTCGCGCGCCGAGGAGATGATGATTTCCTCGAGCGCCATTCCTGCGAACCTCGTCCCGGGAATCGCCTCGTTCAGCTTGTCGACGTACGCCTTGTGATGCTTGCCGTAGTGGAACTCCAGCGTCTCTTTCGAGAGATGGGGCTGGAGCGCATCCATCGCATAGGGCAGCTCGGGCAGCTGGATCATCGCACGGCCTCCTTCGTCATGGCGTCGAACGTGACGCGATCGTCGTTCCACCGCACCACTTCGATCTCGTATCCCGTGGGGTCGGTGACATACCAGGAACGCGAGTGGGCATAGACGATTTCCTCGGCGTCGAGCCCTTCCCGCTCGACCGTCTCGCGCCACCGCCGCTCGTCGGTGATCCGGAATCCGGGATGGCGGATCCCGTGCAGGTGGCGGCTCGCCAGCCCGCCGTTGTCGACGAAGCGGAACTCGGGGCGATGGTAGGCGCAGAGCATCGTGTCGCCCGAGCGCAGGATGGCCCAGCGCACGCCGTCCCACACTCCCTCCTCGGCCACCGAGAAGCCGAAGACGCGCCCGTACCAGGCGATCGTCTCGTCCAGGTCCCGCACCGACAGGTTCAGGTGATCCATCCGAATCGGGTCCATGGAAACCTCCAACGTATATACTGTTTATACAGTATATACTGTATGTATGTTACATATTCTCCAAAAAGGGGTTGAGACGGACGTCGCGGGAGGTAGCATGAGTCGGATGCGCGAATTCACGGAGGCGGACCGGCCGGCGGTGCTGGACCTGCTCAAGATCCACGGGCCGACCAACATCCCGGACCTGGCGAAGCTGCGCGGCGTCAACGCAAACGCCGTCCGGCAGCAGCTGGCGATGCTCCAGCGCGAGGGGCTCGTCGGGGTCCGCGTCGAGAAGCGCCGCGTGGGACGGCCCACCCAGCTGTTCGCCCTCACCGAGAAGGCCGACGCCCTCTTCCCCCAGGCCTACGGGCCGCTCGCGCTCGCCCTGCTTCGGCAGCTCCGCGACGTCGACGGCGAGAAAAAAGTCGACCAGCTGTTCGACCGGCGGACGAAGTCCCTGATCGCCTCGTACCGGAAGCGCCTCGCGGGAAAGTCGCTCGGGGAGAAGTGGCAGGAGCTCGCCCGCATCCGCGCCGAGGAAGGCTACATGGCCCGCGTCGAAGGCAAGGGCCTCACCGAGCACCACTGCCCCATCGCCGCCATCGCGAAGGAATTCCCCCAAGTCTGCAAATTCGAGAAGCGGCTCTTCGAGGCCGTGCTGGGCGGACCCCTCGACCGCACCGACCACATGGCCAGCGGCGGCCGCGCGTGCGTCTACGCCCCCGAGACGCCGAGAAAGAAGTAGCCCGGCGGGTTACGCCTTGTCCTTCTCGAGCCAGACCGAGTCGACCACCGCGCCGAGCTCCTCGCGGAGGAGCGCTCGAGCCCGGAAGGCGCGCACCCGCGCCGTCCCCTCCGACACGCCCGTGATCGACGAGATCTCCGGGTAGTCCATCGCGTCGACGTAGCGCAGCAGGAACGCCTCGCGCATCGATGTCGGCAACCGGCCCACCGAGATCTCCAGCCGCTCCGCCATCTCGTGGCGGATCACGCTCGAGAGCACCCCGCGGCTCCGCGCCGCCTGGGCCTCCAGCACACCCGGGCCCGCCGGCGTCGCGTGGCGGCTCTTGTCCCGCAGGTGCTTGCGGCACAGGTTGAGCGCGATCCCGTAAAGCCACGTCGAGAACTTCGACCGCTTCTCGAACCGCGCGATGTCCCGGAAGGCCGCCGCCACCGCCTCCTGGACGATGTCCTCGCCGTCGCGCCCCACCATCATCGAGACGAACCGCGACAGCGCCTCGCGGTGCGGCGCGACCAGCCCCTCAAACTCGTCGGCCTTCATTCGTATCTCTTGAGCAGCTCGTTGAACATGGGCCGGTTCCGGAGCTCGCCCAGCTCGTTGTCCTCCCGCAGCCCCTGCGGCGGCATCCCCAGCTTGAGCGCCTGGTCGAGGTGCCACAGCGCCTTGTCCTGCCGCGACCGGTGGAGCCGCGCGAGCCGCAGGTGGTTCCCGCGCAGCAGCTCCTTCCGCTCCTCCTCGGGCAGCTCCTCGCCGTTGATCTGCTCCGACGTCGCCATCGCGGCCGACTTCCGCCCCAGGTGGACCTGCAGGTCCGCCGTCGCGTCGAGCAGCCGGCTCCGCGAGCCGAACGCGCTCACGAACGCGCCCAGCCTCCCGTGGTCCACCGCGATCGAGTCGAGCCGGCCGTTGAGCCGCCGCTCCAGGCGGACGAGGTCCTCCTCCGCCGCGTCCCACTTCAGGTCGAGCGACGACACCACCGCGCGGAGCAGCAGCGCCGCGGGATAGTGGTCGTGGCGCAGCCGGTCGTCGAGCGCCTCCCGCATCTCGGGCAGGTCCATCTTCCCCTCGAGCGACGTCTCGAGCTTCTCGTGCACCGGATCGTTCAGCACTTCGAGCCACCGCAGGTAGACGCGGAGGATCGACGAGTCCCACGTCTTCGGATCGAGCCGCGCCGCGTCGTAGACCTCGTCCGCCGCGAGATCGATCCGGCCCGCCTTGAGGAACAGGATCGCGCTGAGAAGGAACGTCTCCGCCGAGCTGGGCGCCGACCGCAGGAGCAGGTTCGCGCTGTCCCGCGCCGCGCCGCCGTCCTCCGCGATCTGCGCCGCGATCGCGCGGAGCGGCAGGATGAAGAGCTCGTTCGACCGCTCGAGGTCGCGCCGCAGCACCGCGAGCAGGCGCTTCATCTCCTCGTCGCCGGGATTCTGGAGGATATCGATCAGGTCGATGTGGGCCCGCACGAGCAGGACGTGCGACGGCAGCGCGTCGTTGTTCATCGCCGCCTTGAGCTTCTGGCGCGCGGCGTCCTGCTTCCCCTCCAGGTGGCGCGCGAGCGCCGCCATGAGGAACATCTCGGGGCCCTTCATCTCCGCGGGCTGCGGGATCGAGACGCGGAAGAGCGCGGGCGAGAAGAACCGCTGAAGCGCCCGCGCGGAGGCGAGCTCCATGATCGTCTTCTCGTAGCCCTTCAGGTCCTCGAGCGCGCGCGAGTACTGGCCTCGCTTGAGGAAGTGGTCGGCGATGACGCGCCGCAGCTGCGGATCGTCCCGGAACTTCGCGAGCTCGGGGCTCGTGACGTCGTTCCTCCGCGCGAGCAGCGCGCGGAGCTCGGCGCCCAGGTCGGGCGGCGGAGCCGGCGGCGGCGCGGGAGGCGGCTGCGCCTTCACGATGGGCGCCGGAGGCGGCGACGCCTCGGGGGCCGGCCAGAGCGACCACGCCAGAAGCCCGATGAATCCCGCGGCGAGCAGCCCCGCGCCCGACCAGACGGCGCGGCGCGGGATCTCGAACACCGCGGGCGGCCGCGCGGGAACGGGCGCCGGCGCGCGCCGGACCGTCTCGGGCACCGGCGTCTCCAGGCAGCCGCGGATCGCCTCGGCGAGATCCGCGGCCGTCTGGAACCGCCGCTCGCGGTCCTTCGCGAGCGCCTTCGAAACCAGCGCGTCGACGCGGGGCGAGATCCCGGCCGGCGCGGGATCCTCGTCCTCGATCTTGCGCAGCACCGCCAGCACCGTGCCGCCCTCGAACGGCGGACGACCCGTGAGCATCTCATAGAGGACCGCGCCGAGCGAGTAGAGGTCGGTGCGGTGGTCGAGCTCCTCGGGCGCGCCGAACGCCTGCTCGGGGGACATGTAGTACGGCGTGCCCACCAGGAGGCCCGACGCCGTGAGCCCCTTCCCGTCCATCGACCGCGCGAGGCCGAAGTCGAGGATGCGGACGCGGCCCTGCTTGTCGAGGATCAGGTTCGCGGGCTTGATGTCGCGGTGGACGATGTGCTGCTCGTGGGCGAACTGGAGCGTCTTGGCGACCGTGAGGGCGATCTTCAGGCTCTTCTCGGGATCGAGCTTCTTCTCCTCGAGGAGCTGCTTGAGCGAGCGCCCCTCGACGTACTCCATGACGATGTAGTGGAGCTTCCCTTCGGCGCCGATGTCGTAGATCGGGACGATGTTGGGGTGGGCGAGCTTCGCCGCCATCCGGGCTTCGCGCTGGAAACGCTGGAGGAACTCCTCGGACGCCTGCTCCCCCGAGAGCAGCGTCTTGATCGCCACGTGGCGGTGGAGGTCCGGCTGGTAAGCCTTGAAGACCTCTCCCATGCCTCCCCGACCGATCGAGCCGAGGACCTGGTACTTCCCCACGGCTTTCGGGATGGCACCCATGATCGCCCCATTATAGCGGGCCCCCGCCGCCGCGTCGCAGACGTTTCTCCCGGGAAGCGGCGCGGGGCCGTCGACTATAATAAAGCCATGGTCAAGGCCGCGCGTTTTGAGCGGGCGGAATTCACCGAAGCCCGAAAAGCGGACTACCGGGCACGGTGGCTCATCTTCCTCTTCATCCTGCTCTTCCTTGCGGTGGTCTACTGGATCGCACGCGACATCGTGTACCACCGCCTCATCTACCGCTATGCGCAGGACACGTACAACAAGCTGGGCAGCGCGGCGGTCGAGAAGATCGGACGGGTGACGGTCGACGGACAGGGCGACGTCATCCTCCACGACGCCGAGTCCTACACCCACCGCGGCGGCACGCGCCGGCTGTTCTTCAAGACCGAGCGCCTCGTCCTCTCGCTCGACGGCATGCCCCTCCGCGACGACCGGCTGCGCGTCATGCGGGTGGACCTCTTCCGTCCCGAGATCCACGTGCGCCGCGAATGGGGCGGCGAGTGGAACGTGGAGTGGGCGTTCCTCCCCGCGCCGCGCGGACCGCAGGACGACGACCGGCCCGATCCGGCCGATCCGTGGAAGGATTACCTCCAGAACGACCAGACGTCGTTCCCGCGCAACGGCGTCCACGTCCACGACGGCACGATCCACGTCACGTTCGTCAACAAGACCGGCAAGGAAGTGACCTGGAAGATCGAGCACGTCCGCACGCAGCTGTCGCGCTCGGAAGGCCACGTCTACATGCGGCCCTTCACCGGCCATTTCTACGGCGGGACCATGACGGCCGACGCGGAGATCTCCAGGACGAATCCGTTCACGGTGCGGCAGCTCACGGCGGACATCCGGGACGCCGACGTGGCCCAGATCGCCGGCGGCGCGCCGTGGATCACCCACCCCATGAAGGGCAAGTTCAACGGCGTGCTCGCCCTCACGCGCGACGCGGAGCGGACCAAGCAGACCCGTCCGGTGATGTCGGGCCACTGCGAGATCACCGAGGGCGATCTCTGGGAGGTGCCGGCGTTCTCGAGCATCATCCACTGGCTCACCCTGACGGCCGTCGAGGACAAGCGCATCGACACCGCGATCGTGGACTTCACGGTGGACAACGACATCGAAGTCCGCGTGGACAAGATGCACTTCCTCGGCTATCCGGTGAGCCTCTTCGGGGACGGCGCGATCAGCCTGACGGGCGACTGGATGGAGATCGTGTTCGTTCCGAGGCTTGGCAAAAGCGACTGGAACAGTATACTACCCATCATCGGCGCGCCCATCGATCTCCTGTCCTCGATCTTCAAAGGAGCCCTGACGCCCGTGGTGCTCTCCGGTTCCTTCGACAAG
>Ga0134121_10001220_pt1 | contig 24641 bp, 26 predicted proteins | sample KB301_FD_96463 | JGI IMG/M metagenome (GOLD analysis project Ga0134121, IMG submission 96463) | Terrestrial soil microbial communities without Nitrogen fertilizer from Kellogg Biological Station, Michigan, USA - KB3-0-1 | ecosystem: Environmental > Terrestrial > Soil > Unclassified ... | reverse complement strand
GATACGGATTACGACGTGCTTTTGGTTGACTATGAATTACCTGGGGTGAATGGGCTGGAATTGGTACAGCAAGCGCGCAGCATGGTCCACCGTCAGGATCTTCGAATCATAATGATGTCAGGCACAGCAAACGAACTTGAAGCTCGCGAAGCCGGAGCAGACGCATTTCTGCGGAAGCCGCAAGATATTGGATCAATCGTCGAGAACGTTAATCGTTTAGTTGGCGAGAATGAGCAAGAAAATTGAGAACGTTGAAAACTCGCAGTGAAAGGTCTGGCCTGTGGGAGGGACGGATCTTTCATCCGAAGAGCCATTCGCGATGTCGGGCCGCGCAAATGCCAGTCGCGAATGGCTCTGCGGGGGGCAGCTTTGAGTCACTTTTGAAAGCTCCCGCGTGGACGTCGTAATCCTCCAGGGGTGGGGCGAGCAGGGAGCCACTCGCGAACATGGGCAGCACGGAACGCGCATGATCGCGAGTGGCTTCGGGCATGAACGATTCTCCCGAGGGGTCAACAGTAACGACAAGGATCTCCTATGGCTGTTGGCCCCGACTAAGTTTGACAAATAGCGGCACTGGAGGATGCGACAAGGCCGCGCATCTTTCAGACGCAGAGCCACTTGCCCTAAGAGGGGGTTGCAAGTGGCTCTGGCTTAAAGACTCGCCACGGTTTATGAGAGGGCGTGGCGACAGGGACCGACGCTTCCCGACCGCCCAGATCACGGTCGGTCCCTACTTTTTGACATCCCACCCTGGCTCTCTTTGGGTCAAAGTGTGGGCTAAGGGGCGTCGTTGTCTTTTAGTGAGGGGACAACGCCGCCCTAATTTTTATACAAGTATAATGTTAGACCCGGAGCAATGGGAGATTGTCTTGAACGTTTACGCGGGGCATCCGGTAGCGGCCCTTACTCTTGCTTATCAACTCATTGCAATAAAGCAATCTCTACAGGACGGGAAGAAGGGAGTATCGGATGCAATCGCTGGTCTGGATCTGGCGATTGAGGGTCTTTTTCCGCATACAGACTTCCACAAGATGGGCCACGAGTTCTATCACCGAACAATCGAAGGCAACCTTAAGCCTGCGCAAGAAGATACATTCCGTAAACTTGGCGTGAAGATATGATTTACTCACTTCCGTTCAGTGATCTTCCATTCGAATTATTTCCGTTCAATTCGGTTGGTTACTACAAACTCGATCAATCGCCCTAGCAACGGTTGCCCCCCTGATAGGAGCACGTGCTCTCTAAAGCGGTCACGACCCATTGATTCGGCGAGCTTGCCGAACGACTCGTCTGCAACTGAGGGTGTGAGATCCTCAACGCCATCAAGCAGGACACGAACCCTCGAACCGCCAGATAGAATTGTCGCTATGTCCGCGCGTATCCTGATCCCAATCTCCCGTGTTAACAATTGAGAACCGTACTCTGCCAGTGCAATTTCCGTAGTCGTCATCGTCGGCGCAGTTTTTGATGTTTGCGTCCCTTCTGGTACCAGCAATGCGACACCCTCGTTGTAAACTTCATCGAGTGGCAAAGGATTGTTAGTGTCAATCAACAAACTTACAAACGTTCCTTTCCAAGGACGTTCAAGGTGAAATAGATCTTTCCTATACATTTCAACGTTCATACACTCACTGCCAGAAATAATGGTTAGACGACCTCGGTTTTCCTCAAGCACCCTCCGAACGATGAAGAGCCCATAGCCAAAGTGACGTCCCGGTTTAGATGAACTCAATCCATCTATAGAAAGCTCAAGTGCGCTTGCACCTCGTCCAATCCTATTCTTGGCCTCTTGGTTCGTGCCTTCTAAGAAGCTGTTGAGAATTCCGATTCCAGAATCTGCAATGGCAATTTCATAAGTGTCTTTGTGCAGGTTGGCTGAAATGTAGCCTGGTGTCTCAAATTCAGAGTGAGCATATGTATTCTCGCACAATTCGCTCAACAAGGTTTTAAAAACAGTGGCATTAAGCTGGCCGATCGAGTCTCTAAAAACCTTGCAGATATCACTTATGGCGTGTTCAGTCGAATACCCTCGCACTATAGGCTGGATTGGAATCCTACCCGGATGGTAGTGGATACTACTCGGCCCCTCCGCGTTCGACTCGATTACTTCTGTAAAGCCAGTCGATGTTAATACCCGCTTGCTTGCTTCGGCACAATCACTGTCATCAACAACAACCTTTACGTGGGTTGGAAGCGACTTGCGCCATGTGGCAAGTAACACTAGACCTGTCCTATAGAGGTAAGCGGCCCTAAAGGTGAGTGTGATAGTGACTTCCAAATCAGTTAACTCTTCAATTGTCGGTAGTTGGCTCAAGATGCGAAGGAGTCCATCGGGAACTGACGTGTCAGCTATTTCTACATTGATATTCACTTGATTCTCCTTAGTGGCTGTAATTGCGGGAGGCTTACACTATGACTCTTCGGCTCGGTAGACTCACTGCTTACGATTTCTGCGTGCTACTTCACACCATCTAGCGATATCTATGGAGTTAGCTAGAGTGATTCGACGGCTCTGCGTTTCAGCGAATTTCTGTACGCCGGGCAGAAATTTCGATGTCGTAATAAACAACCCTCGATTCGCTTTCTCAAGATCAACAATTGCGGCTAAGGCAGCAACAGCCTCTAATCGGATCGGACTCGTAAGTTTATATCGTTTAGCCTGTACCAAGGTGCAGATTTCTCCGATGGAGTCTTTTTGATATAGGCGTAGGTCAACACCACCATCTGACCAACCCGGGCCTAACTCTGTTCGATAACCTTGGTTTCTGAACACTGCGTCTAAAAGCATCTCAAACGCTCTGGGTTCGAGCTTATGTAAATCATCTGGATGAGTTGAAAAGTATTCGATCAATTCATCATTAATATTTTCAAAATCTGGCGCGATGATAACGCATGTAGCTGAAAAGTTTTTTTGCTTATAAACAGGCAGTAGAAATTCGTCGTCCAATATTTTAACTCTGTCTGATCGAGTTAGAATCAGAAGTCCTTCAAAGGACACATAGTAGCCTGCGCCTTTGATAGAGAAACTCATTTCTTTATCTGTCTGCCCTTCTGAATTGGCAATTCCAACACTCGCAAAATAACAAATTGCGTTATGTTGGTCGGCATGGGAAATCAGCTGATCAAGCAATGCTGTATCATCAATACTTCCTTTATTAGGATAGCAAGCGGTGCGAACAACTATGAATGCAAGCTGACCATGTTTTTTAGCCACAATCTGCGGGTTGTACTGTCTATCTTTATTGATGGATACGATTTCAAATCCAACTTTTTGAGAATGCTCCGCGATAATGTCTATTCCAAAATGATGAATGTCATCTTCAGTCATTAATTCCGGATTAGTCTGTATCATCTCCCTCCTCTAGAGAGTGGATTTAAGCCGCTTCAAAATGCGGCGCACGATCTTCAATTCTTCATAATACGAGTCGGGGAAGATCAGCCTTTCAGGACTTTCCAAAGAAAAAACGCCGGGTTCTCCCTTTGCTGTTTTCTATATTCAACAACGGATTTGTATCCTTGCACACCGGCCAGCACCGCGATAGGGATGGTAAATCCGCTCGTTTGTATCGCTCCAGCCAAACTCCCGACCAAGACCGTGGCTTCAGCCAGCATTTTCTTACGTAGATGCGATAGGTTTTTGTTTATTTGCGCTAACTGAACTTCACTCAACTCGTGTATTACGTTCTCGATTTTGATTCTCAATACTTCAGGGTCATCAACTGTTCGTAAATCTCGTAGTTGCTTCTCAAGTTCTAAGCGGAAGCGCTGAAAGGCCTCGCCTTCTTCATTACGCACTTGCATGAGAGTTTCGATGTCTACTCGATCAAGAAATGGAAGGTCGAAGTTAAGGAGCGTATTCGTGGTATTGGACTGGATTCCTTCTTTGATCGGTACAACTTGCTCCAATAGCTTAAAGACGAAGGGCGAGTCGGAGAGGTAAGAACAGTTGAATTTAGCTGCAAATAGGTTTTCCAAGCCAATACGGTGGTAGAAATGACCTGCCGCTTGGTTAGTCGATTGATAAACCCATCGATCGAACTCGTCACGTTCCGGTGGATAAGGTGGTTCAAAAAAGCTCAGGTCCACGACCCGGTTCTCTCGATCGACAGAATGTACTTCTTGCTTCAAGAGTTTGAAACCCATACCCGATGAATCTTTGTGATCCCGAAACCGAACAGAAATCGTCCGACCCAACTCCAAACTTCCGTCGATGATCATCTCGCCGTTTCGATTCTTAACTGATTCAACAATCGCGTTGTCAAGAAAGAAATCTTGGAGAATATTCGGAACTCTTTCAGCGAACCCCGTTTTCGATGTAGTAAACGGTAGTTCTTTAGGAGCTTCAAAGAAGTAGCTAGTAGGTAGGAGTTTTACATAGTCGGCTGCAATCATGGGCCGCAGTGCTTTGAGGTATTGCGCGACGCTCGCAAGTTCATCTCTCTCCAATCTCGGAGCCGGAGGGATGCCAAAAGCCGTAGCGAAAGCATCGTTGGCTGAGGCATCGGGATCAGACTTGCACGTTAATTCGAACAGCGGATCGTACAGTACATGTTGCTCGACATAGAAAGCTGTTTGCTTTAATAGGTCAGTAGAAACTCGCTTTATTCCAGAGAATAGTCGAAGGGAGGACTTACTTGCCCCTATCTCCGCCTCAAGTTCTTGGATTGCCGAAAGGCAGAAACTTCGGTAGCGCCGAAGTTCGGCTAGGATCTCTTCGTCAGTTAGATCACGGAACTGCTGGTCGATCAGCGAGTCATCAAAAAGAAAACTGTCGCCAAGGTAATCAAAAATCTTTGAGCCCATGCTTCGGAATTGTGCCGCGCTTCTATATTGCAGTTCAAGTGGTCGAACTCTGATCCAATATCAGAACTCGTGAGGGAACTATTTATGCCTATAGACTTCACCGCTTATTGTTACGCCGATCACGGTGCCACAATCTACACGTTCGCCGCCTCGGGGCGTCTGATCTATGATTAGTCCAGGTTCAAGCGGAAGATCACGCCGCTCCGCCAAAATACGGACGTTGAGGTTGGTATCACGCAACTTGATTTGCGCTGTCTTGTAATTCAAGCCGACGACTACAGGGACCGTTGTTTGTGGAGGTCGTGAGAGTCGTTCGCGCCTAACTGATATGGCAAGTAGTGATAGAGCGATTGCAGGCAGCACTATGAAAACGATGATCGCAATCGCAGTTAGAGTACCTATTAGCCGTCGCTGTTTGCCGCGTATGCAATAACCCACGAGTAGCCCTAGTATGAATCTCATTGTCAGTCTCCTGTTTGCACACGAATAGAATCAAGTAGCACTTCCGCTACTCGTTTCCGTGGAATGGCTGTTTACGTTTGTGGGGAAAAGTGAGTCGGTCTTGAATGGAAAGGCGCTCAACGCGTGTCCATTAAGCGTCCAATAACGATTCCCTGTGTACCTTCGACTACCTTACGGTGCTATCCATGCCGCAGGGTTCCTTTGAATCCCTGTAATCGCTTCTCTTTGACGCGGCGAACAGGGCTTCGATTCCTGTACGGGAGGTCACGAACTTTAATCACTTACAATATTCGGCTGTTTGGCCCATCGTCAGAAACGTTTCTAAAGTTCGCATTTCGAGTTGTGATTAGTCGGCGCAGGGAGGTGAGCGTCCTATTACTAAATTGCACCGTTTCCGAAGCATAGTCTTCACTGTTTTCCGTCATCAACGGTTCCATGCAAATGTTATACTTTCGGCGTGGATCTTCACTGATATGAACGAAACACGGTAACTACGAGATATCACATTTCGCTTGAAGACTGGAGCTAGGGCCTCGCTCCTAGTTGGACGTCGAATACCTCGCTCCAAACTCCTCGCGTTCCTACATACTCAAGTTCTCGACTTGAGAATCGAAAGGACGACTATGAAAGGCTCTCACTGTTTGTTAGTCTTAACCGCGTGTTTCATCTTTTTCTCATGTGCGCCTAAACCTTCGCAAGAAAGCAGTCTTCCGACTCCCGCAAATTCACTTGCACCTAGCAGTTCACCGGTTCAAAAAACCGCGAATATAGATCAAGTCATGTTTGATAGTCTGTTTGTTGGATCAATTAATGACAAGTACGAGATACGAATGCATCTTAGGAGAAATGGTAGACAATTATTGGGACAATACTCCTACAAAAAAATCGGCAAAAGCATTGACATCAAAGGTACGATTGATGAACAGGAAAGCTTTGTTATTGATGAGTTCGATAATAACGGAAAATCAACAGGAGTCTTTAAGGGCCGCATTGGTTCTGACGGCCGATTGGAGGGCACTTGGTCAAAACCTAATGGTGAGAGCCAGATGCCTTTTTCGTTAACAGCTAGTGAAGGAGGTTCGGCTCCGAGTGTTGGGGATGCTGATGTTCTCGCCGAGGGAGGCGGATATGATGGGCTGGATGCGGAAGCACATTCTGAAGCTCGAAAATATTGGGTTGCACGTATTGCAAAATGTGGCGATTCCTTTTTTACCAAAGACAACATTTTCACGCATGAGTTCAAGGATTTTGGTTTCGATATCCAACCTTCATCATTGAGCAGGGCAGATACGATGAATGGCATCGAGTGGAAAGGCGGGACGAGCGCTAACGTAGCCATGACTCGAACCTACAGTCCTCAACCAACACTCCACTACAATCCTGGTTGGAGCAAGTGGTCAAATGGCCTGACTGAGGGGATAGGGAGGCTCTATGCAAATATGGTAAAGGAAAAAGGACACTGGAATATCGTCCCAGGGTTTGCTGCCGGAGGGGGTCTTAAGTCCATCAAATGTAGTGATATTCCAAAGTGAACATTTGAATGTAGAAGTGGTCCGGGCGCGAACAATACGCGAACATCGAGCAGCCGAAAACAGCCTAAACGAGCCTACATCAGCCTAAGGCTCCGCTGGCGTAAGCTCGTTAAAGTCAACAAGATCCCTTGATTTCAAACCACTTCGGCGATTCGGTAGGCGGCCCTGAAAAGGCCGGCGTCGGCGGTTCGATTCCGTCCCTGGCCACCAATAATTTCAACAACTTAGCGATAGTATCTAATCCCGATCCTGTTCACCAAAGGTGCCACTACCGAAGTGCAAAGCGGCACTCGAAATTTCAGCATTTATCAGACTCGCGAACGAGGTGCATTCTGTCTACTGCTGACAAATGTTTATGAGGATGCCCGACGGCGAGGATTTGGAAAGGGGCGGTGCTGTCTTGATAGGTCTTGAATGAGTGAGGGTGTTCTGCAGGAACGAATATTGTATCACCTGTCTCCAAGGGGTGATCTTCTCCACCGACTTCGGCCAGTCCTCTCCCACTAACGACATACAAAATATGATCGCCTTCGTGAGTGTGCAACGGAAAGGCGCTTCCAGGCTGCATTTCCATAAAATCGATGCCTATTTCATGACCGCCGAATGTAGGTGCTGATACTCCAATACGCCCGCGAATACCATCCAGCTTGTTGCCATCGTCGTCAAATAAATCAACCCATTCTCCTTCTAACACATTTCTGATGTGGTCTTCACTTATGAAGCGCCTTAGCGCAGCCTCTAGAACGGAGTCCATTATCAACCTCCAAAGAATCCTAACAGATCGAAAATTATAGTGTTGTGACTCGCTAACGTAAAGGTCATGAAGGGCCCATCGCGGTGGAATCTTAGGTGTTTTCTTGCAATTGCTCAGTACCTGCTGGATTTTTGTCTAGACGGTACGATATCCGCATTTGACGAGTGGCGTTCGCCAAAACGAGATCCTCGATTCGTCTTCTAACTTCATCGAAGGTTCCCGTAAATTCACCGTACACGTGAGCGTCGTCTGGCACTTCGTCTCTATATAGATCCAACATGCGGTGTACTGATTGTATGATGCCTGAATCGCCGGTTTCAAACCCAAACATCTGAACAGGCGGGAGACTTTGGATAACTGTTTGATTAAGAAAGTCCGAAGGCAAAGGCATAAAGAACGGCATCGCAAGAATCGCTCGCCGACTATTTGCAAAGAGATAATACCCAGGAAGTCGGTCCTGCGATTTCCTCTTCGGCCTTTTCGTTCCATTCCACGTATCGAGTATAGTTTCAGTATCCTTATATACTTGATCAATTATTTCTTGAGAGATTTTACCCCGATCCGTTATGCGGCCAAGGAATAATTGGTGGAATGCTTGTAGGTCTTTCTTGTCCAAACAAACAATCTCAACTTTAGCCGCCTCAGCTACTAACTTGGACCGCAGCCTATTCGTTTCCCTCTCCGGAAGTGAAAGAGAACCAATGAAGGGAGTGAAGGCCATAAAGCGTATGTAATCGTTGCTTGGCGTGTTCACCCTAGTGCTGTCGATAAGGTCGCAAACCCGATCTACTAACTCTGGAAAACTCGAGATCGTCTGCCTCAATTCATGAATTGACTGAAGAGTGATGTAAACACCAATAAAAGTGGCTACGCCGGAGACAATGGCAAACAACCCTCCCGGGTTCTTTATGAGTTCTCCAAAGCTGAAACCTGTCGTTAAAAGGACTATTACGATTGCGAGCGACAGCGCTAAGGTAGTAGAGATGATGAAACTCCGACGGGTAAGTGAGTCTCTAAATGGCAGAACGTTTCGTTCAACCCATCCTGTTGTACTTGCCCCCAGAATAAAAAGTAAAACAAAGAAACCAGCGATCGTGGAAGAGAAAGAGATAAAAACAAGTCTGAGCGGAACGTGGGTGCTTACGTTCCACCATTGCGTGAGCAATCCCGAGACGATCCCCAGCACAATGGCCAAGGCTAACCAGAATGACAAAACTCTAGCAGGAAACAAGCTTCTTAGAGAATGTCGATGAAACGTCGGCGAGGAAGCCATTATGCCGTTTGCCTCTCGTTTAGGATGTGAAAAAACAATTGGGAACTTAATTTGTCGTAATACTAATTTGTTGAGTCTTGAAGCCGGTCTGACTCAGCTCTCTTAACGCTCGATCCAAGTAAGACTGATCTACTCTCTCATTAATCTTCAATGGGCGTTTTATCAGTTTCAGTTGGTACATTACGTCTGCGACTTGTTGTGTTTTTGCCACCCGATTTTGGTCGACAGCAATCTGAATTTGATTGATCTCCGAAACTTTAAGATTTGGCTCTACTACCTGAAGCCGCTTAACAAGAGTGGGGTTCATATGGGCGGCTTCGGCAAACCACTTGTCCGTTAAGTCACGATGAGTGGCCACAAAGTAGTTTGCCTCAATGTAAGATTTCAATAGGGCGACAATCGCCTCGGGGTTAGTCTCAGCTAAAGATTTGCGCACCGTGATAAAGCCAACATAGTGATCTTCATCAATTATGGTGCATCCTTTGTCTAATAAGAGAGTAATAGTTGGCTCCCATACCGCGACAGCATCTACAACTCCTTGCTCTAATGCAAGCGCATGTTCGGTTGGGGCAAGGTTGATTACTTCAACGTTTTCTGGTCCGGTACCTTCAGAAAGTCCGTTGTCATGTAATCTCGATAATGCGTAGGGATGTGAGCCGCCGGCAAGCGGTACTCCAATTCTCTTTCCGCGCAAGTCGCCTACGGTCTTGATTCCAGCGTCTTTACGCGCAACGATTGCCACAAGAAAGTCTACCTGTCTGCCGACGATAATCCAGTCTTCGCTCTTTGAAATCAGATTAATGGTGGGTACGATACCGCTGTTAGTGCAGTCGAGTTCATCACCCAAGGCGGCCTCGTTCAACGGAGGTCCGTATTGATACGCAGAAAAAATAGTTCTTGCGCCATACAAGTCAGGAATGTTAGTGCGCATCATGCTCTGAATTATCTGACCTTGTGTGGCCCACACAGTCTGCCAGCCTACGCGAACAACTGGTGGATCGGGCCGTGGTGGTTCATCTGCTCGAAAGGGTGTTCGCCTCAGCACGAGGAACAAACTGAAAATAACTACTAATCCTGCTAGAGCTATCGCGATCTGCTTGCGGTTCTTCATGAAAACCCTCAATGCGCACGGATGCGCTAACTAATTCGGTTGATGTAGTGTCGCCCAAAGTTTTTCTCTAAGTTGGTTAAATTCGAGCGAATGTCGAAAGTTACTATCCCGCGGCCGAGCGCTCTTGACAGTGACTTCTCCAACAAGGGATCCTTTGTTCGTCATCACTGCCACTCGATCTGACATAAACAACGCTTCCGATATGTCGTGAGTAACCAGCAGAACAGTCATATGGTCTGAGGCTAACAGATGCGAGATTCCTTCTTGAAGACTTTCACGAGTAAGACTGTCAAGGGCACCGAACGGCTCGTCCATCAAGAGAAGCGTTGGATTCTTGGCCAGCGCTCGCGCTACACCTATGCGCTGCTGCTGCCCCCCGGAGAGCTGGTGTGGATAAGCGTCAGCCTTCTCACTTAGTCCGACCAATTCTAAAAACTTCGCAGCGACGATTCTTTTACTCTGTGCGTGGTCCTGACCGGAAATTGCAAACTCTATGTTTTCGATTGCGGTCTTCCAAGGAAATAAGCCAGAGCCTTGGAATACCATACTTATTCTGTCCTTGTACTTTTCGAGCGGTACATCACCAATGAAAATCGATCCATGCAACGGCAGTTCTAAGCCAGCCAAAATGCGTAAGAACGTTGTTTTGCCAACTCCACTTTTTCCTAATATGCAAAACGCTTCGCCTGCCTTCACTTCAAGGTTGAAATTTGTAATTACAGGGGTGCCAGAAATATACTCGAATTGAAGATCCTCAACTTCAACTGGAGAACCTTGATTGTTCAAAACATCTGGGGCCGTGTCGTTGCTGTTGTAATCCGAAGATGGTTTAGTCAAATATGACCCAATGGACAAGGCTTGCGACCAAGCATATGTTGTTGCTCCTTGCTTGTCTCCCTGAAACGCCGAGGACGCTTTCTTCAAACCAGATCGCCGCCAAGGCAGGCTTAACCATTCTAGTTGAGCCATCATTGAGCTTGAGACTAGGCCGACCACCCCAATCGTGACCATGCCCGCTACGACCTTGTCCAATTCTAATAATTGTCTGTTAAGTTGAATCTCATAACCGATGCCGGATTGGGCGGCTATCATTTCAGCCGCAATTACACACATCCAGGCGAACCCCAAGCCGATCCGCAAACCTGTAAAAATGTTCGGCAGCGCAGAGGGCAAAAGGACATGACCAAAACAACGAAATCTAGAAGCGCCAAGACTTTTGGCAGCATCGAGATGCACCGGAGACACTTCTGAAACGCCCCGCGCAGTATTAGTAAGGATTGGGAAAAAGGCACCAACAAAAATCACAAAGTACGCCGATGGATCACCGATACCAAACAGGATGATAGAGATGGGGATCCAGGCAATTGGCGGAATTGGTCGCAGGAACTCGAGGATTGGGGTAAGCGTTACCCTGGCGGTAGTAAACATTCCGAATATCAATCCGGCTCCGACCCCTCCTATAGCCGCAAGAACAAATCCGATCAAAACTCTCTTCGTACTGCTGAGACAATCACGTATTAGTACTCCTTGCGACAGCAATTCCCAAAGGGCTCTGACAGAACCGACAGGACTAGGTATCAATCTGTTTCTGCTCATTCGGGAAGCAACTTCCCACAAAATAATTGAGAGCGCGGCGGTCGCCACTTGCAAGATCAAAGTTCTGCTTGAAATCCTGGAATGCGATTTGGGGGGAAACTTCCGCATGAATAGATAATTTCACTCAGCACTGACCGCGATTGAGGACGCCGATCCTAGGTTGATGCTGCGTATTAAGCAATCTTGAGAGCACCCCATTGTAAGTATGATCCCCGTAAATCTCAATCTCATGTACACTTTGCACTCTTCTTATAGAGTCAGTTACCGAGCCAGTGAGCCTGAGGAGTTCGCCCTTGAATCTATCAGAGCGTCTGTGTGATCCGCTCTGTGCAGCAATCGCAACCCATACGAGGCAAGGTGGCTCGCATTCTCAATTCCCGTGAGCTTGTTATCAATGTTGGCTCAAAGGACGGAGTCGCTGTAGGAATGAAGTTTGATGTACTTGAGCCAAAAAGAGAGGAGATTAAAGACCCTGATACAGGTGAGGTGCTCGGCTCGCTGGCAAGACCGAAGGTGCGTGCGAGAGTTAAAAGCGTTCAAGAAGCGCCTTTCAGTTGCGACGACTATTAAGGAATACGAAGTCAACCTTGGTGGGATCGGTAGCGGCCTAACGGCTGGACTGGAAGGCGTAGGGTAAACTGTCGGATTTACTACGGCAGCCAAAATACGTTAAGAAGGTAGAGACTTTAAAAACTGAGGGAAAGACGTGGGAGGATCTTGACGAAAAAGAAAGCTACGTCAAGACCGGCGACCCTGTTATCTAGGTGATGGAGAACCCCGCCTCACCGTTTTGATTTAATGAGACTCAGTTTTGTGTCCATTTTGTGTCCAGAATGAACAGCACAGCACGGAGACTCGACTGTGAGTAACTGTAAAGAATGCAAAATGGGCCGAAATTCTTGGTGGCTGCAACTTTTGAAAAGGCAAATACTTAAGGTTTTGCCGGGATGGTGATTCATAATCACCATCCCGGCAAAAACTTAAGTATTTGCCTTTTCAAAAGTTGCAGCCACCAAAGAATATTAAGGGTTTTGCAGTTCTTTCCCATTCGTTGCCAGCGCCTCATCGTGCTGTGCTGCAAATTCTGTCCACAAATTGGCCACAAAATTTTGGTTCCGCTTTTGGTCCGGCAAATCGATTTGCACCTGCGACCACGAAACGCGCAACCTACATCAAATATCACGCAGAACAGAACGTCGATTGAAGATGCGTAGGAGAGATTCCTAAAGGTAGTCGCCCCATTTTAGGACGCTGGATTCTCGGAACTACTTTCATTGGTTTTATGCCCAGTCTCTATGTGTGCGCACAGACCCCTCAACAAAAGCCATTTACTCTAGCCCATCCATTCCAAAGGGGCCACCGTCGGAAACGACCAACTGAAAGGCTTCTCTATGCGGTCCACAAAAGGACGTATCCTCTGTACTGAGGATGACGTTGATACTCGCGATTTGATTGATTTTGTCCTAACCCAGTCTGGCTATGAGGTAGTCTGCTCAGCAAGCAACGTTCAGGCTATTGATCTTGCAAAAACCCAAAACTTTGATCTGTATCTGGTAGACAACTGGATGCCTGGACTTTCTGGTACCGAGCTTACCGAAGAGTTACGCCGGTTCGATCTAAAGACACCCGTTCTCTTCTACTCAGGAGCGGCGTACGAGACTGACCGGGAAGCAGCTCGCGTTTCCGGTGCTCAGGGATACTTGGTTAAGCCCGCAAACGGCGACCAGTTGATAGCCGAAGTGACACGACTGATCGCGGAATCCAGAACTACCTCACCTATCGAGATCGCTGCGTAACCGGCGGAGGATAGTGGCGGGCGGAATACAGAACAGCAAAACAGAACTCCCTACCTTCGGTTTATGAATCACACGGGATGTGTAAACGTAACTAACTTATTTTGCATCCCATTCAGCCATAGCCGTGTTCTATTTATTCCTGCCACAATTCTGCCAGCGCAAAATTCACGATAAAAAACGAAAAACGCGTCACTAAGTGACGGGTTATCTTAGGAAACACGCTCCCATCACGAGAAATACCCTGCTTCTCGAAGTTGCGCTAAGTCGTCAGCGTAAATACATAAGAAGTCTTCCACCTCGTAGGGCTCAAGTGCCGCAAACTCTGGGGGCAAACTACTCATTTGAATGAATGAAGGAAGACGTGTTTGGCCGAGGACGTGAGCTGCGCCATCGAGGGCGCCTCGATGGACATAGATACACTCCGGACGAAGGTCTTTGTATGCACCTATACGTAGTGCGAAGTCATACACCAGTAAATTCGCGGCTTTGAACGGTGGCCTTATCAAACGACCCACAATGTCGTGAAGTTGCTCGAAAGTCGTCGCAGAGCGAATGGTTTGCACGTTTGCTTGTAGATGAGATTCTGCCTTCTGAAGCTTTTGCTTAGAAATGCAATGTTCATGAGGATGGTTGCCGAGCACTGCTTTGGCGATAGCGATTTCCAAAGAGGGGAGCCGTCGGTACGACTCAAGATAGTCGCTCATATCGGCGCGTTTACCGATGCCGTGCGGTGGGTCAGCTATGTAGCCCGCGATGAGGTCACTAAGACGCATAACTATGTGTATGTTGATCTGGATAAAGTCGGAAAGCGGTTTTAGCCCTTCGTTTCCTTCCGCATGAACCGAGCGGCTCCGCTTCCTGTGGATGTTGCCGAGCACGCCGAGTGATGTCCGAGACCAGACTCAACTGGGGAGTCTGGGCACCCATGTGGTGAATATCCGGTGAATGTCAGACAAGGAACTGTTTTCTGATAATTCGCCCGTATTCATTAGTACACTACCCGAATGTACGACGATTGCTTCACCCCTTCGCGAGAACTGATAAGGGACTCCATTGAACATCGCGCGCATAACGGGCCCACCCTTTTTTCTCGGCGTGAGTTGCGGCGCTTCGTCAAGTTTCGAAGCGATTACACCCGCCAAGGCAGATAATCTAATGTCGCCCAAGTCCAGAATCTCAGCCAAATATTGTCTCAAAATATCTTGGTGAACTGCGTTTGTTGACATTTTCGAACGCCCTCTCACGTTGGTTTCTGATCTCAATTCGTCACCTTAGAAAAAGATCAGGAGATGAAGCAAGCAAATTCGTTTCCTTCCACATAAATGAGCGGCTCCATTCCGCCAATCTGTTTGTTCATGGCACTGTGCCTTCGATTGTTCGAAGATACAACTTGTGGCCCATCTTGTAGAAATCCGTGTGCTGAAAAAGACTGTCAATCGCCAGAAAGCGGCGATAGCGTCCGGTATTCCTTTTTGCCCGCGTTGGAGAGATTGCTTTATCGCAATGAGTTGATAAGCGAGAGTAAGGGCCGAGATCGGGATGCCCGGCGCAAACCTTCAAAACAATCTTCCATTGCTCCGTGTCTAGGATCATTGTCGCAATCAGAAATAGGGGCGTCACCTGCCCACCAACACGGCAGCGACGCCCCGAACCCCAATCACGCGGGCTGCCTAAATGTAACTAATTGATTTTGCATCGAGATGCAGCCACGAGCAAAATCAAGGGTTTTTACATTTGTTGACATCTGCTCCCACTCCACTACAGCAGCGTTCTATCTATTCCTGCCACAATCCTGCCACAACGAAAAATAAGGCGATCTCGTCAGAAAGACTAGTGGCGCTTGAGGGTTATGATCCTGCAACCGAACAGAGCGCCTGTCACGTTGTGACCATATTTACTAACATTTATCGCGGATCGCATCCGTTACAATTGCAGCAGTTTTAAGGGTGATACAATCCGCCCGCTTCACGCATACCAAGAGAGGAACTAAACAAAGATGGATACCTTTCCCAGAACCGTGCAGATATCCGGTGACGTTGCCTATTTTAGCGTCCAAATTGCTTTCTTAGACCAAAAAGACGAATTAATGGCGTGGGAACGTATTCATGAACTAGAAGTCGAGATGCGACATGAGTTCGATCGTGTCGCCAGAGATGTCTTGGGCCGAGAATTCCGGGTACGAAGTATGACAATCGGCCGAGGAAGCATTGAGGTAATCATTGTGCTCGCTGCGGTTGGTTCCTTTTACATGGGCTTCTCACGTTACAAGAATTTTATGGAAAGCCTCGATTTACTAAGGTCCCAGATTCAAAGCATTCTACGTAGATTTATGCCGAATTCCGACAGTGTGTCGGCAACTTGGATACCAAGCCCCGCCCTTGTCTCAGTGGCCGAGAATTCAACGCCCTTGGCTCTTCAGTGGTACACGAGTCATCAAATTCAGATGATTCTACTGATTTACTTTATAGTCAGCCACGCCGCCATTCTTGCCGTCCTAGTGTGGCTATTAATCAGGAAGGTGACTTGAAGGTCAGTTTGCGAAGTAGCGCGTATTTAATCCACTTACTTCACCTCGCACAAAATAGAATACTTGGAGTCTCCGTAGTAGAGAGTTCAAGAATCAGAGAGAATAATAAGGAACCGTTTTGACATCCGTTTCCATTCAGCCATAGCCGTGTTCTATTTTGTCCTGCCACAATTCTGCCACAGCGCAGTAGTACCCACAGCCCACGATCAGCAGCACCTAACTCACCAGTGTTATCAGCCAACAACAGGCATCAGCTGCGCGCATGGCCGATTGGGTGTGCCTTTTGGGGCGCGTTCCTTTATGCGAAAAAGTGTGGTTCAACATCGAGATATCCGGCGTCCCTTAAGAAATGCGCTAAGGTCAAAAACGCAGCGGAGACAATTCGACGGTCCAATTCTGAATGCGTAGATTTTTGACCATGAAACAAATTGCACCGGATTTTATAAATCGGCTTCAGTAGATGCGGCCAATCAATCGGTAATGGTTGACCTGACTCAATGTGCCGCGTCCAGCATTGTGGTTGAAATCTGTCGGCACCGTGTTCAATGTAGTATCGAACGTGCGCTGAGCGGTCTTGACCAAGCTCATAGGGAACGGAAGGAACTCTTTCCCTCAATGTCTTAACGTCAAAAATAGGAAGCAATTGCGATAAGATAGTTGCATTGCTGTTGAGCTTAGAGTTTGCATCACGCAAAATCTGGTCAAAGTCTTTATTTATTTTCGGGCTCGCAGCCAGTGCCTCGATAATTTCGGAATCCCTGTCTCTGCCTGTCACGCACGCTGCCCATCCGTTGAAGGCGAACCAAAGGAAAATGAAAGGCTCAAAGATTTCATTGGGAGTCGTCTGAAACTCGTTCCAAGCACGGCGAAACCATCCGTTGATGAGTTTTTTACCTTCAAAATGAAGTTGAGAAAAGTTCTCAAATCTGACTCGCGCTAGTTGTCTGTTCAGAACGATCTCGGGACACATCATTGGGTTTCAACAGTTCACAGTTTGCCATTGAATGCGTCTAGCCGCATTGTGGCCTAGAGTTATAACGCTTCCGAATTGCGGACGACTTTTTTGACGTCCATCTATCTACCGGTCATTCCGAAGTAAATTTTGGGTCCCTCAGGAAACTCGTCAGCTATGTCGCGGATCTTCTTCCAGAGCTTCAGAGCTTCTTTACCAACCAATTGTCGTTGCCCACTCGGTGACTCAACCTTTAACAGCGCTTCGGTTTCGTTCTCCGCTTCGGTAATCTCGAATTTAAACCAATTATCATTGTCAGACATCGTATGATCACCATCCTTCAACTTTTCAAACCGACAGAACCGCCGGATTGTCGTGAAACCTACCTTAGGAGTTCTGTTTCCTTTTCTTTCAGGAACGCGTGCAGTTCTGAAACAGAAATAGCCTCGCCGATAACAACTTGGACCTTTTCGTAAAAATCGAGAAGGACTGCCGCGACCAACTCCTCATTCGAGACTGACCGACTGCGACCGCTTGAGTCAATTATGACACGGCGGCTGCCGGTCTTCGTAGGAGACGCTCTCAAATCGTTGATCACGTCTTCAGCCACTCGCGAAAAGAGAGTCCATTTTTCGACCACAACCCCCACTACTTTATTGCTGTCATTATCTAAAACTGGACCCCCTGAATTGCCCGGATTAAAAGCGCCATTAACGATGAAATGTTTAACCCCACTGGACGACTTGTAGCCACTTACATAACCTAGCGTGAGCAATGGTGCGGGACCCTCGGCTATTAATGGATAACCCCAGGTAGAAACCTGAGAGGCGACTGATGGAGTATCATTCGTCGCAAGGTCTAACCCTCCATCCAGACGTTCAGTCGGTCGCAAGATCGCAAGATCTCTGCGTTCATCGGAAATAGCCTTGGTGAATTTTATAGTGTTGCCTAAAGGAGTTTCGGCAACGAGATCAGTGGCGCCGCAGCCTTTAACGACATGCTCGTTTGAGACGACGATTCCATTCTTAAGCAAAAAGGACGTACCTTTACGATCACGACACCGCAAAAGAAATACTGTCTGGATTACGGAGTTGATGGCACTCCGCTGATTCGGTTTGGCTGCGGCCAACAACAACTGCGTTTCGGCGGGAATAGCATTCCGATTCATATTTCGAGATTCGGTTTGACAATAGTAAACCGCGCTTGGCGTAACAATCATAAATATGAGCAAAATGAGCCACTTAATCGAGATTTTTGATCGCATCTTTTATCCTTTCATTACTTTACTGAATCCCCAAATTACGGAACTGATATGGAAAGATTACGGAACTGATATGGAAAGAACGCGAAAGCCTTCGTAACTTGCACGGTCGTAACTTGCAATGGATCGAATGAATGAACCGTGAAACCCGCCCACCAAACAAGAAACGTTATTCAAACCTATCATGCTCAGGACTGGTTATGCATATGGTGCGGATATGCCGCACGTTTCGCGTGAAAGGCCCGTAGAGTTATTTCTGAATGGTTTTATTTCTGGCTTGGTTCAAGTGCCTTAAAAAACGTTAGGCCACAGTATGAACATTGAACCAATACGCGACCATCGAGAGGCAACATATACGTGAACTTGATCCAATCACTGTTACCACAACGTCCGCAGATAATCCGACCCTTAAACTGTTGGCACATTTCATCGGGTGGTGCTGTGAGGGTGTTGCGTTTGTGAGTGTTCATTGTAATCTGCACGCAAGGGCGGCGACGGAAAACGGGATACTTAGTTAGCGTCGTGCTGCTGCACGTTACTTTTCAAAATAAGAGCGGCAGATCAACATCATCGTCCACGATCTGCTCTATCTGGACATTCGCAACGCGAGAATAAGCGAGCACAACTTCAATCGGCGGTACGCTCTTGCCGCGTTCATACTTCGAGATATGGTGGTGAGTCCTGTAGTTTCCAAGCCGCTTTGCTAGTTCCCGTTGAGACAAACCAAGCGCCTTACGAATCTGCAATAGCTTCTCTGCTAATCGGTCTGGTCTGTTTCGTGCGCGGCCCATGTGAGTAAACAGGGCGCTACGGATACCCACCTATCACGTAGCGCCCTTGTTCAAGGAGTCGCCTTTGCCCCCCGCCTCACCAAGAGGCGGCGACCCTTGTGCCCAACACTCTGGGCGATTGTGCGGGCTGTTTGCTCAAAGCTCTTTCACGTCACAGAGCTTTGGCAATGCGTGGCTTTATATCTGTCGCCTGTCACACGTCGCAACCATTATCGAAATCGGCCTGATCAAGATTTCTTGCAATCAAAGCTGCATATAGAGCACCGCGCACACTTCACCCTTGCCGCCGACTGACAGCGAGACTCAGTTGAGAGCGATCCTGGTTTAGCGACCGATCAGCGTAGTAATGATCGTGAGTACCACATTAGTTAGTAACGTGCTCGACGTTGTTGGTGCTGGCGGCGCAGGCGCAGGCGCACCGTTGATCGGTATATCGCCCGCCATAACGGTCACAGACAATAGCCCTGTGAGAGCGACAGCCAATACAAAGCGTTTCATCTTGAGTCTCCTTTGCGATTGAGGATGCAACCGTAGTTGTATCAGAAATCGCAAAAGCGGAAGTAGAGCTTGCGGCGGAAATATTGCGGAGTTGCGGTTGCGAGGGTTAATATCCGGCCCGTACAGTCTTTCCTCCCACTAAAACCCTAAAAGGAAGGTCTATCTCTTGAGGTTAGCCTCACCGAAGCTAGACACGGCGCATCTGTCTCGTGATGAGGAAGCTCTGTCCCGATGCGAGGCCGCACTAGAACAAAGAGACAATGAAACTCCACAGGGCGCACTTGAGATCATGCGTCCGTTGTGGCGTGGAGTCGGCACACGTCCCGAAACACAAGGGCTGCAACCGGAAACTGCCGCCTATGTTCTTTTTTGCACTGGCACTCTCACCGGATGGATCGGCGCTCGTCATCAAATCAAAGACGCACAAGAAACCGCGAGAGATTTGATCACTGAGAGCATCACCTATTACGAGACGCACAAACTCAAAAGGGAAGCTGCCGAAGCACAGTCAGAGATTGCTTACTGCTACTGGCGAGAAGGTAGAGTCAACGAAGCGCGAATCATGCTTCAAGAGGCATTGGAACGATTGCCAGATACGGGACTCAAAAGGGCGCGAGCACTTCTCAAACTGGTGGATGTCGAACACTCGGCGGCACGACACTACGACGCCCTAAAACTTCTCACTGAGAATAGGACTGTGTTTGCGAGCGTCAGGCATCTGCCAGTCAAAGCCTCATATCACAATGAGCTTGCCATAACGTGGGGCACAATCGGGACTGCCGAAAACCAGCCTGATTATTTTCAACGTGCGCTTACTGAATACAAAGCCGCAGAGCACCAATTAAAACTGGCAAAGCATTATGTCTACTGTGCCTCCGTCAAAAATAATGAAGCTCGTGTGCTTACAAAGCTGGGTAGGTTCAAAGAATCTCACAAGCATCTTGACCAAGCGAGAACGATAACTGTTCGGTTCAAGGATCGCACTCGAACCGCGATGATTGACAGCAGCCGTGCGGAGTTACTGATCGCAGAGGGAAGATTCAAAGACGCCGAAGCCGTGGCCCGCAGAGCAGCATCGTCGTTAGGAAAAGCCGGACAGCGATGCTGGCAAGCAGATGCGCTCATCCTACAGGCAACCGCATTGGCCCGTTTGAACAAGCAAGCCCGCGCACACGTTACCTTGCAGCGAGCGATAGAAGTCGCGCACGAAGCGGACGCACTCAACAAAGCAGGACTAGCCACCCTGACTTTGATTGAGGAAGTAGATCACCTGTCACCTGATACTTTGCAAGCAGCATATCAGCAAGCGCATGAGTGGCTGGCAGACTCGCAAAGTCTGGACGTGCTATCACGATTGAATGCAGCGGCGAAAAAACTTGCTGCCAGTGTGCGCCGAGAATTGAGCAGAGACGAAGCCGTTGACCTTCTCTTAACCAAGCCCTTCGACATAGACCAAAGGCTGAAAGATTATGAGCACGATTTAATCAAACAGGCGCTCATACAATCGGACGGCAAAGTAAGTAACGCGGCGAAATTGGTCGGCAAAAGCTATCAGGGCTTAGCAAAGATGATCGCAACTAAGCACCCTGATCTAATACCGTTGCGGACGCCGGTGCGCCGCCGATCACGAAAGACAGGCAAGCGAGAAAAGTAGTAATACTCTCAATCACATTCGGCTCGCCTCGAGTGTTAGTTTGTCCGGCGAGATAATTCCCCCCACAGAGAGCAGTTCCCCTCTGCGCTTCCATCGTAAACGACAGCCCATCCGCACAACTCTGCGCTGCGCTTCGAGTGCTCCATTGCATTACGCCCTGCGGTGTGCGGAGTGGGCGGCCCAGTCGTGTTTCTCCGGTCGCTACGAGGGGGAACCTTCCCCTCAAAAACCAACCACAGCGAGAAGGAGCACGCGACGATGGAACACCCGAGAACGACAGCAACCGACCTCCCGAAATGGTCCGCCCTACTAATCGAAGCCGTCACTAAGCCAGGTCTGATCATGAAGGCTTATAGTGCCTTCCACACTTTCTCCGTTGGCAACCAAATTTTGGCGCTTGTGCAATGCCAGATGCGCGGATTACAGCCCGGCCCGCTTAACACTTTTCCGAAGTGGAAAGACTTAGGGCGTTTTGTGAAGCGCGGCGAGCGTGCGCTGACTTTGTGCATGCCGATTACTTGCAAACGCCGCGATGAGGAATCAGACGAGGAACACACTTTTACCAGCTTTGTCTACAAGGCCCGCTGGTTTGTTTTGGCGCAGACCGACGGGCAAGAACTTGACCCGATTACGATCCCCGAGTGGGACGCCGAGAGAGCGATGAAGGCGCTAGCTATTGAGCGCGTACCATTCGATCACACAGACGGAAATGTGCAAGGGTTTAGCCGTGGTCGCCGTATAGCAATTAACCCACTTGCGCAACTGCCTTTTAAGACACTCTTTCACGAACTGGCCCATTCCATTCTTCACAGCGACGAGGGAGACTTCGCGGATGATGAGACGACGCCGCGCAGTCTGTGCGAAGTCGAAGCCGAATCCGTGGCGCTACTTTGCTGCGAATCTTTGAGCCTTGAAGGAGCCGATTATGCTCGCGGCTATATCCAGCATTGGCTCAGCCGTGGCAGTGGTCCTGACACGGAAGCAATACCGGAAAAGAGCGCCCAAAAGATCTTCCGCGCCGCCGACCAAATCATGCGCGCCGGACGCTCGGAACTCGAACCAGCCACAGCATGAAAGCCTCCCCGGTTTGACTCCCGCCAGCCGTGTGCATAGCACGCGGCTGGCGTTTCTTTTTTGGGTCCGAGAAACCGCGCCGCAGGCGCGGTTTCTCTTCCTATTTTGCGGTCACGTTCGCCCCCAAATTTCGCGCTGGATTCTTCCGCAATGGTTTTCTAAAATCATTTTATCGGGTCAAGGATTGCCGGGGTGAGGACGGTAATCCACTATGAGGCTGAATGTCTCGCCCAGGCGGAAAGGCCAGCTTCCAAGCTGGCCTTCCGTTTCTCTTTTTCGGCTTAGATAGTTAGTGCAGTTACTTTGGCCGCTGAAAGCATTAAAGGCGTCCCATTCGCCGGATGTGACGCCTGCAAATTCGTGGTGAAGGGGCGACGTCATTCTATACAAGACTCCGCGAAACGCAAACGTAAAAGTCATCCTCCGCGACCCTACCAAATAGCTTCACTTATCGTCCGAACTCCCTCTAAGCAGTACTGACACAAACAGGACATTACTGACGAGCTTCTAGCGGTACTGACACCGACAGGACATCACTGTCTAACCTGTAGCAGTAGTGCAATTCCGAGTGCATCCGTGAAGTGGATTTTTCAGTAGTGCAATCCCGAGTGCATCCCTGTAGTGAATTCTTCAGTGCTGCACTCCCGAGGCCAATACGAAACAGGACATTTTGTCCTGAGCAAGAGTTGTTGCATAGGACAAAATGTCCTGAACGTCCAAACCAAACACTCACATCGGATCAGCCACAGGCCCATACAAATATCCGTATTCAAAGAATAAAAAAAAAGCAAAGGTGCTACGCACCTGAAAGATGTGACACGACACCCCGCTTGCGGGCCGCCGTGTTCACGCAGCGCGTGAACATTCGCTTGGTCCAACCTTTACAATCGTTTGTGCGTATACACGGAGAGCGCCGCCGATCTCCGCTTATAACGCGGGCACAAGGACAAACGAGGGAGCAAAAATGAGCGACACAAAGCGAACGCGACACATTAACTTTAGAGTCACAGATGAGGAATATCGCGAGATTGAAAGAGCAGCCGTAGCCACAGGAGACGAGCCGAACAACTGGAGCCGAGGTCTCGTGCTGAGCGCGGCGAGGGAAGGCGCACTCACTGGCAAGACCGCGCATCTTATCTATACCGAGCTCGCTATCCTGCGGTTTCTGATCGGGCACGGATTCAAAATGCTATTCAGTCGCAGCGAAGGTGAAGCCGCCGCCTGGACGAAGTTAACGACGCAGGCAGATAACAGAGCTAATGAGATCGTCACCGAATTACTGTCGCGGCGAAAGTAAACGCAATTCAATGCGCCGCTGTGCTAGGCGCGGGGAAACTCCGCAGCATAGACCTCGCAGCGTTTCTTGCAAGGACAGCCCCAACAACTCAGCACGACGAAGCGGGGGTGTTGGCATATGCCGACAATTAGCTCAAATCACGACCGGCAAATGCCGACAACCAGAGCGAGAGTTTGCGCCCCGAAATAATACAACTAGGCAAGCGCAAAAATTCTTTCCACCTCAAATTACGGTTCGCGGTGGAAAGTATTTTGGCGGATCGAAAAAATCCTTTCCACTTTAGTGGTCCAACCCACTGGAAAGAATTTTGGCACCTATCGAATTCCCTAACAATTTGTGAGAGTCCACCGGCGAGCGATTCTTTGGCACATAGGTTGTTAGTAATACAGCGTCAGAGATAGCGGCTTATACCGCCGTTGATGCATTTTGATTGAATCGGGAGTCGTGGTCCAAACATTGGCCCACTCGCTTTCACCGAAAAATCGGAGCTTCGATCCGCTCGAACCAACTCCGATCCTGATCACGCGAGGATCTTGGTCAGCCCCTTCTCACCCTCGCGTCAGCCACAGTCGAATACTTGAATCAACCCTCTTATGAGGAAAGGAGATAGTGCGTCTTGAAAAGAAATAACATTTTAACGGAAGAAGGCCAGACACGTTTTCGCAATACGCTGCACCGAGTCAAGTGGTACATCCTGCTCATGGCGGTCGCTGCACTCGGGAGCGCTTACGGAATCCATCGACTTTGGATAAAGCCCGGTTTCACACCCTTACAACGCGTCTACCTAAAGCAGTATGCGTGGAGCACCGTCAGAACCAACCTACATAATTCTCAGTCCACCTATAAGTTCCTGATAGCCACGAGGACAGACCGAAACACAGGCCGCGACGTTGACTACGGTCTGACTGATAACGAGGTCGAGCCGGTACTCGATAACGAAGGCAACATTGAGCGCTTTAACGGCAATCCGTGGTTCGTATTGAAGCCCGGAATCAGCGTCATTGATCCCGGTTGGACGCAGGAGACGGTGCTGGATACCCGCGCTCGTGATTGGTTCCAGCGCGTCATCTACAAGGACAAAAGTTTGCTCGATCTCTGGCGTCCCGCATGGCTCGGGGCAATCGGAATTTTCCTGCTTGGATTGGCCGCGCTAATCGGCCTCGATCAGCTTGCTCAACACTATTACGTGAAGGGTGAGCAGCTTCGCGGTACGCGCAAGTTATCTCCCCGCGAATACGAAAAAGAACACTACCACGACTT
>Ga0134121_10001219_pt1 | contig 24642 bp, 17 predicted proteins | sample KB301_FD_96463 | JGI IMG/M metagenome (GOLD analysis project Ga0134121, IMG submission 96463) | Terrestrial soil microbial communities without Nitrogen fertilizer from Kellogg Biological Station, Michigan, USA - KB3-0-1 | ecosystem: Environmental > Terrestrial > Soil > Unclassified ... | reverse complement strand
TATCGCATGAGCCTGCGGGACATGGACGACCTGATCGCCTATCTGCAGAGACTCGGCACCGGAACGGATCCGGGAGTGAGCGACACGGCTGTGCGCATCGGAGTCATCTTGCCGCCGTCCGGTCCCCTCACCAGTCTAGGGAAGGCGGTCCGCGCCGCTCTTACGGCGCGATTCGAAGCCGTCAACCGCGGCGGCGGCATCTATGGCCGCCGCGTCGAGCCGCGTTTTTTCGACGCTCCCGAGCCGGCCGACCAGCGGCGCGGCTGGATGTCCGATTTTCTCCAGCGCGACGAGGTGTTCGCCGCGGTAGCCCCCTTTTTCGCCGGGGCCGACGCCGAGATGGCTTCGCTCTTCGCGGAGAAGCAGGTACCGGTCGTGGGGCCGTTCACCCTTCATCCCAAGGAAGCGTTTCCTCTCAACCGTTACGTTTTCTATCTCCTGCCGGGGATCGAAGCGCAGGAGAAGGCGCTGGCCCGTTTCGCCCGCACGCAGGGCTGGCCGCCGCCGCGCCCGTTGGTGGCAGGCGAGTTGAAGAGTTTGGCAACCGAGAAAGCGGACCCTGTCGTGTTCCCTGGATCGGGCGCCGAGGCCGTGGCCCTGCTGCAAGCGGCCGATCGCCTCGGCTGGCATCCCCGGCTTCTCGTCACCGGCGCGGCGGCGGACGACGCTCTCTTCGGCGCCCCCGCAGCTTTCGATGGCAGGATCTTCGTCGCCCTTCCCTCGCCGCCGGGAGGCCCAGGAGACGAGACGGCCTTGGCTTACCGCGCCCTTGGTCAACTGCCGGCGGACAACCTCTCCGCCCAGTGGGCCGCCCTGGGCGCCGCCGAGGTCCTGATCGAAGGCATGAAGCGGGCCGGCCGCGAGCTCAGCCGCGAGAAGCTGGTGGACCAGCTCGAATCGCTGCGCGGCTTCGCCACCGGCTACTCACCGCCGGTCACCTACGGCCCCGCCCGCCGCCTGGGCGCGCGCGGCGCCTATGTGATGAGCTTCGACCTGCGAGCGAAAACCTTCGTGCCCCAGGGCGGCTGGGTGGAGACGGAATAATCGAACCCGGATTTTTGACCCGCCGGCTGCCACTGTAGAGACGCCCACGGGGTAGCTCGCGCTACCCCGCGGGCGTCTCTACATTGGCTGGCATTGGTATCGAGTCCTCAGAGCTCCTCGCAACTTCCTCAGCGGGCCTCCGTACTCCGGAGAGGCTAACGGAGGATCTCGCCATGCAGGGTTGCCTCGTCTCGACTGTCCTCTTGCTCGCGGCAATTAGCGCGCTGAGTCTTCAGGCCGCCGGTCCGGTCGCCATCCCGGAGCCGGAGCTTTTCGGCGAGGGGGTTCTCTCGACGCAGGCGGACGAGCTCGGCGCGGCGTTCATGCCGGACGGCAGGACCGTTTATTTCACGCTGCGCTCGCCCACCACGACGACTCCGGCGCTGTCGACGATCTGCGTTTCGCGACTTGTCGGCAACCGTTGGAGCGAGCCCGAGGTGGCTCCTTTCTCCGGCCGCTTCAACGATTCGAGCCCCACGATCTCGCCGGATGGCAAGCGCCTCTTCTTCGCTTCGGACCGCCCGGCTCCCGGCAAGACGGCAACGCCCAAACCGGACGACCCGCCCGACATCGATCTGTGGGTGATGGAGCGCAATGCGGACGGCTGGGGCGAGCCGCACAACCTCGGCGCGCCGTTGAACACGCCGGCCATCGAGTCGAGCCCGGCGGTCGCCGCCGACGGCACGCTCTATTTCGCCTCTACCCGCCCTGGCGGCAAGGGGAGCCTCGATCTTTACCGTTCGCGATTCGTCGACGGCCGCTACGCGGAGCCCGAACCGCTGACCGAGATCAACACGGCAGCCTTTGAGGGGCAGCCGGCCATCGCGCCGGACCAGAGTCTCCTCGTCTTCGCCGCGGCCGGCCGCCCGGACGGACTGGTGGGCGGCGGCTTCCCCTACCCCAAGGGCGATCTCTATGTGAGCTTCCGGACGGACGCAGGCTGGAGCCCGCCCCAGGTGCTGCCACCGCCGATCAACTCCAAGGCTTCGGATTCGAGCCCCAGCTTCTCGCCGGACGGCCGCTGGCTCTTCTTCACCAGCGAGCGCAGCCCGTTCACCGTGCCCATGCCGCATCCTCTCAAGGGGCACGAGATGGCGGATCAACTGCACGGCGCCTTGAGCGGCTCAGGAAATCTCTATCGCATCGACCTTGCCGCGATCCGCGCCTTCGCTACTCCGGCCGCGGCGCCAAGTCCTGATCCCGATTCCGTTCCCGCGCCGCAGCTTTGGGGCGACGGAGTGATCTCGACTCGTGACGACGAGTTCGGCGCCCAGCTCACGGAGGATGGCGGCACCGTGTTTTTCGACCGGACCGTGCCGCGCAATCAGCTCTATACGATTCACGTTTCCCACTTCGCCGGCGGCCGGTGGAGCCCGCCCGAAGTGGCGCCGTTCAGCGGCACGTGGCGCGATTCGGACCCGGTGCTCTCAGGCGACGGCTCGCGGATGTTCTTCGTCTCAGACCGGCCGCGCCAAGGCAAGGCGGTGCAGGATTTCGACATCTGGTACGTCGAACGCACCGCGACAGGCTGGAGCTCCGAGGCCCACCATTTGGAAGGACCGCCGAACAGCGAAGGGAGCGAGTACTTCGCCTCCAGCACCCGCGACGGCACGCTTTATTTCACCTCGAACCGCCCCGGGAGCAAGGGAGGAATCGACGTCTGGCGCTCGCGCCTGGTGGACGGCCACTACGCCGAGCCCGAGAACCTGGGCGACGCCATCAATGCCCCGGGGCGCGTCAACATCGAGGCCCTGGTGGCCCCGGACGAGAGCTTCCTCCTCGTCGGAGCCTTCGGACATCCGGACGGACTCGGCGACTGCGACCTCTTCGTGAGTTGGCGCAAGGACGGCGTCTGGCAGCCGCTCCAGAACCTCGGCCCCCAGGTCAACAGCGTCGCCCGCGACTACAGCCCGCGCCTCTCTCCCGACGGTCGCTACCTGTTCTTCGCCAGCGAGCGGGGCCTGCCCATCCAAGATCACCGCCCAGGCACTTATCGCGAGCTGATCGCCGCGATACAGAGCACGCTGAATGGCCTCGGCAACATCTATCGGATCGACTTGAAGGCCGCCCTGGGAAAGTAGATACTCCCCGGCATGCGGTGCAATCCCAAGGCCATCCTGGCCACGTTCGGTCTCGCTTTTATCGCGCTGCCTTCAACAGGCTTCGCGCGAAAGACGGAGGTGCCCGTCCGGCTCGTGGCGCCGCAGTCCGGAGCGGCGCTCGTCGCCGGCTCGACGGCCGAGATCGAGTGGGCACCGCTGGCTCGTTTCGGCGGACTCCCCGAAACGGAGGAGTGGGAGGCGTTCCTCAGCGTCGACGGCGGCGCAACGTATCCGATTCGGATCACGCCGCATCTCGATTCAGATCTCCGGCGATTCCATTTCCAGGTCCCTCCGATCCCCACGGCGAACGCGCGCATCCTGCTGCGTTTCGGCGACGAGCGGCGAGAAACCGCCGTCGAGATGCCGGCTCGATTTGCCATCGCCTCAACTCCGGTCGAGGTCCTGCTTGTAGGCGAGACGTTTCTGCGAGCCCGCCAGGCCGTCACCGCGGGCGAGCCGGCTCTCCCTGGACAGGCCGGCGTCGTCTCGTGGGTGGAAGGCTCACGCCGCGGTGGCGGACTGCGCCAGGTGATCGCGGCCGAGCAGCCAGGCCTCCAGCCTCCGCCCGACCTGACCGCGAGGCCCGCCGAAGACGCCGTGCTCGCTTCCGGGCCGGAACAAGCTCAGGTCGCCCTCACCAGAAACGACTCCGCGGCGGACCCTTCGACCCGCCGCCCGTCCCTGCTGGCCCGAGCCGGCAGCGGACCCTGCCTTTCTGTCGACGTTCTCCTCTTGACTCAGCGCCAGAACGAATAAGCCGGGGGCAACCTTCACACCCAACGGCCGCAGGCCGCCCATGTGGGCCGCCTGATCGTTTATTGCACTGATTCGCAGAGGAGATTCCGCATGTTTGTTTCAAGGACGATTCGCTCCACTTTTGTCTTCTGTGCTCTCTTTTTATTCCTGTTCACCGTCGCCCTGGCGCAGACTCCCGGCACCAGCGCGATCCGCGGCCGGGTCCACAACCCGGCCGGCGCGCCCGTGGCAGGCGCCGAGGTCACGGTGACCAACGAGGCGACCGGCTTCTCGCGTACGGCGCGGACCGACGCCCAGGGGCTCTACACTCTTCCCTCACTGCCGCTGACGGGAACCTACCGCCTCCACGTCACCCATGAGGGTCTCGCTCCCCAGGAGGAAAAAGGAATTCAGCTCCGCGGCGGCCAGACGGCGGCCATCGACGTGGTGCTCAATCCCGCCGCGGTCGAAGCCGCGATCACCGTCTACGGCACGGCGGAGGGAGTGGCGTCCGACTCGCCGCAGCTCGGCAACCGCTTCGACGCCGAGAAGATTCAGGAGACTCCGATTCTCGGCCGCAAGGTCACTTCGTTGCCGCTGCTCAACTCGGCGGTGCGCTCGGCGCGCGGCACGGGCGACCTGTTCCTCGGCGAGACCCTGTTCGTGATCGACGGCGGCGGCCGGCGGCAGCAGACCTACACGGTGGACGGCAGCACGGCGGACGACGCCTGGGGCCGGCAGACGATTTTTACAGCCGTCCCTCTCGCCTCGATCCAGGAGTTCACCGTGCTCACCAACAGCTTCTCCGCCGAATATGGACGCAGCGCCGGCGGCGCCATCAACCTGGTCACCCGCACCGGCACCAACGATGTCCATGGCGATCTCGTGGCCGTCTCGCGCCCCGGCGGCTTGCAGGCCGACGCGCCGGTGACCAATCAGAAATCGCACGACGAGCTGAAGCAGGGGAGCGGCTACTTCTCCGGGCCGATCGTGCGCGACCGGGCCTACTGGTCCGTGGCCGGCGAGTACACCGATCAGGACCGCGACTCGGTCATTACCTCGCCGCTGGCGCCCGGCGTGTTCACGGGCAACTACAAGCAAAAGCTTTTCTATGCCCGCGCCGACGCCGACCTCAGCTCGCAGAACCATCTGTTCAGCCGCTTCAACCTCGACCGCTTTACCGATACCAATCCCCAGGACGTGGTGGGCGGCAACACGCTGCCGAGCGCCGGACGGACGTTCCGGCGCAACACCGAAGCGGCCCAGATCGGCGACACCGCCATGCTGAGCGCCGACGCTTACAACGACGCGCGCCTGGTGTGGCAGAACGGCGATCCCATCACCCAGTTCACGCCCTTTAACCTCTCCACCCAGTTCGTGCGTACCGGCGTTTCGACTGAGGGTGAGTCGCGTCTCGCACTGCTCACCAACCGCCAGGAGCAGCTCGCCGACACCGTCTCCCTGGCCCTGGGAAACCATTTCCTCAAGATCGGCGGCGACTACGAGCACTCGCGCTCGGGAGGCAACGGCCAGGAGTTCGGTGCGCCGTTCATCCTCGGCCAGTTCACTTTCAAACCGGGAATCTCGCCGTCGATCCCAACCTCACAGCTCACCATCAACGACGTGCAGCGTTTCACCCAGGGGTTCGGCAACGTCAATTATTCGGTGAGCGAGAACCTGTGGTCGCTCTTCGTCCAGGACGACTACCGCCTGCGCAGCAACCTCGTGCTCAACCTCGGCCTGCGCTATGACCGGCAGGACCTGACCGACGACACCAACAACGTCGCGCCGCGCCTCGGCTTCGCCTGGAGCCCCGGCAACGACGGCAAAACCACCGTCCGCGGCGGCTATGGAATCTACTACTCCGAGGTGCAGGCCAACATCGACGCCAGTTGGGAGCTCGCCGGACCGACGGGATTCTTCAACTTCAGCGCCGCGCCGGGGCAGCTCGGCTTCCCCACTTCGCTCGCTCCCCTCCCCGCCTTCCCGGCCGGCGCCGTGTTGCCGCCGCGCGACGTCACCATCCGCCCCGGCCAGGCCGGCTTCTACAATCAGTTTTTCGATACCTCCAAGCTTTCCGGTTACCCCGGCAGCTTCGACAATCCACGCACCACCCAGGCGACGCTCGGCTTCGAGCGGCAGCTCGGCGACCGCTGGTTCCTCAGCGTCGACGGCGTCCATGCAAACACCACGGACATCGTCCGTAACCTCGATCTCAACGCCCCTTCGGAGCTCGTGCGCACGGCTCCGGGCCAGGTTCGCGCCGCGGCCGTTGCCGATGCCACGCGGCCCATCACGCCGCTGCCCAACGGCTACCGCCGCATCCTCGGCACCGTCAACAACGGCGAGAGCAAGTACGACGGTCTGCAGCTCAATCTGCGTAAGGATTTCGCAAGCCGCGGCCAGTTGCTCCTGAGCTACACCTGGTCGCACACCCGCAACAACGTCGAAGCCGACGCGCCGGGCGGCGATCCCAACGACGCGCACGAGCTGAGCAAGGAGTGGGCCGACAGCCTGCTCGACCAGCGCCATCGCGCCGTCCTCAGCGGCTGGGTGGGCCTGCCGTTTTCGCTGCGCTTCGGCGGCGTCGGCGAGTACGGCACGGGCCGGCCTTTCAACATCACCACCGGCGCCGACAACAACGGCGATGGCGCCAACACGGACCGGCCGGTGATCGACGGCCACGTGATCAGCCGCAACGCCGGCCGCGGTGGCGACCTCTATCAGATCACCCTCTTCCTGGAGCGGGATTTCCCTCTCGGCTTCGCCACCCTCGGCCTGCGCGGCGAAGTGTTCAACGTCACCAATCACCAGAACGTCGTGGGCTACAACGGCGTCTTCGGCAACGATCCGACGGGCAAGCCTCTCGCGACCTTCGGCCAGCCGCTCGGCGGTCTCGCCAACGTCGACCCCAGCCGGCAGTGGCAGTTCCAGGCGCGGCTGCGTTTCTAGGATGATTGAACCGGTACCTCTTCTCGCCGCACGGGAGATCGTCAAGAGCTACGGCCCGCGCCGCGTGCTCGACGCGGTCAGCTTCACCGTGCGGCCGGGCGAGGTGCTCGGCCTCATCGGTCCCAACGGCGCCGGCAAGACAACGCTGTTCGAATGTCTCGCCGGCATCCTCCCCACCGACTCCGGAGAGGTTCTCGATTCGGGTGGCCGCGCCCTCACTCCGGCCGAACGCAGCGGCGCGATGTTCTATCTTCCAGATGGCATTGCGCCGTGGCCGGATCAAGCGGTCTGCAGGGTGCTCCTCTTTTTTCGCGATCTCTGGCAAGTACCGGCGCAGCGCCTGATGACGATCGTCGACGTCCTGATGCTCCGCAGCCTGCTCGCCGCACCCGTGCGCTCGCTTTCCAAGGGCGAGCGAAAAAGGTTTCTCATCGCGCTCGGGCTCCTCGCCCCGCAACCTCTGCTGATGCTCGACGAGCCGTTCGACGGGCTCGACCTGCGGCAGACACGGGAAGCGACCGCGATCCTGCGCAAGGAGGCGAGGCGGGGCCGCACACTCTTTCTTTCCATCCACCAGCTCACCGACGCCGGCCGTGCCTGCGACCGCTTCGTCCTCCTTGCCGACGGGCACGCGGCCGGCGAGGGAACGCTCCCCGAGCTGCGGGCGCGTGCCGGCATTCCTGACACTCCGAACCTCGGCGTCGAGGAGGTGTTCCTCGCGCTCACCTGATCTGCGCGCCACTCAGACGCTCGTCGCCATGGAATGGCGGGAGCTGCTGGCATCGCGCGCCTGGTGGCTGCTGCTTGCCCTGACCGGCCCGCTGGTGGGCCAGGCCTTCATCACCGCGGTCGAGACCTACGCCGAAATGAGCGGCGGTGTCGCGGGACATGGCGGACCGGCAGCCCTGGCGCAAGGCTTGAGCCCGCTCGACGGGCTCGTCGTGCCGACGCTGGGCGCCTACGCGCTGGTGGCCACCTTTCTGCTGCCCTTCGTCGCCATCCGTCTGGTGGCGACCGAGAGAGAAAGCGGCGCCGCCAAGCTGCTGGCGCAGACTTTGTCGCCCCAATCCGGACTCGCCTTGCGGCTCGCGGCAAAGGCCGCGGTGCTTTTGCTGGGCTGGCTCGTGGCACTGATTCCAGGACTCATCGCTCTTCTCCTCTGGCGCCTCTACGGCGGCCATCTCGACTTCGGCGAAACGGCCAACGTCGTGCTCGGCCACCTTCTGCACGCCCTGCTGACCGTGGCCGTCGCCGTGGCTGCCGCCGCGGTCTGCCGCAGCAGCGCCAGCGCCGCCATCGTCACCCTCGGGTTCACGGTGGGAACCTGGGCCCTCGCCTTTGTCGCAGAGGGCCGGGAGGGGCTCCTCGCCCGCCTGGCGCCGTTCACGCCCGAGGCGGCGTTGCGCACCTTCGAGCGCGGCGAGCTACGGCTGGCGGTTGTCACCGTCGTGGCCCTCGCGAGCCTCGCCGGATTCGCCTTCGCGGGGCTTTGGATCGACCCGTTCCGCTCCATCCCGTCGCGCGCCGTTCGCTCGGCGGTCCTGATCCTTCTTGCTATTGGCGGCGCGGCCCTCGCCTCGTCGTGGCGTCAAGGCTGGGATCTCGCCGAGGATCGCCGGAGCTCCTTCCCGCGGGCGGATGAAGCGGCTCTGCGGTCACTCCGGCAGCCAGTCCGCGTCACCGTCTACCTCTCGGCGGAGGATCCGAAGCGGACGGACCTCGAGACCAACGTGCTCGCCAAGCTGCGCCGGGTGCTGCCGGACTTTGCCGTCACCAACGCGGCGCAGAGCCGCTCGGGCCTTTTCGAGTCCGCGCAGAGCCACTACGGCGAGATCTGGTACGCCGTGGGCTCCCGGCGAGCCCTGCTGCGGTCGACCACCGAGCCCATCGTCCTCGCCAAGCTCTACGAGCTCGCCGGCATTCCGGTGCCGGCCGCCGTGGCAGGACCGTCCTATCCCGGTTATCCGCTGGCCGCATCGCCTCGCGGCGCGGCAATCTCGTTCTACATCGCCTGGCCGATTTGCGTCGGCCTGGCTTTTGCCGCATCGCGCGGCCGTTGGAGATCGTCATGCAAGGACCTCGCTTGATCGCCCCCGCTGTTCTGACCTTCATCGCCGCCATCACTCCCCTCGCGGCCCAGACGAAACCGGTCGCGCCCGCTGCACCAGCCGCACCCACTGCGAAAGCGTCCGCCGCCATTCACGTCGATCTGGCGAAAGAGAAGGAAGGCGGCGAGCCGTCGCGTTTCCTCGCCGTCGTCGGCGACTGGTCGATCGTGGCCGATCACGAAAAAAAGGTTTTGTTGGTGGACGGCCGGCAGTGGAAGCGCGGGCAGCCGGCCGGCGGTCTGGCGGACAAGGCGCGCACGATCTATGGCTCGCGCCACGAGGAGTTCATCGACAACGTCAAGGCCTTCGCCTACTTCCCCTACGCCGTGGCCCAGGACGTCGACGACTTCCACGACGGCGAGATCGCCGTGCGCTTCCAGATCCTTGGCGGCGGGCTCGACCAGTGCGCCGGAATCCTTTTCAATCTCAAGCCGAACGGCGACTATCTCGCCGTCCGCTTCAATGGAAAAGAGGACAACTTGGTGCTCTGGACCTTCGACAAGGGAAAACGCAGCTTCGTCAAGAAGGGCGCCAAGGACGTCCACATTCCCTATAAGGAGTGGCACGCCATCAAGATCGCCGTCCACGGCACCCAGCTCGAAGGCTGGCTCGACGGCGAGCACCTTCTCGACTACACGCTCGCCGCGCCGGTCTCCGGAAAAGTGGGCGTCTGGTCGAAAACCGACAGCATCAGCGAGTTCGCGGATTACGTGGTAACGCCGGCGGGGAGGTGAGGCGGCGAGGGCCCCACCCGCCCAAGACCCTCATCACCCCAGCCCTCTTCTCCCGACCCCCTCTGCCCCCTCACCGGGAGAAGAGGGAGAACAGCAAGAACGCTCCAACCGGGTTCCCCTCTCCCGGGGAGGGGGATGGGTTGGTCGGGAGAGGGGCAGGGGTGAGGGTCTTGGGCGGGGGACCTCGGAGACAAGTTAGCGCCAAAGCGAACGGAGGAGCCTCAGTCCCTCTCGCGCACCTGGTCGATGACGTCTTTGAGGAGATCCAGGGTGACCGGCTTCGTCAGGTGGCGGGCAAAGCCGGCTTGGCGGCTCTTTTCGATGTCCTCCTCCATGCCGTAGCCGCTGAGAGCGATGCCTGGTAGGTGATGCCGGCGGGAGAGCTCCCGCATCAGGTCGAGGCCGCTGCCGTCCGGCAGCCCCAGGTCGCTGATCACGAGATCGATGGGAGCGTCCGCTGCCGCCGCGGCCTCCAGGGCTCCCGCCACGGTCCCGGCCATCGTGATCCGGTGCCCGAGACCTTCGAGAAGAGCGGCCAAGGCCTCGGCCGTATCGGCGTGATCTTCCGCCAGCAGAATGTGCAGCGGATGGCTTTCGTCCGCCCTCGGAGCGCCGCGCCGCTCTGCCCCGACGACTTTCGCCGCCTCCTGGCGCCGCCTGCCGACGGGCAGCCGGACGGTGAAGGTGGCCCCGCGGCCGATCCCCTCGCTCTCGGCGCTGAGCCGGCCCCCATGGAGCTCGACGATCGCCTTGCTGATCGCCAGGCCCAGGCCGAGGCCGCCGAACCGGTGCGAAATGCTCTGGTCCCCCTGCTCGAAAGCGTTGAAGATCTGTCCCAGCGCGCCCGGACGGATGCCGATGCCGGTGTCGGAGATCTGGACGACGATCTCTTCCCCTTCGGTTTCCGCCCGCGAACGAGCTTCGCTCCACGACCGGACGGTGATCGTTCCTCCGGATGGGGTGAACTTGACGGCATTGTTGAGGAGGTTGCCAAAAACCTGCGAGAGGCGCGGCGAGTCGGCCCAGACGGTGAAGTCCGCCGCCGCCAGGTCCTTGACGACGATCAGCCGACCGGAGGCCATGTCCTGGCCGCCGCAGCAATTCTCAACGGCCTGCTCGAGGAGCAGGCGGAGGTCCGTCTGCCGGCGGCTGAGCTCCAACTTGCCGCGAGCGATGCGGGTGAGGTCCAAGAGGTCGTCGATGAGGCGGGCTTCGAGCTCCACGTTGCGCCGGACCATGGCGAGGCTCTCTCGAACCCTGACCTCCAGCCGGTCGTCGCCCTCCAGGCTGGAGATCACCGCCAGCACCGGGGTCAGCGGCGTGCGCAGCTCATGGCTCAAGGTGGCAAGGAACTTGTCCTTGGCCAGGTTCGCCGCCTGGGCAGCGCCATACAGCCGGGCGTTGTCGATGGCCAGCGCGGCCCGCCTGCCGAGCTCTTCGGCGAGCTCCTGATCGCTCTCGTCGTAAGACCGCCGGGATGAGGAGGAGTAGAAGCTCCACACCCCGAGGATGCGGCCGCGCGCCGCCAACGGCACCTGCAGCGACGAGCGCGGCTCCAGCGCCGCGAAGGTGCGCCGGTGCTCGGGATCCTGGCCGACGGATTCGAGACACTCCGGACTCCACTGTGCCAGCCGCTGCGACCGGCCGGTGCGCAGGACGAGCGCCGGTCCGTGCGGCTCGTCGCCCCGGGGCGGAAAGCGTTTCAGCTCCTCGATCAGGGCCTGGCGGCCGGGATCGGCGTGGGCGGCGACCACCCGTTCGATTCTCCCCTCCTCCGCAGCCAGGTCGATCACGCACCAATCGGCAAAGCCGGAGACGGCCAGGCGGGCGGCGCGCTGCAGGGTCGCCGCGAGGTCGAGCGCTTCGGTGGGCATCGCACCCGCGTCCGCGAGGAGACGCAGATTCTCCTCGGCGCGGACGCTCTTCAGCGCATAGACCTTCTCGTCCTGCTGGCGCTCGGTGATGACCAGGGCGTCCGCCTCGCCCTCCCGAATGGCGCGCAGGGTTTCTTCGGCGTCACGGAGGCGTTCCCGGAGCTCCGCGACCTCCTCGACGAGCTGTTCCCGCGTCCGTCCGGCGAAGCTCATGAATGCGGAGCTCTCAAGGCCTCAGCTCCGCGGCCGCAGATTCAGGCCCGTCAGGACGCGATCGGTGTTCGACAGGTCGCCGATGATCTTGCGGACCGGCGTCGGCAGGCGCCGTACCAGGGTGGGGATCGCCAGGATCTGGTCGCCGCGCGCCAGTTGCGGATGCTCCAAGAGATCGATCACCTCGAAATGGTACCTACCCGCGAGATGGTCCTCGCAAAGCTTGGTCAGATTGGCCAGGGCGGTTACCGACTTCGGCGTCTGGCCGGCGACGTATAGCCGCAGCTCGCAGACCTCGGGCTCTTCGACGCCGGCTGCCATCTTCACTCTCCCGGCGCCGGTCTGCGCCGCCGGCCGGTCGCGGGAGCAGCAGGCGACGGGCGGGCCTTGGGCCCAAGGTAAAACTCGATCAGATCGATTCCGCGATCGAAGAGTACGAGCTCTCGCACTTGGTTGGAGTGCGCCATGCCGCGCGATTTGAGCACAAAAAGTCCCCGCTTGCGTTCGCCGCCGATCTCGATCTGGCGGACCAGCATCCAGGTGTCGATCAAGGACGAAATGCCGACGTCGGTCGACGCGCTCTCGGTGGCGTGGGAAAGGCTGGTGAGCAGCAGGGTGATCCGCTGCATCTTGAGGAAATCGATCAGGCGCATCAACATCGCCTTCACGTCTTCCCCGCTGCCGACGGAAAGGAAGTTGGTGACCGGGTCGAGGACCACGATCTGCGGCTGGAACTCGCGGATCGCCTTGTGGATCAGCACCAGGTGCCTCTCCAACCCGTGCAGCGTGGGACGGGCGGCGTGGAAACGCAGCAACCCTCGACGGACCCAGGGCTCGAGATCGAGGCCGAGCGACCGCATGTTGCGGACGATCTGACCCGGCGATTCCTCGAACGCCAGGTACATGCTGCGTTCGCCGCGCGCGCAGGCCGCGGCGACGAAGTGGGCCGCCAGGCTGGACTTGCCCGTACCCGCCCCGCCGGAGATCAGAACGCTGCTGCCCCGGAAGTAACCCTGGCCGCCGAGCATGAGGTCGAGCGCCGCGATTCCGGTCGAGACCCGCTCGGTCGACACCTCGTGCTCCAGCCCGAGGGAGGTGATGGGCAGCACCTCGATGCCCCGCTCGTCGATGATAAATGGATATTCATTGGTGCCGTGCAGGCTGCCGCGGTACTTGACGACACGCAGGCGCCGGATGGCGAGCTGCTCGTTCACCCGGTGGTCGAGCAGGATGACGCAGTCGGAAATGTACTCCTCCAGGCCGTAGCGGGTCAGCGTCCCGTCGCCCCGCTCGCCGGTGATGACGGCGGCGACGCCCTTGTCCTTGAGCCAGCGGAACAGCCGGCGCAGCTCGGCGCGCAGAATGCCGGTGTTGGTCAAGGTGCTGAAGAGCGCCTCGAGGGTATCCAGGACCACGCGCCGCGCGCCGATGGAGTCGATCGCGTAGCCCAGGCGGATGAACAGCCCGTCGAGGTCGTACTCGCCCGTCTCCTCGATCTCGCTGCGCTCGACGTGAACGTAGTCGATCCCCAGCAGGTTTCTCGCCGTCAGATCGTCGAGGTCGAACCCCAGGGAGCGGACGTTCTGGGTGAGCTCCTCGACTCCCTCCTCGAAGCTCATGAAGACGCCCGGTTCCCCGTACTCCATCGCCCCGCGGACGAGGAACTCCATGGCCATCAGAGTCTTGCCGCAGCCGGCGCTGCCGCAGATCAGCGTCGGCCGGCCCTGAGGCAGACCGCCGCCGAGGATCTCGTCCAGGCCCGCAATGCCGGTCGGGGCTTTGGGCAGACTCCGAACGGCCGTCGTCTCTGGTTCGAGAGCTCTCGCGAGAGTATCCATCGGTTGGTGATTCAAGGCATGCAAATCAAACACCACTCTCCCCGCCGGCCCCTAACACTACACCACGCAACCCAATCCACAGAGTTCCTTGAAAAAACGCCAGACCAAGAGGGCAGCAATTGCAAGAAGCGGCCCTGGGATCTCCCAAGAACGCCATGCCCGAATGGCATGACTCCCGCGGTAACCACTATCGGCTTTAGTCGGTTTTTGAAAGGCGCCATCCTTCCAGAATTCCGAGCTCCGGACGACCTGGAGCGAGATCTTGCGATACCATGCGTCTGTGGCACGACGCTTCTCGCTCCTCATCCCAGTCCTTCTAGCCGTCCTCACGCTCCTCGCGCCGGTGGTGGCCATGGCCGACCCGTGCCCCGACTGCGGCGGCCCCTTCCAGGGCTGTTGCCCCTCTCAGGGCTGTCCCTGCTGCCTTCCCGGCTCTTCCATCTTGACGGCCGGGGTGCGGGTGGATCTGGGTCTCGCCTCGACGGGGCGCGCCGGTGAGACGCCAGCGGACCCCTGCCTCTCGGCCGATCCTCCCGATATCTTTCACGTTCCGAAACTCCCTCTCGCGTAGATCCAGTCCTCTGTTCGTTTGCCCCACGCCGCGCAGGCGAGGGGTATGACCGCACATTCGCGAGAGGTGATCGATGAGATTTCGTTGGCTGTGGCCGTGGGCCGCATTGTCTTTGTGCGCCGTTCCTACGTGGAGCCAAGAGGAGGCGACACGGGTCCTGACTCTCGCCGAGGCGCTGGCGCTCGCCCGGGAACGGGGGCGGACCGTGATCCTGGCCAGGGGCAGGATTGAGGAGGCCCGGGCGCGGCAGGCTCAAGCCGGCCGGCGATTCCAGGAAAATCCGGTTCTGGAAGCCACAGGCGGATACCGGCGCGCCGGTGCCGGCTTTTTCGACTTCGACGCGACCGTGACCCAAGGGCTGTATGCCGGCCGCCGGCGATCCGCCCGGATGGCGGGAGCTCAGGCCGAGTTGGACCGTACGGAAGCTGAGCTGTCCGAAGCCCGGCGTCTGCTGCTGCGCGACGTCTGGACCACCTTTGCCCGCCTCCTCGCGGCCAAGGACAAGATCGCTCTGCTGGCGAAGAACCGCCAGTCGGCGGACTCGCTCCTGACCGCTACCGTGCGTCGCTACGAAGCCGGCGAGGGCACGGCGCTCGAGCTCAACCGCGCCCGCGTCGCCACGGCGAATGCCAGGGCGGAGGAGAGCGCGGCTGAGGGCACGGCAAGCGCGGCGCTGGCCGCTTTGAAGGGGCTGCTCGCTCTCAAGGAGCCGGTCGAGATCGAGGGCAGCCTGACCTCCCATCCGCCTTTGAAGCTGGAGACTCTCCTGGCTGGACTCGACCGCCGGCCTGACCTCCAAGCCCTCGCCGCCGAGGTGCGCGAGGCCGAGGCCGAAGTCCTCCTCGGCAAGTCCCTGACCCGGCCGGACCTCGGCGTGCGCGGGGGCGTGGCGCGGGAGGAAGGGGCGGACATCGTGCGGGCGGGGCTCGTCCTTACGCTTCCGGTCCACGATCGCGGCCAGGAGACGCTCGCCGTGGGCCAGGCGCGTGCCACCGCTCTGCGCCAGGCGCTCGCCGCCGCCGAGGCCGCCGCGGACACCGAGGTTCGAGGACAGTACGCAATCCTGACCCACCAGCTCGCAGCCGTACGGGAGCTGGAACAGACGGCCCTCCCCGCGCTCGATGACAACGAGTCGCTCGCCGATAAGAGCTTCGAGGCCGGCGAGATTGGGCTGGGGGAGCTTCTTCTGGTCCGCCGGGAGATCGTGGAAACCCGCCTCGCCTATCTGGACCGGCTCCTCGACTCCGCGCTGACGCGCTTCGAGCTGGAGACGGCCGCTGGAGTCCTGCAATGAAGACGAGAGCCAAGATGATCTGGATCGCCCTGCTCTTGCCGCTCGCCGGCTGCGGCGCGTCGAAAGAGATGAAAGAGGACAAAGACCAAGGCGGGGAGGCGGTGGAACACACCAGCGGCGTCGATAGCGAAGGAAAACATGAGGCAGCCGGCGAGGGGATGCTCGCCGTGGACGCCGACGTGCTCCGGGATCTCAAGCTCACCACCTTCCCCGCCGAGCTGCGGCCGGAAGGAGAGGGCGCCACGGCACCCGGAGAGCTGAAGGTGAACGAGCAGGCCTATGCCGAGGTGGGCGCGCCGATTCCCGGGCGGATCATCCGCCTGTTGGCAGCGCCGGGGCAGTCCGTCCGACGCGGTCAGCCGCTGGCCGCACTGCAGAGCGTGGAGTTGGGGCAGGCCCGGGCACAGCGGACCACGGCGCGAGCCCGAGCCGAGCTGGCCCGCAAGACTGCCGAGAGGAAGCGGGGGCTTGCCGCGGAACGGATCGTCTCTCGCGGCGAGCTCCAGCGAGCGGAGGCGGATCTCGCCGAGGCCGATGCAAACCTCGGTGCCGCCGAGGCGGCCGTCTCCGCATTGGGAGTGGAAACTCCGCCAGCAGGCGGCGATCTGTCCTCGTTCTCCCTGCTCTCGCCGATCTCCGGCACGGTGCTGGAGCGCGCAGCGGTTCAGGGTCAGAGGGCCGACCCCTCCAGATCATTGTTCCGGATCGCGGACCTATCGAGCCTTTGGCTGGTGGCTCAGGCGCCGGAACGCGACGCCAGCCGGGTGCGGGAGGGCTCGCCCGCCGAGATCACTCTGGCTGCCCTCCCGGGACAGAAGCTCCAGGGGAAGGTGACCTGGGTGGGCCGGGAGGTAGACGCCCACTCGCGAACCGTCCCCGTGCGCGTCGTTCTTCCCAACCCGGCGGGGCGCCTGAAACCAGGGATGTTTGCCACCGCTTGGATCGGCACGGGCGGCGAGGGAGACAAAGTGGTGGCCGTGCCATCCACAGCCCTACAGAGGATGGACAACCGGTGGGTCGTCTTTTTGCCACGGAGCCCAGGCCGGTTCGAGGTGCGGCCTGTCGAACGAGGCAGGGATCTGGGGAGCGAGGTGGCGATCGCCTCAGGGCTGAAGCCCGGGGAACGCGTCGTCGTCGAGGGTGCCTTCGTGCTCCGCGCGGAGGCCGAAAAGAAGGCAGGTGGCGGGGAGCACGATCATGACTAGGAGAGAGCCATGATCGAGAGCATCCTCCGCGGCTCCTCCGCCAAGCCGGCACTCACCATCCTCCTGACGCTCGCCGCGGCGGCAGCCGGCGCGGTATGGCTGAGCGACCTGAAGCGCGACGTCTTCCCGGATCTCGCGACGCCGGTGTTCAGTATCTTCGTCCAGAATCCGGCGATGGGGGCCGAAGAGCTGGAAACCGGCGTCGCCGTCCCCTTGGAAGTCGCTCTGGCAGGACTGCCGGAGGTGCGGCGCATCCGCTCGACCTCACAGGCCGGCGTGGCGCAGGTGCGCGTCGAGTTCGAGCCGGACGCCAACTATTACCTTTCCCGCCAGCTCGTCACAGAGCGGGTCAATCAGGCGGCCCACGACCTGCCGCCAGGAACCGGTGCCCCGCTGGTTTCGAGCCTCACCGGCCGCCTCAACGAGGTGATGGAGCTGGTGATCGAAGCCGAGCCTGGAACTGCCGGGCTGATGGAGCTGCGCGACCTGGCCGACTTCGAGGTGCGTAACCGCCTGCTCGGTGTGCCGGGAGTGGCGGCAGTCGAGGTTCTGGGTGGGCACCTGCGCCAGTTCCAGGTGCAGCTCGACCCCGAACGCATGGCAGCCCTGGGAGTGACCCTGAACGAGGTGCTCGCGGCCGTCCGGGAATCCAACAAAAACGCCGCGGGCGGCTTCGTGGCTCAAGGGGCGATCGAATGGACCGTTCGCGCCGTGGGCCGGGCCGCGAACGTGGGCGATCTGCGCTCGACCGTCGTGACCGTGCGGGAGAACACCCCCGTGCTGCTGGCGGAGGTGGCCGAAGTTCGGGAGGCGCCGGCCGTGCGCCGCGGCATGGCGCATGGGCTGGGCTCGGAGATCGTCAGCCTGCGCGTGACCAAGCAGTTTGGGGCGGACACGGTGACGGTCTCCCGAGGCGTAGGGGCGGCGGTGGCAGACCTCGCCAAGAGCCTGCCGCCGGGAGTGCGGACGCGCGTGCTCTACGATCAGGCGGAGCTGGTTTCCTCCGCGCTGGGAGGCGTGGGACGCGCCGTCCTGCTCGGAGCGCTGCTGGTCGTGGCCGTCCTTTTCCTGCTGCTGGGAAACCTGCGGGCGGCGCTCCTCGTCACACTGACGCTGCCGCTCTCGATCGCCCTCTCCGGGTTGGTCCTGAAGCCGGCGGGTATCGGCCTCAACACGCTGACGTTGGGCGGGCTCGCCATCGCCGTGGGCCTGCTGGTGGACGCCGCCATCATCCTGACGGAGAACGTCTATCACCGGCTGACCCTCGCAGCGGGATCGAGGCCCCGCCGTGAGACGGCTCTCGCCGCCGCGGTTGAGGTGGGCCGGCCCATCGCCTTCGCAACGCTGATCGTCATTGCCGTCTTCATTCCCCTCTTCGCCATGAGCGGTATCGAGGGGCGGATGTACAAGCCGCTCGCCGCCGCGGTCGTCGCGGCCATGGCCGCCTCCCTGGCTCTCGCCCTGACGCTAGTGCCTGTCCTCGCCGGCGCCTTCCTGCGCCCGGCCCGGCCAGACTGCGAGGAGGATGTGGCGCTGATCCGACGGATCAAGGCCGTCTATGCCCCACTGCTTGACTTCTGCATGCGCCACGCGGGGCTGGTCCGCCTGGCCACCTTCGCGGTCACTCTCCCAGCGCTGTTGCTCGCCCTGCGGATCGGCTCGGACTTCATGCCCCGGCTCGACGAAGGGGCTCTGCTAATCCAAACGCTCCTACCGCCGGAGGCCTCCCTGGAAGAGGTGGACCACCGCAATCACCGAGTGGAAGACGTGCTGCGTAGCTTCCCTGAGGTGAAGGAGGTCGTGCGGCGTACGGGACGCGCCGAGCGCACCGAGGACCCCATGCCCCACGTGCTTTCGGACGTCCTGGTGGTCCTGAAACCGAACCGTTCCGGCTCGCTGGATGAGCTGGAGGAAAGGATGCGTCAGCAGCTGGAAAAGGTGCCAGGGGTCGCCGTGCTCTTCACCACTCCGCTCGGCATGCGGATCGACGAGGGGCTGGGAGGCACCCCGGCTGACCTTCAGGTGCGCATCTATGGCCCGGACCTCGAACGGCTTTCCCAACTGGCGGCGAAGGCGCGCGATCTGATGCAGCCCATCCCGGGGATCGCCGACCTGCGAGCTGAGACCCTGACCGGCTTGCCCCAGGTGCGGATCACTGTCGACCGTGAGGCCATCGCGCGAGTAGGACTGACTCCCGCTGCGGTCATCGACGCCTTGCGTGTGGGCCTGGCTGGGGAGGAAGTCTCGCAGGTCTGGGTGGGTCAGCGCCGCTTCGACCTGGTCGTGAGGCTGGAGGACCGGCGGCGTGCCGACCTCGCCTCGCTCGCCTCCTTGCTGATCGACGGCCGCGACGGCACCCGCGTTCCTCTCGGCCAACTCACTCACATAGAGCAGAGCTTCGGCCCCGCCGCCATCCAGCGCGAGGCCGGGAGCCGGCGGGTCGCGGTGGAGGCGAGCGTTGCCGGCCGGGATCTCGGGGGCGCCGCCGGGGAAGTTCGCGAGCGCCTCACACAAGGCCTCGAGCTCCCGACGGGCTACTACTTCGACATCGGCGGGCGGATCGAGAACCAGGCACGGGCACTGCGTTCGCTCGGCCTTGCCATCGCCTTGGCGCTGCTAGCGGTTCTGGTGCTCCTCTATCTCGCCTTGGGATCCTTCGCCGAGACGTTCGTGATCCTGGCCACCCTCCCGGACGCTTTCGTAGGTGGCATCGTCGCCCTCTGGCTGGCCGGAGAAACCTGGAACGTCTCGTCCCTTGTGGGCCTGATCGGCCTGTTCGGCATCGCGGTGCAGAACGGCCTCGTGCTTGTCTCGCAGACCCGTACCCTTTTGAATGAAGGGCGGCCCTTCGGAGACGCTCTACGGGAGGCGTCCATCGGCCGCGTTCGCCCCAAGCTGATGACCGCGGGCACGGCCATCCTCGGACTGCTTCCGCTTCTCGTCCTACGCCTCCACGGCTCGGAGATCGAGCGCCCACTGGCCGTGGTGATGATCGGCGGCCTTGTTACCTCGACGCTGTTCACCCTCTTGGCGCTCCCCACTTTTTATCAGTGGGTCCATCAGGGGCGTGAGCGGATTCAGGTCCGGCGACGGGCGGCATGATGTCCCCGAGCGGCTGAACCAGAATCTTGCCGGCGGAGCCAGGCCTCGGAAGAAGGGGCTTGACAGTTCGACTACCATGGATTACAATTTTGACGACTCAAAATTAGATCCTCAGCCCATGAAAAACTCTCTCTCTCGCCGCTCTCTCCTCCGCCTGGCCGGCCTGGGTACCCTGGGCGCCGGCCTCGTCGCCGCGGTTCCGGGCCGCCGGCTGGCCGGCGAGCCGCCGCCGGCCGCGGGCTACGGCCCGCACCATCATTCCGACGCCCACCGGATGGGAGTGGTGGGGAGGGTCTCCACCGAGGGCTTCGATCCGGCCGCGTTTCTCCGCTCCTGGAACTTTTCCCATCTGCCGGAGCCCGAGCGCTCACGGTACTACCGGGCCACCCCGCGGAGCGATGGCTCACTCCTGCACGAGTATGAGATCTATGCCGTGGACCGCGAGATCGAGATCGCCCCCGGCCTCTTCTTCCCGGCATGGACGTTCAACGGCCAGGTGCCGGGGCCCACGATCCGCGCCACCGAGGGGGATCGCATCCGGATCAACTTCCTGAACCAGGGAACGCACCCGCACACCCTCCACTTCCATGGCTGGCACCCGCCGGCCATGGACGGCTCGTTGCCCGGGCAGGAGGTGGAGCCGGGCGGGCGCTTCGTCTACGAGTTCGACGCCGAGCCGTTCGGCCTGCACCTCTACCATTGCCACGCCGCGCCACTGAAGCGCCACATCCACAAGGGGCTCTACGGCGCGTTCATCGTGGACCCGAAGACGCCGCGGCCGCCGGCCGACGAGATGGTGATGGTGATGAACGCCTTCGACACCAACTTCGACGGCGAGAACGAGGTCTATGCGGTCAACAGCGTCGCCCACTTCCACATGATGGACCCCATCCCGGTGGAGGTAGGGAAACCGGTACGGATCTATCTCGTCAACGTCACGGAGTTCGACCCGCTCAACAGCTTCCACCTGCACGGGATGTTCTTCAAGGTCTACCGCACCGGCACCTCGCTGGAGACGCAGGAGGTCAGCGACACCCTGATGCTGTGCCAGGGAGAGCGGGCGATCCTCGAGACGACGTTCCGGTACCCGGGCCAGTTCATGTTCCACGCCCACCAGAGCGAGTTCGCCGAGCTGGGCTGGATGGGGTTCTTCAACGCCAAGGAGGCCGCCGGTGAAGTCTGAGGCGGGAGGTCGCATGTCTCGGATGACTCGCATCGGGCTGGCGCTTCTGCCGCTCGTCCTCCTCGCCGGGCTGCTCGTCTGGATCGTGAGGTCGGGCCCGGCGAAGGCGGTTCGGGGTGAGGCGCCGCCGGTCGAGGTGCTCCGTATTCAACGGATCGAGCTGGCGCCGGAAGAGATCGCCGTCTCGGTGCTCAACGACGGACCGGACCCGTCGAGGATCGCCCAGGTGCAAGTGGACGACGCCTACTGGAGCTTCGCCCAGGAGCCGGCCGGGGAGCTGCGCCATCTCGGGCGGGCAAGGCTGCGGATCCCCTATCCCTGGGTGAAGGGCGAGGCGCACGTCGTCCGCCTGGTCACCTCGACCGGAATCACCTTCGAGCGCGAGATTCCGGTGGCGGTCGCCACCCCGCGCCCGAGCTGGCGCTCGCTGTGGGTCTTCGCCCTGATCGGGATCTATGTGGGGGTCGTGCCGGTGGCGCTCGGTCTGCTCTGGTATCCGCTCGCCGGCCGCCTCGGGCCGCGGGCCATGGATTTCCTGCTGGCGCTCACCCTCGGGCTCCTCCTGTTCCTGCTCGTGGACGCGCTGCACGAAGGGTTCGAGGCGGCCTCCGGCCTGGCCCAGGCCTTCCAGGGAGTGGCCCTCCTGATCTTCGGTGCTGGTGCCGCTTACCTGGCCCTCGAAGCGCTGGGCGGCTGGCTCTCTCAGCGCAAGAGCGATCTGGGCGGCGCCTGGGTGACGGCGCTCCTGCTCGCCACCGGCATCGGCCTGCACAACTTCGGCGAGGGGCTGTCGATCGGCGCCGCGCTGGCCCTGGGCGAGATGGCGCTGGGGACGCTCCTCATCCTCGGCTTCACCCTGCACAACACGACCGAGGGACTGGCGATCATCGCGCCCATTGCCAAGAGCCGCGTGCCGGTCCGCCGGCTGTTCCTGCTCGGGCTGATCGGCGGTGTGCCCACGATCGCCGGTGCCTGGCTGGGGGGCTTCGTCTACTCGCCGGTGTGGTCGGTGCTCTTCCTTGGGCTCGGTGCGGGCGCCATTGCGCAGGTGATCGTCCAGATCACGCGCGGCGTGGCCGGCGGACGGCCTCTCGCCGCCTATCTTCAGAGTGCGCCGGCCGTGGCCGGCTTCTTCACCGGCTTCGCCGTGATGTACAGCACCGGAATGCTGATTCAGTGAGGATTGCCATGAGCCGACTTAAAATACTGCTTCTCGCCGGTCTTCTGGTTGGCGGCGGCATCGCCCTCTCGGTGCGCGCCGCGGTGCGCTCGGAGCCGCGCGAGCTCACCCTGATCGCCCGCGACATGGCCTTCTACCTGCCCGGCGATCCGACGCCGAACCCGACGCTCGTCGTGGGCCGCGGCGAAAGGGTACGGATTACCCTGCGCCACGAAGACCCGGGCATGACGCACGACTTCGCGGTGGAGTCTCGGGGAGTGGCCACAGATCCCCTGCGCCGGACCGGCACCACCACCGCCGTGGTCTTCCACGCGCCCGGGCGGCCGGGTGAGAGCGAGTACGTCTGCACCTTTCATCGGTTGATGATGAAGGGGGTCCTGAAGGTCCGGTAGAATGAAGCCGTGAAGAATTTCCTGCGCGCCGCCGCCGCGCTCACCGTCACCGCCCTCCTGGTCCCCTTCCTGGGCGCACCCGTGTGCTACTCCTCGGCCTGTCCGATGAGCGGTGCGCAGCGGGCGGCCTGCAAGGCGATGGGCCGGGAGTGCTGCGGTACGCAGGGCGGCCAGGTGTCGCATGCGCCCGTAGCGCCTGCCCTCGTGCTGGCGGCCGTACCGGCGGCCCAGACGCTCGCTGCTCCCGCAACGGAAACAGCCGCTTTCACCGATTGCGCCGGAGCCATCGCCGCCGCCCCTGCGATTCTCCAGAACGTCGGCCTCTTCACCCTCTTCGACGTCTTCCTGATTTAAGCGTTCCCCAGGAAAAGTGTGTCCGGCCGCGGCCTTCGGGCTCGCGGAGCACTCTACTTTCCTCGGGAGAACGCGATGTTTCGATCAGTTTTCAGCGCCATTCTGTTTTTGCTCATAGCGGCTCCGACTCCGCAACCCGAGACCGGCTGGCGAGAGGTCCTAGCGGCGGCTATCCACCGCGCGACCGAAAAGAATCCGCGGATCCGAGAGGCGGAGGCCCAGGTCGAGGCGGCCCGGCATGGAGTTGCGCTCTCATCCATACTCCCCGATCCGGAGATCGAGGTCGGTCTCAAGGACATGCCGGTCCGTAATCCCTCTCTCTCGCGGGATGACTTCACCATGGAAATGGTGACCGGCCGGCAGCGCCTGCCCGCGCGGGGCAAGCGCTCGGCGCAACTCGCGATGGCGCAGGTCGGCGTCGAGGGTGCCGCAGCGATGCGGGCGCGCGAGATCGTCGAGATCGCGGCCGACACGGCGGACGCCTTCTTCCAACTGGCGGCGACGGATCGCAGCCTCGTCATCCTGGAGGAGTCCCGCCAGCGACTGGCGAACGCCGAGGCTTCGGCCACCGAGCTCTACAAGGTCGGCAAAGCCGGACAGTCCGACGTCCTCCAGGCCAGCCTGGAGAAGACGAGCCTCGAAGAGCAGCTCTCCTCCCTCCGGGCGGAGCGCAGGGCTCAGGCCGCGCGCTTCAATTCGCTCCAGTGTCTTCCCGCCGACGCTCCCGTGCCGCGGTTCGGGTCCATCGAGCCTGATCTTGCGACACCGGCTGCCGCCGACCTTTTGCGGCAGGCCATGAATCGAAGCCCGGCTGTTTCGGCCGCCAAGGTAGAGGTCCACCGCGCCGAGCAGGAGCTGGAGCTGGCGCGCCTCGAAAGCCACCCGGATTGGACGCTCATGGGCTACTACGGACGCCGCGAGCGGTTCGAGGATCTCGTGGGCCTGAGCGCTTCGATCGCGATTCCGTGGGCGCACCACGGCCGCCTCGACGAGCGGAGGGCGGAGAAAGAGGCGTCGCTTGCAGCGGCCCGCGCCCGCGTCGAGATCGCTCGCAATCACATCCAGAACGAGATCGAAGCTGCGGACGCGGAGCTGCGGAAGAACCTCGAACAGTCCCGGCTTTACGCCAGCTCGATCCTGCCCCAGGCCGAGATCAACTATCGCGCCGCGCGCGAGGCCTACGCCCTCGGCAAAGTCGATTTCCTCACCCTGGTACGCGCCGCCACCAGCCTCGCTCACTACCGGCAGGAGGCCGCAATGCGGGCCTCCGGAATCGGTCGCGCCGTGGCGGCGCTGCAGAAGGCCTCTGGACTTCCCCTCCTCCCAGGAACGCCCGAGCAAGGAGGCTTCCATGACGAAAAATAGGTTTTTCCTATTCGCGGCGGGCGCACTCCTGGCCGGCGGAGTGCTCGCGGGGTGCGGCAAGGCGCCGGCAGCCGCGCCGAAGAATCCGCAGAAAGTCGAGAGGAAAATCCTCTATTGGTACGACCCGATGAAGCCGGGGACGCATTTCGATCACCCAGGCAAGTCGCCGTTCATGGACATGGAGCTGGTGCCGAAGTATGCGGACGAGGCACCGCCAAAGCAAGGCGGTCCGGCCGGCTCCAGTACGACCGTCGAGTTGACTCCTCAAGCTGTCAGTGCAGCCGGGGTCGCGGTTACCGCCGTGAAGGAGACCGCTCTCTACCGCGTAGTCCACGCCCAAGGCATTCTGGGAACGGATGAGACCCGGCTTGTCCACATCGCCGCCCGCGTCGCCGG
>Ga0134121_10001218_pt1 | contig 24648 bp, 19 predicted proteins | sample KB301_FD_96463 | JGI IMG/M metagenome (GOLD analysis project Ga0134121, IMG submission 96463) | Terrestrial soil microbial communities without Nitrogen fertilizer from Kellogg Biological Station, Michigan, USA - KB3-0-1 | ecosystem: Environmental > Terrestrial > Soil > Unclassified ... | reverse complement strand
TCGGCGCCGCCGCCACGCTTTCGCCTTTTTCCGGATCGGCAATGCGGACTTCCCAAGCTTTCCTGCCGGCATTGGCGTCATAGGCCACGACCCGGCCGTCCGGCAGCCCGCGGAACAGCCGCCCATCGAGATATGCGACGCCGCGGTTGACCGCCAGACCCACCGGCTGCACCGTTTCGCGAACGCGCCATTTCTGTTGACAGGTGTCCGCGTCGATGGCGAAGGTCTCCTCCTCGCTCGTGCCATAGAGGGTGCCGCCAACTACAACCGGCCCCGTCTCGATTCTGGCTTCTACGCCGAGGTCGTAAACGCAGATCTGGCGCAGCCTGGCAGCATTGGTCTTGTTGATCTGGTCGAGGGGAACGTAACGCTCGGAGGTGAGTGTCCGATTATAGCTCGGCCAATCGACCGACGCCGCGGTCGTATTCTGCGCGCGCGATGGCAGCGAAAACGCGTTTCCAAATACCGCCAGCGCGAAGCCGGCGACGATCGAAAGATGGCGATAGGTGTGGGAAATCCCCTTGGGCTTGAAAATGGTCATGGGTTGTCCTCCGGGTTCTGACGCACGTTATCAAGGCACGTATGTCTGAGACAAGGCGTTGTTTTCCCGACAGGCGTTGTTTTCCCGACAGGCGTTGTTTTCCCATTTGAGAGTTTCCGCCTCTGTCCCAGTTCTGGATCAGGAGGCAAGGTCTTGATCATCCGGATCTAGGCATGACCACCAACAATCTGGCGACCTTGTGCCGCGTGCTCGGACGATACGAGGAGGCGAAAGCGCTGTACCAACGCACCCTGCGCATTTTCGGGAAAGCCTTTGATCCCACACACCGCAACCTGACAACATGTCAGATGAACTATGCCAAGCTCCTGCGGGCGATGGGCAGCGACGGCGAATCCTTCTTCCTGAGGGGAATTCCGACTAACCGACGCTACTACACGCTGTCGTGGCCCCAGGTCCAGACCGCGCCGAGCCCGAATTCCTTCACGACGCCCGGCGTGGAGGTCGCTGCGTGAAGCGACTCGCGACTGTAAACAACACCCAGGTCATCAAGGAGTCTCGCCAATCCTGGAGAATCGAACGTCAAGCCGGGGAATTCAATGGTGTCGCGGTTCACATCCAGCACGACCGTCTTGTCCTGCGAGACAATGAGCCTGCGCAGGATCTTGAAGTCGGGCGCGGCTCGCCTGAAAAACTGGATGAGCTTATGGGTGTCTTCGTTCGGTCCCTGGTAAACAATCATTTTCGATTTGAGAGTCTCACAGTCGGTGGAAAGAAAAAAGGCGCGGCTAAGGCCGCGCCTCTTTTGTCCCTATTGGGCAACCCTACTTCAAACCGGCGAGTTCCTGGAGAAGGTTCCAGTTCTCGAGGCGGTCCTGCTTGGCGGAGAGCAACGTCTTGGAAGGATTCCCGTCCTTGTCGAAGTGCTTGGAGAACCGGCCTTCGGTGCGGGCGAATGAGACGAAGTCCACGGCTTCTCCGGTCTTCGGATTCACGTACCAGTCTTCCTTCATGTTCGGATTGCCGGCCAGGCTGAGGCGTTCCTTCATCTTCTTGCCTTTGCGAGGGTCATAGATGAACACGGGGAACGAGCGGGAGTCCGCAGCGAGCTTCGCCTGGTGTTCAGCCATATTGTCGGCGACACCGTGTTCCGGCTGACAGGTCGTAAACACGTTAATGATGGCCGGTCCCGGAAACTCGTTCGCTTCCATCACCGCTTTATAGAAATGGTTCATGTGCGCGCAGGTGGTCTGCGCGACATAAACGTCTTTGTGCATGAGCGCGATGTTGGCGATTTCCTTGCGGTTCTCTTTCTTGCCGTCGATGACCTTCCCGTGGGCGCTCATCTTCGCGTCCTGGCCTTTGAAGGATCCGGTGGAAGTCTGGCCGCCCGTGTTGGAGTACACCTGCGTATCGAGGACCAGAACTTTGATATCCATGCCCGACGCGAACATGCGCGAGAGCGACTGGAAGCCGATGTCCAGCATGGCGCCGTCGCCGCCGACGATCCAAAGGCGTTTGTTCTTCCAGCCCAGTTGATCCCAACGAGCCCGCACTCCCATCGCATCCGCGGGAGCGTTCTCGAACAGCGAGTTCGTCCACGGAATGATGTACGGATTGTAGGGATACGTGGAGGTGTACACGGTATTGCAGCCGGTGGCGGCCACCATGCCGATGTTGTCGGCACCGTACACAAACCCGGTCGCCGCGAGCATCATGCGGAGAGCGGTTGCTTCACCGCAGCCCATGCAGGACCCGGCGCCGCCAACATAGAGCAGGGCGCGCTGAGCAAGCATCATATCGGCAAGAGCCTTTTCATTGATAAACTTGCCGGGAGTTTCAGGGACTGTCTTGTAGTGATTCCACGCGCGCTTGTACCAATCAAGATTCTCGTCGTCTTTGCGGACCATCTTGAGAGCGTCGTGATCGCCGCAGGCGTCCACGCATTCGGCGCAACCTTTGCACTTGCTCGGATCGATAAAGATTCCGAACTTGCCGCCGCCAACGCCCTTTTTCTCGAGCACGTTGAAGTACTTGGTCGTGGTCGCCCACTGCGCGCCCATGGATTCGCGTTCGATGGTATCGCCGATCTGACTCAGGTTTTGTTCGAGGACAGAGGGTTCTACGACCTTGCCAAGGATGGCGGTATCGGGGCACTGCGTGACGCATTCCATGCAGCCGACGCAATTCTCTGTAATGAATGCCGGTATGTCGGGAGCGATGTAGCTGAAGTCGCGAAGGGCGCCGGTGCCTCCGGGAATGATGCTGCGCGCGACCTGGTCGTCGGCGGGCAGCCCCTTTTCGGCCGAGCCGTCGTTGTAGGCGCCGACTACTCGGGAATTAAAATCCTCAAAGTCGACGACATTCAGACGAATGTCGTCCTTAATCTGATCGAGAGTCCGTTCCGTTAGTTCCACTTTACGTCAATCCTCCTCTTGATGGCTGCGCCCCAGCGGGCTTGCATTCGCAGCCGCTCGCGTCAATTCGTCTTTGCGGCCGCCGGGAGTGTCATCACTTCGCGCGGGATTTCAATTACTTCTCTGAAGCCGCGCGAGACAGCTTTAAGGTTGTCCTGCACGACCTGTTCACCGCGCTTTCCGAAGTATTTGCGCAGCGACTTTTCAACACCCTTGAAGAGCACTTCATCGCTGATCGAATGTTCGCTCTGGAATGGCGTGACCCGCAGGAAGACGCCGAGCAATACAATTCCCTGCATGCGCTGCTGCAAATCGGCGAGCGATGAAACCTCGCGCGCAATTGCAACCGTGTCCAGCGCGAGAAGCCGCGCGTTCTTTCCCACCAGTTCCTTCTTCGCCCAGGCGGGAATGGCCTTCCAAACCTCTGCGGGGTCCGTCTTCTGGCTCTGGACGAAGACCATGCCGTTCTGTGAAAGTCCGGTCAGCGGATTCTCGAGGTTGAAGGCGTTCACGTCGTTGAGCGGAATGAACTCCACGTGCTCGAGTTCGGAATGGACCCGGATGTGTTCCTTGGCAATGGTCAAATAATAGGTGGTTGGAAGACCCTTCTTTTCCGATCCGTACTTCGGATAGGCCTGCACGTCCATGCCGAAGACTTCACCGGCGATCGTCGCGATGACCTTGTTGGTGGTCACCGAACCGTATCCGCCCACCGAATGGCCGCGCATAGAGAAGGATCCGGCGCCGCGAACATCGGGATCGACCGGCACCGCCAGGGCCGTCTCGTGTTTGATACCCAGCGTGAAATAGACCCGCGGGCTCTGGCTGCGCATGTTCTCGACTACTGAAATGAAATCGCCGGCGCGAACATCGCGGCTGCCCAGCCCCGCCGCTCCGCTGAAGAACTTCGGCATGCTTGTCAGCTCGGGGTATCCGGGAGTTCCGGATGCGGCGTCGGCAAACGCGGCTTTAACCTCCGCCAGTTGCGGATTCGACTGCATCAATGGAATGTCGAGCCGCTCAAGAACGGCGAGCGCCTTCACATGCCGCAAGGCTTCCACGATCTCAATGGAGGGGAACGGCCGGAACGAAGTGATGTGCAGGAGGCCTACCTTCACGCCCATGTGCTCCCGGATGTAGTCCACGGCGGCTTCGGCAGTTTCCATCATCGAACCGGAACCCACGATGGCGTAGTCTGCGTCCTCGAGCCGGTACGGAATCACGACGTCATACTTGCGGCCCGTCAGACGCCCATATTCGTCCATCACGGACTTGAGCGTCGGAAGAACGCGATCGTAGTACTTGCGCTGCGCGATCTTGCCTTTCATGTAGGCATCCTGATTCTGAACCACGCCCGACATCAGCGGAACTCTGGGATCCATCAGGTTGCGGAGCTTCGTGGAAGCATGTCCGATGAACATCTTCATGAATTCAGGTTCGGGCAGCCGGACATTCTCAATGGTGTGCGTGGTGAGGAATCCGTCCTGGACATTCATGAACGGCGTTTCGGAGTCTTCAGCGGTGCGCCGCGCGATCAGCGCAAGATCGCCCGCTTCCTGGGCGTTGCGGGCATATAGAATCCCCCAACCCGTATCCGAGACGGCGTAAATGTCATCGTGGCCGGTGTGCACATTGAGCGACTGAGAGGTCAGCGCCCGGGCTCCGATATGAAACACGATCGGCAGCCGCTTTCCGGATATCGTGAAGAGAACTTCCTTCATCAGAACCAGGCCCTGCCCCGAAGTGAAGTTCGTGACGCGCCCGCCGGCTACCGCGAAACCTTCGCAGGTGCTGGCAGCGCTATGCTCGGATTCGGGTTCAATGAAGGCCAGTTCCTCGCCCCAAAGATTGGTCTTGCCATTGGCGACTTCCGACTGGTATCCCCCGCCCATCGTGGTGGATGAAGTGATTGGGTAGGCGCAGGCACCCTGCGTAATATGGGTCTCAGCCCAAACTACCATCCCTGCCCCATCTGCCGTCGTCGGAATGCCGGGATAGGGTGCTTTTTGCTCTGTTTCCTTATCCGACAATGAGATCGAAGATACGGGGCCATTGACGGTCGTACTCATACTGCCTCCTGTGAACTATAAGAAACTCCGAAGGAGCATTACTTTAACAAATCGGAGGAACTAATGCGACTGGGAACTGTCAAAATGGCGCAGAGAAAGGCGGGAAAAACAAAAAAATGCCGGCGCTTCCCCCCGAAAACGCCGGCATCATTCAGCGACTGTCCAGAGTAGCTTTTTTCTTTTCTCTCCCCCCTCACTTCACCGAAGCGAAGTGCAGTTCGAAAAGTGCCGCCCTGGAACAAGAGTCATCTCCCTTTATGCACGATTGAGACCATCTCCGAGATCCTTTGATTTCAACGGGTTCAAAACAGAGCCCACTCAGAAAATCCCAAACTCCGTAGAATTCATATGAAATTCAACGATACCGTTGCGTCACGCTCTCATAGACCTCGGAATAGCGAAGCGCGGAACGCGACCAACTGAAGTCCGCCATCATGCCGTTCCGTACGATCCGCGCCCATGTCGGCTTCTCGTTCCAATAATCCAGCGCTCGCCCGATCGCGTCCTTGAAATCGAATGGGGCATATTCCTCAAAACGAAAACCCGTTCCGGTCCCGGTCGCAGGATCGAATTCAGGAACCGTATCCGCCAGGCCGCCCGTGGCGCGAACCACGGGAACGGTTCCATAGCGCATGCTGTACATCTGGTTCAGTCCGCAGGGCTCATACTTTGAGGGCATGAGAAAGATGTCGGCGCCGCCTTCGATAAGGTGGGCAAGTTGATTGTTGAATCCCAACCGCAACCCTGCGCGGCCGGGATGGCGTTCGACAATCGACTGCAACTCGCTCTCGATCTCCTTGCTGCCGTTTCCGAGCAAAACGAATGAAACATCCTGCAAGAGAAGATCATCGAGTACCGCAACGAGGAGATCGAAACCCTTCTGCTCTTCTATTCGCGAGATCATCGCCAGCAGTGGCCGGTCGCGCCGCCCTGCATCAAGCCCGAATTCCTTCAGAACCGCATTCTTATTCGCCTGCTTCCCTTCTATTCGATCCGCGGAATAGTGCGCCGGCAGAAGCGGATCGGTCGAGGGATCCCAGATTTCATAGTCAATTCCATTAAGAATTCCGAGAGGAGTATCCACGCGAGCGCGGAGCACGCCCTCCAGACCGTAGCCGAATTCTCCGCTCGCCTGGATCTCGCGTGCATAGGTTTCGCTGACGGTGGTCACGGCATCGGCAAACACAATCCCGGCCTTCATGAAGTTCATCGATCCGTGGAATTCAAACGGGCTCATCGAATAGGAATCCGCGTAGTCGAAGCCACTTCGGACGATCGTGCTGCCCGGAAACACTCCCTGGTAACCCATATTGTGGATTGTCAAAACGGATCCCGCACGTTTCATGACGGATTGGCCGCGATAGAAGCGCTGAAGATAGGCAGGAATCAACGCCGTCTGGTGGTCGTGACAGTGGAGAATGTCCACCTTCGAGAACCCAAAACGAACGAACTCCAATGCGGATTGCTGGAAGAAAATCCAGCGGTCTGCCTGGTCGGAATAGTCGCGGCGGGTTGCCGGATCGGTGTAAATGCCCTCGCGGTCAAAAAACGTATCGTTGCCAATCAGGAATGCGGAAACGCCGGTGCCGGGCAGGACCGAACGATGGACATCGAAGGGAAACGTCTCCAAGCGGAGGACCGGCTCGAACCCAAACTTTTCAAGATCGATCGTGCGATACCGCGGAAGGATAACGCTGACGGTAAGGCCAAGCTTTTCGAGCTCCGGCGGAAGGGCTCCCAAAACATCGCCGAGGCCGCCGACCTTGGCGAAGGGCGCCGCTTCCGCGGCCAGCATGACAACGTGCATGCCGTCTCCCATGAACTCAGCCGTTCACCAACTCTCGTGCGCGCTTCGTGGCACGATCGACAGCCTTGATCAATGTCACCCGCAGGCCGCCTTCCTCGAGTTCGAGGAGGCCGTCCACGGTACAACCCGCGGGCGTCGTGACCGCGTCCTTCAGCTTTGCCGGATGTTCGCCAGTCTCAAGCACCATGTTTGCGGCGCCGTGCACCATCTGGGCCGCCATCAGTGTAGCGACGTCGCGAGGCAGTCCCACTTTCACGCCACCTTCTATAAAGGACTCGATGATTGTATAGACAAAGGCCGGTCCGCTCGCGCCAAGCGCCGTGACCGCATCCATATGTTTCTCGTCCACGATGAGGCATCGTCCGATGGCATCGAACATTTTTTTTGCCGCCTGGACCTGCGTCGCCGTCGCGTGTTTGCCCGGCGCCACGGCGGTCATCTCCTGCCGGATCAAGCAGGGTGTGTTCGGCATCGCCCGGATGACGGGAACCGGCTTGCCGATAATATTCTCCATGAAGCCCGTACTAACGCTGGCCGCAACGGAGATCAACACATGCTGGCGCGTGAGATCATCGGCTACCTGGCGAAGCACTTCTTCTACAATCTGCGGCTTGACGCATAACAGGACGAGCTGGGCCGTGCGGACCGCTTCTCCATTGGACAGCGTCGTTTTCACGCCCAGTTTTTTTTTCAAAATTGCGAGACGTTCCGGATGGGCGGCAGTAGCGATGAATTGTTCCCTCTTTACAATCCCAGCATCGATCATGCCTCCGATCAACGCTTCGCCGAGCTTTCCAGCTCCGATAACCGCTATTTTTGTCTTCGCCAACATGCAGCACCTTTCCCGTCCGGACGAATCATAGTATCGTAACGCTTCATCATGCTGATAGGACTTACCGGACGAAACGCCGCAGGGAAAGGCGAAGTCGCCAAACATCTCCAAACGAAGAGTTTCTATTACTACTCGCTCTCCGACGCCATTCGCGATGAGGTTCGCGCGCGCGGCCTGGCCGTCACGCGGGAACGCCTGATCGAAGTCGGCAATGAGCTGCGGGGACACTTCGGCCCGGGCGTTCTTGCCGAACGGATCCTCGAACGAGTCGAAGCGGACAAGAACTACGTGATCGATTCGATTCGCAACCCCGCGGAGGTGGCGGCTTTTCGAAAGTTCACCCGGAATTTCAAGCTCCTTCTCGTAGAGGCCCCTTTGAAGGTCCGGTTCGACAGAAGCATCGCGCGGAATCGCGAAAGCGATCCCATAACGTTCGACGACTTTGTCGAGATTGAGGAACGCGAAGCAGCCGGCGATGCGACCGCGCAAAACATGATTCAGGTCGAACGCCTTGCGGATGAGATTCTCGCAAACGATGGTTCCATCGAAGACCTGCATCCCAGAGTCGATACGCTGGTAGGACGGCTCATGCGCCAGGAAGTGCGGCCGGACTGGGATCACTACTTTATGGACATTGCGAGAGTCGTGGCGTCGCGGTCCAACTGCATGAAGCGGAAAGTTGCGGCAATCATCGTCCGGGATAAGCGCGTGATTTCGACGGGCTACAACGGAACTCCGCGCGGAACAAGAAACTGCAACGAGGGAGGATGCCCGCGCTGCAATAATATGGCCGCTTCAGGGACCGGCCTGGAGGAGTGCCTCTGCTCCCACGGCGAAGAGAACGCCATCGTCCAGGCTTCCTATCATGGCGTATCGCTGAAAGACGCTCTTATCTACACGACATTCGCTCCCTGTCTGATGTGCGCGAAGATGATCATCAACTCCGGCATCCGCGAAGTGATCTTCAACCTTCAGTATCCCCTCAACGACAGCGCATTCCGCCTGTTCACCGAGGCGGGAATAACAGCCAGACAGCTGAAAGTGGAGTAGCGAGGGACGCATCAAGCAAAAGCGTCACGACGGGCAAGTTGCCGGCGGCCGAGGCCTCATGCAAGGCATTATGTCCGTTGGCGACCCTCTGACGAATCGCTCGAACGTCGGGAAGGGTCTCCTGGCCCTCAGTCTCGACTAAGCGCAGATCGTTTCTGGCGTAATGTGGGCACAATAGCACATAGATCTGGAGGCACGCCGCGTATAGTCAGCCATGGTCTCCTGGATCGCTGGAATCTGTTTGGTCGGAGCAATAGTCTGCGCAATCGGTTGGTTGCGCATCCGTTACCGGTTGATTGAGGCCAGACGCGAATACGATACGAAGGGTCAGGCCTGGCGATTTATCGAAGAAGAGCGCCGCGTGTTGCAGCTTGTGGCCAGAGGGGCGTCGCTCAAGGAAGTACTGGATGCCCTGACCGCCGCGATTGAACTAATGGCCCCCGGGTGTTTTTGCTCGGTTCTCCTGCTCGACGAAGACGGGCGTCATTTGCGGTGTGGATCCGGAGGCAGCTTGCCCGACGAATACATGCGCCTTGTGGACGGCCTGGAAATCGGGCCCGATGTAGGCTCCTGTGGCTCGGCCGCTTTTCGCAACGAAACCGTCATCGTAAGTGACATCTCCACGGATTACCGCTGGAAGCTGGCCAAACAGATCCCCATGGGGTTCGGCCTTCACGCCGCCTGGAGCGTGCCGATCCGGGATTCCAAGAATAAGGTGCTGGGAACGTTCGCCATGTACCACGAGCGTCCGATGTCGCCACAACCGGGCGATTTGCGAACAGTGGAAGCCGGTGCTCACCTTGCGGGCAACGCGATCGAGCGCCTGACGAATGAACGCAACCTGCGGGAAATTGTCGAACGCCTCACGTTGGCCGAAGAAGTGGCCGGATTCGGGGTCTGGGCCCTGGATGTCGCGACCGGAAACGCTACGCTGTCGGAAGGGGCTGCGGTACTGAGTGGACTCGGCAGACAACCGGTGCGCACGACGAGGTCCATATTAGAGCAAACGGTCCACCCGGACGACCGTGAGCGCGTGAACGCTTCGAGCGTTCGTGCCCGCGCTGATCTGGAAGCCGAGGCGGTCGATTTTCGGGTCGCACTGCCGGATGGCAGCATAGGTTGGCGCCGCAATTACTTGCGCCCGGAAGTCGTCGACGGCAAGGTGACGCGCTTTGTCGGGGCGATCATCGACACGACCAGAGAAAGAGCCATGCTCGAAGAACTTCGCGCCAGTGCAGATCGCATGAGATTGGCGGAAGGTGCGGCCGGATTCGGCATCTGGGAAATGGACCTGCCCGCCGGCACGATCACGCTGTCCGAAGGAATGCTCGCCATGAACCGGTTGCCGGCGGGAGGGCCGTTCACCTATACGTTTGATGAATTCAGCAAACTATGCAATCCCGATCACATCGCTGCAGTGACAAACGCGGCGAAGTGGGCGATCGCCAACGAGAAGACGTTTCAAATCGAAACGGAGTTTGTCTCGCAGGATCGTCCCGTCTGCTGGCATCGCATCCAGGGACGTCCGGAGTTGGTGGGAGGCAAGCCTCGACGCGTCATCGGCGCAACCATCGACATCACGAGAGAAAAGGAAATCCTTTTCTCTCTCGAACAGGCGCGAGCGAAAGCCGAAGGCGCCGCCCTTGCCAAGAGTGAATTCCTGGCCAATATGAGCCACGAAATCCGCACTCCGATGAACGGCGTAGTTGGCGTGGCAGGTTTGCTGCTCGGAACGAATCTGACACCGGAACAACAGGAGTATGCAGAAGTAGTCCGCACGTCAGGCGAAGCATTGATGACGATCATCAATGACATCCTCGATTTCTCGAAGATCGAGGCCGGCAAGGTCTCCATTGAAGTCTTCCCCTTCGACCTTCGCCTTCTTCTCGAGGAAGTGAGCGAGATGGTTGCGCCGCAAGCCCAGCAAAGGGGACTCGATCTGATCGTTCGCTACCCTGTCGGAGTTCCGAGCCACTTCATCGGCGGTGCGGACAGAATCCGGCAGGTCGTTACGAACCTGGCCGGTAACGCGGTAAAATTCACCCACAAAGGCCATGTTCTGGTTTCTGCGGAGTGCGTACAAGCGGATGGAACAAGCGCCGAAGTGAAGATTTCGATCGCCGATACGGGAATCGGAATCCCGGACGATAAGATCGGCTTGCTGTTTGAAAAATTCAGCCAGGCGGACACTTCCACCACTCGGAAATACGGTGGGACGGGCCTGGGTTTGGCCATATCCAAAGGACTGGTAGAGCTGATGGGAGGCGCGATTCACGTCGCAAGCAAGGCGGACCAGGGCTCGACGTTCTCGTTCTCTCTCAAGATGCCGCTCGATACGCAGCCCGCTGCGGACCCGGCCCCTGACGCCAGGCTCGCAGGTCTACGTGTTCTGACGGTCGATGACAACGAAACCAGCCGCCACGTGATCCACGAATACATTTCAGGCTGGGGCATGCGCAGTGAAAGCTACGCCAGCGGCAAGGATGCACTTCACGCCATTCGCTCCGCCCGGGATGCCGGCGATCCTTACGCCATCGTAGTCGCTGATTCGGATATGCCCGGAATGGGCGGCACAACGCTTGCTGCCATCATAAAGGCCGAACCGGCCCTTGGAGATCCGGTGTTCATCATGCTGACCTGCGCGAGTCAATCGACAGATTCGAAGCGGATGCGCGGCCGCGCCCCGAACATCGATGCAGATTTAGCGAAACCGGTCCGCCGCACGAAACTGATGAACACTCTCGCACTCGCGTGGGGCAGGAAACATCCATCCTCTGATTCTTTACCAGTGTCCGACGACGAGTCGACTACCGCTCCAGGCGCCAATGTTGAGGGCGTGTCTGCCGAGTTCACGGCGCGAATCCTGGTCGTCGAAGACACTCTCGTCAACCAGAAGGTCGCCGTGATGATGCTCTCCAAACTCGGGATTCGCGCGGATATAGCCGCGAATGGACGCGAGGGACTGGACATGTGGAGGATGTTGCCTTACGACCTGGTTTTCATGGACTGCCAGATGCCGGAAATGAACGGCTACGAAGCAACCGCTCAAATCCGACGGCTCGAGAGTCCCGATCAGCATATTCCAATCGTCGCGCTAACCGCCGAGGCTGTCGAAGGAAGCCGGGAACGCTGCCTTGAGGCCGGCATGGATGACGTCATCACCAAGCCCATCTCGCTCGGGAGTCTGAGGGGCATCCTGAAAATCTGGCTGCCTGTCGCGCCGGCCCCAACAGTGCTGTCTTTGTCGGACCGCCCGATCACTCCTTCAGCCGCCTGAAAACGAGTTTTCACCCGCGCTTTCACAGCCAACACAACCGAGGCTGCACCGCTCAGGAAAGGGACTCCCTCGCCGAGAAGCTTTTCCGAACCACGTTATTTGGTTGCGTAGTAACCGGCGCGGGTGTGAGCCGTGTATTTCTTGTCGGTCAGCTCGACGCGCACCTTGCGGTAGGCGCCGTTGAAAGGGCCGGTCGGAGTGTAGGAAAGCAGATACTGCGACCGCAATTCTTCTTCGATCTTTTGAAACTCCAATCCAAGTTCCGTGAGCTTCGTCGGATAGTAGGCCTTGCCCCCGGTTTCATTGACCAGGGACCTGATGGCCTTGTCTCCATCGCTCTTCTCTGAGCCTTTAGCATCCGTGATCTTGTTGATGCTGATGGCGTAAATAACAACATCGTGCTTCTGCGCCATTTCCGTGGCTTCCTCCAGGGAATAGGCGCTTGCGGTGTCGTAGCCGTCGCTGATCAGAATGATCAGCTTCCGGCGTTCGCCCGCTTCCGAAGCCAGCTTCTTCTCGGCGGCCTGGTAGACCGCGTCGTAAACAGCGGTTCCTCCCCCTGCATCCAGTTTCTTCAGCCCTGCAGAGAGCTTCTCCAGGTCATCGGTGAAGTCAGCCATCATTTGCGGATTGTTGCTGAACCCGATGACGGTCGCCCGATCCTTGCCATGCTTCACGATCCTGGAGAAGAACTCCGTCGCGGCAGCCCGTTCGAAGTTGAGCTGGCTATAGGCGCTGGAACTCGTGTCGACGAGCAACGCAATACTGAGCGGCCGATCCAACTCGCGAGAAAAGGCGTCGATCTTCTGCGCTCGGCGGTCCTCCAGGATCCTGAAGTTCTCCTTCTTGAGATCGGTAATGAGCTGCCCCTTGCTGTCGCTGACGGTCACGAGCAACGGCACCTGCACGACGTTGAATTCGAGCCGCGCCGGCGTTTGAGAATAGAACATTGCGGCGAACACCAGCATAAGAACGGCAAACGCCGGGATTCGAGTTCTCATTCTATTTGTTGTTCTTCACTGCGAAGTAACCCTGTCGCGTTCGCGCCTTGTATTTTTTGTCGACCATTTCCACGCGAACCTTGCGATAAGTTCCGTCGAGAACGGAGTTCGTGGGCGCATAAGAGAGGACGTACTGTGAACGGAGTTCGTCGCCGATTCTCTGGAAGTCGGAAGCCAGATCGTCGAGCTTCAGCGGGAAGTAGGCCTTGCCGCCGGTCTCATCCACCAACTGCTGGATGACTTCGTCTCCCTTGACCTTTTCGCGGCTTCTCGTATCCGACGTCTTGTTGGTGCTGATGGCATAGATCGTCACGTCATTGCGCTGAGCCATTTCCAGGGCCTCGGTCCGGGAGAATCGACTGGAGGTATCCTCGCCGTCGCTGATCAGGATGATGAGCCTGCGGCGCTGTCCTTGTTCCAAAGCGAGCTTGCTTTTTGCAGCCAAATAAACAGCGTCGTAGACGGCAGTGCCTCCTCCTGCGTGAATCTTCTTCACGGCATCGGACAACCGTTCCGGCTCATCCGTGAATCCATCCGGATGATCGTCGGTCAGCCAAACAGCCGTTGAATCGAAGGCAATCACGATGGCGCGGTCCTTCCCTCTCTTGATGGTGTTAAAAAAGAAATCCGTAGCTGCGGCCTGTTCGAACTTCAGCTTGTCGACGATGCTGCCGCTGGCATCCACCAACAGCGCGATGCTGAGCGGCAGGTCCGTATCCTTGGTGAATGCGCGAACCGTCTGGGGTTGATCGTCTTCAAAGACCCTGAAGTCTTCCTTCTTGAGATTCGTGATCGTTTTGCCTTTGTTGTCGGCAACAGACACCATCAACGGAACGTTGACGACGTTCACATCGATCTGCGTGTTACGGTCCTGCGGGTACAGTACGCCCACGAGCGACAGGACGATCACCAGGGGAAGCATCAGCCGGATTCGCATGGCAGCAAATTATAACATCGCAGGCGGTGCGATCACGCTTGCTGTGGTGTTTCCCAAAAATAACAAATGGGGTAATTCGGGGCCGGGGGTAATTCGGGGCCGTGCTACTCGAACCCCGAATTCGTAGTTCAGAATTCGGGGTTCGAGTAGCACGGCCCCGAATTACCCCCGGCCCCGAATTACCCCATTTGTTATTTTTGGGAAACGCCACACTAGGTTCCGCTCAGCTTCCGAAGCGTGCTTTCATCGATGACCTCGATTCCCAGGGACTGCGCCTTATCGAGCTTGGAGCCGGGATCCTGGCCTGCAACGACAAAGTTCGTCTTCTTACTGACAGACGACGTTACGCGGCCGCCCCGTTGTTCGATTAGCGCGGTGGCTTCGTCGCGCGTCATGCCTTCGAGCGTGCCCGTAACCACAAAGATCTGCCCCGCGAAAACCTGGGGAAGACGCTCGCGCTGGACGGCAGCTTTCATCGTAAGCCCATGCTTTTGCAGGCGCTTAATAAGATCTCTGTTCTGATCTTCGTGAAAAAAGTGGTGGATGCTTTCGGCGATCTGAGGTCCGACCTCGTGGACCTGCTCCAGCTCGGCTTGCGGTGCTTTGCCGAGCTCGTCCATCGAGCCGAAGTGGTCCGCGAGCAACTGCGCGGTTCTCTCACCGACATGACGAATTCCGAGTCCGAACAGCAGGCGCGAGAAGGAGAGCCTGCGACTTTCGTCGATTTCCCTGACCAGCCCTTCAGAAGACTTCTTCCCCATCCGCTCGAGCCCTTCCAGCTGCTCCGCCCGGAGGTCGTAGAGATCGGAAACATCACGGACCATTGCCTTATCGACAAGCTGATCCACTATCTTCTCACCCAGTCCGTCGATGTTCATCGCCTTGCGTCCCGCCCAATGAAGCAGCGCGCCTTTCAGCTTCGCCGGGCAGGTTAGCGACACGCACCGCCGAACGGCCTCGCCTTCGGGACGATAGACCTCACCTCCGCAGATCGGGCAGTGCTTCGGGATCTTATACTTCCTGCGGTCGGCGGCTTCATCGACCACACGCACCACTTTGGGAATGACATCGCCACCGCGCTCGATCAGCACCCGATCGCCGATCTGCACCCCGAGCCGTTCGATTTCGTCCTCATTGTGAAGCGTGGCATTCCGAATCGTGACTCCGCCCAGTTGAACAGGTTCGAGAATGGCAACGGGCGTCAGGGCTCCCGTTCGCCCCACGTTGGCGATGATATTCTCGAGCTTCGTCTCCGCCTGTCGCGCGCGAAACTTCACCGCAATCGCCCACCGCGGCGCCTTCGAGGTGAATCCGAGTGTTTGCTGAAGACCGATATCATCGACCTTCACGACCAAGCCATCGATCTCATATTTGAGGGAGTCGCGCCGCTCTTCCCATTCCGCGAAAAACTCCTCAACGTCTTCGATCGTATGGCACAGCTTGTGATGCGGGTTCACCTTGAGTCCAAGCTCGCCGATCCATTTCAGGTTTTCGGATTGTTTGCCACGTGCAGGGATCGGACTGTATCCAAAAAAATCCAGGGACCGGCGCGCAACCATCGCAGGATCGAGCTGTCGAACGGTTCCGGCGGCGACGTTTCTTGGGTTCGCATACCGCGGTAGTCCAGCAATCTCGCGTTCTTCATTGGCCTGCCGAAATGCCTCAAGACTGAGATAGATCTCGCCGCGAATCTCGACGGTTTCTTTTTTTCGAAGGCGAAGCGGAACCGACTTGATCGTCCGGACGTTCGCTGTAACGACTTCTCCGATGCGCCCATCGCCGCGGGTGACGGCCCTGGCAAGCAGGCCCTCTTCATAGAGAAGGGCGATGCTCAGCCCATCAATCTTCAATTCGGCAATGTAATCGACGGATTCCTGCTTCGATAACGACAACACCCGCTCGTGCCATTCGCGGAGCTCTTCTGTGGAATAGGCATTATCGAGGCTAAGCATCGGCTGGCTGAATTCATGGGTGAGAAATCCCGATTCGGCGATCCCTCCCACGCGCTGGGTTGGAGAATCCGGAGTGATCAGTTCCGGATGCTCACTCTCAAGCTGCTCGAGTTGGCGCAGTAGCTGATCGAAGTCGTAATCGGAGATCGTGGGTTGAGAGAGGACGTAATACCGGTGCTGGTGTTCGCGAATCTGCTCGCGAAGCGATTCAATCTGCGACTTTAGAGACATCCGCCTTTCGAACTGCCTGCTCCACCTTCTTCAGGAAGAGGCGGCGCGCCTCCACAAGGATCTCGTCTTCTTTGGCCTGCGACTGGTTGATGTGGCTCTTCTGCAACCAGAATTGAAGATTGGTGATGTCCGGGCTGTTATGGAAATCGTCGCCCACGCCCCAGCACCATTGCACGAAATCGCGAGCAAGGAGAGCGGATGACGACTCCGCGCTGACCGCAGGCTCAGCGTCGTTCATCAGACCGACCGTGAACAGGTTTGGAGGATCGACAGAAGTAATGTTGCGCATGGCCTGAACATCATCCGCTGGATTGGGGACAGAACTGGTCCGAGAAGCCAGATTCAAAATGACGGCCGCGTGGAACTTTAGGCCGCACGACCCGTTCGGGAAATCTCGGAGCACAACTCGTCGATGAAGAGCTCCAGTGCGCGCCAATCTGTGTATTCGTAGTCCTGGGAAGTGTCGGTGTCGGCGCCGGCCTTCCGGGCGATGCGTTTCATGATGAAGCGCACGAAAAAATTGTACTTCGAGTAGAGCAATGCTCCGGCAACCGGTTTGACGCGCTTTGGCTGCCACCCGGTTTGCTTGAAGAACGTATCGATGACGTTGTGCACATCCGCCGCAAAGCGAGCGCGTTCGTCGGAGGTCGCGCTGGCACGCTCCGCTCCAGCCTCACTGAGAGTGACGGAGAGAAAGGCGGTCGGCACAGAATCGAGAGCCGCGTGATGCTCCCTGACGAATCGCACCATTTCCCGTTCATGCTTCCCTGCGTGCACGGAGGCAGCAAGTATGGCCGCATGGTATTGCGCTAGATCGACGCGAGCTCCATCCGCCACGTCCCGAACGTCCGCTTTGAATCCGCGGACACGAAGTCCGGTCGCGACGAATTCGGCAATTCGACGGGTGTGTCCTTCTCGTGTTGCGTAGAGAACGCCGATAGGTTTCATAGTCACCTCCTGCCACGAGCAGGAGGCAGCACCTGGTATGCCAAAGGAAATCTCAATGAATCTGTGGAGTTGGCCTGAAGTCCGATGGGCCTGAAGACAATCTGTCAATAGTCGGCTTCTCCTGCCCCGGGCTGTGAACAATTTCGACATTCTCCGTGTCGGAGGTGCGGGCGCCAAACCCGGAAAGGATTCCTTCCAGAAACGGCAGCATCATGGCGAGGCGCCTCGCTCGAATAACGAAGTCCCATAGAGGTTCGAACTTCTTCCAGCCCGAAGCGTAGGCGGCATGGCGGAAACCGTCGATCGCTCGCGAATGGGTTGAAGCGCCGCGCACAATCGACCTCCATTTATAGAAGTCGCGGTACGCGCGCCAGTAGCCGGCTTCCAGGGTTTCCGCAGACATTTTCAGTGGACGGAAGACCGTGTGGCGCGTGTCGTAGAGGTCCCAGTCTCGGTGAAGAATGCGTTGCTCGGCGTGAATCCGCTCGAACAGCGCCGTTCCTGGATAGGGCGTCATGATATGGAACGTCGCCGTTTCGATACCCTGAGAAACGGCCCATTCCACGGTCCGGCTGAAGACACTTTCGTCATCCCCATCCATGCCGAAAACGAAGCTGCCATTGATCATCACGCCACTATCATGAAGGCGACGAATGGCTGCGGCATAGTCGCGGCCCAGGTTGTGTGGCTTGTTCTGGTCACGGAGATTGCTCTGGTCCAGTGTCTCGAAACCCACAAACAGGCTGCGAAGGCCCGCTGCGGCAGCTTGCTCGACGAGCTTTGGACTCAACACAGATTCCACCGTAGCGGCAGCCTGCCAGAGCTTGCCCATTCCCCGCATACCTTCGAATAGAGCCGAAGCAAAGCGCGGGTTGCCGAGGAGATGGTCGTCGAGAAAATAAACGTGGCGGCCCGGCAGGCGATCGATTTCCGCGAGTGCCGCATCGACCGTCTGCGTATAGAAGTGCTTCCCCTGCCCAAAGAACGACTTCACGTAGCAGAAATTGCACTGATGGGGGCAACCTCGCGACACGACGATGGAGTTCGGAACGAGGTAAAGGCGGCGCTTGATGAGATCCCGCCGGATCGGTGGAAGGCTCACAAGCGTGCGCACTTGCGAGCGATAGATGGTGGCCGGAGCACGCTTCCGGAAATCCTCAAGGAATTGCGGCCATGTGTCTTCGCCGGGCCCCAGAAAAATAGTGTCCGCATGGAGCGCGGCCTCTCCCGGTAAAGAAGTGACGTGGAGTCCACCAAGACACACGTAGGATCCTCGCTTGCGGTAAAGGTCTGCGATCTCATAGGCGCGTCTGGCAGAAGTAATGTAGACCTGAATGACGACGAGATCCGGCACGTCGTCGAGACGAACCGGTTCGACGTGCTCATCCTCGATCGTGACTTCATCGTCTTCCGAGAGATACGCTGCGAGCGTCGCCAGCCCAAGCGGCGGAAACAACGAATACTTGACCGGCCTGAACAGTGGGCTGGTGGCTTCGGTCAGAGCGGGCAGAATCATCTTCACTTTCATGTCGGCTCTCCTTTGGAGGCGCCGCCACTATACGACAAGCACTTTACATTATAAACTACTATAAAAAGACAAGCCGTGGGCGAAGGATTTGCTCAAGCTGGAAACTGACGAATGCGCTACTTCCAGACCACGAAACCCTGAGCCGTTCCGGTACCGGCCTCGGTGCGATAGCACGGGACGTAGTCGATGCGTCCGCCCGACAAGCCAGTCTGAAAAAGACAGCCGGATGCGGAAACCCAGTTCAGCAGTTCGGATGTTCCGTCTTTCATGAGGTTGGGATTGATCGCCCCCAAGTACGCGGCATCGCGGTTTTGAATGGCTTTGAACAGCGCGTCATCGAAATCTTCGTTAATTACGAAGTGCGACATTCCGCCGGAGCCGAAGACGGCCACCCGGACATCTCTCTTCCATTCGGTCAGGACCCGGTGCACGAGTTGGCCGAGTTCAAAGCACCGCCAGGGCCGCGGCTGATTCGGCGGGAAAAACGTGTTCGTGATGATTGGCAGCATGGGGACCGCGCGGTCCTCCATGACGCGCCGCAGCAGGTATGCAAAGGCGTGCGGCGTTCCGACGTGGTGGTGCGGCGAGGGATGGTCCGGCCAGGCGCTGGACGCCGCAAAATCCCAACCGTTATCGAGACCGCGATCGATGAGCAGCGCGGCAAGATCGGGCAGCCCCTTGTATTCCGTTCGCTCTTTGGTCCGATTAGCCCATTCGGCTTCGCCAATTCCCGGCGGCAAGGTCGCAGCGCGTTCTTTCGGTAAAGGACCGTTCCAAAACGTTTCGCCGTGGAAGATGGTGAACGCCGGTTGCATCTCGGGCAGCACGAGTTCCCTCTGGTCATTGCCGAAAACCACACAGACGTCGGGATTCACTTCCTTCCAGATCTCGGCAACCCGTGCAATCGCTGCCTGACAGGTCGCATGATTGCGCGTACGCGCTTCGACCGCAGATTTCTCCGCCAGATTCTCAGACTGCCGCAGTTCGACGAGTTCGTCGAACGAGTATTCCCTGCCCTTGAACCAATGCTTTCGCTTGCGATCCGCCGAGACTCGCAGCATCCATTGCTCCGGAGTGGTGCTGAGCTGCGGGCCATGTGTTGTCCAGACGCCAAGAACGATTTCTGCCATATTTACCTGAACGCCAGTTTCGATTTGCGATCGATTTCCGCCTTGATGCCACTGCCAAAAAGCTTCTCGAAGAATCCTTCCTTAACCAGGCGGTCTATGACGCTATTGTCCACGACGGTCTTGAGGTTGAGATTCCGGATTTGCGTCGCCTGCTGCGAATCGGCCTGCTCTTTCGTGGCCTGTAATGACTTTGCCATCACAAATGGGATCCGTTCCAGAAGGTTCTGTTTGAAGTTCGTGTCATAGATCCGCGCAACGTCGGCCTCTGTCTGTTTGTCGTACGCGATGTATGCCTTGATAGCGAAAGCCTTGTCGTCATAGAAGCGCTTGATGGCCTCAGCGTGGGCCTTGATGATCTGCTCCGGCAATTTGGGATTCTTTGCGACCGTTGCCTTGGTGAACAGGTAAACGTTCGACGCATAGACATCGTCAAAGTCGGCCAGATTTGCGAGGTTCTTGAATCCCTGTTCTTCCAGTCTGAAGTATTGTGGCGCGGTGACGAGCGTCGCGTCGGCGCGGCCGCCGGCCAGCGCGGTCGCGCGTGCCGTGGCGTCAGTACCGACAGGCACCCATTCCACGTCCCTTGCTTTGAGACCGAATTTCCCGAGCAGCGCGACGGTGTAGTTGTACGGCGCATCGCCCAGTGCGCTCACCGCAAGGCGCTTCCCCTTAAGATCCTTCACGCTGGCGATCCCCTTTGCCGCCAGCAATGAAAACGGTCCCTTGTTCAGCATACTTCCCATCGACACGAGGGAACCGTCTCGCGAACTGGCCTGCAGTGCCTGCTCCATCGAGGAATTGGTCATTACCGCCTCGCCGCTGACGATCATGGCAACGCCGACACTCCCGGAACCAAACACGAGATCCACATCCAGGCCATATTTCTGGTAGTAGCCGCCCTCTTTGGCGATAAACATCGGCCAGGAACCGGCACTTCGTGTGGGGTAATTGATCGCGACTTTCTGCAGCGGCGCCTGCCCCTGCAGCGAAGCCAAGCTTACGGCGAGCGCCACGACCACGATCGAGATCGGAAATGCGATTCGCTTGAGCATGAGAATCCCCCTTCCCTCGGAAGTTTGCACCGTATCACAAGTCTTCACTTGACAGCTGGGTTCGACTGACCTAGTGTACTAATTCAACTAGGTCACTAGGACATGCCTTTAACGATTTCAATCCTGACCGGCAGCAACGTCTCGATCTACCAGCAGATCGTCGATCAAGTCTGTGCCGCCATCGTCGCGGGACGCATCGCCACAGACGAGCCCCTTCCCAGTGTGCGATCTCTCGCCGAGGAACTCCTTATCAATCCGAACACCGTGGGCCGTGCCTATGGCGAACTGGTGCGCGAAGGGATTCTGGAGTCGCGGCCAGGCCGTGGGATGTTCATGTCTAAGCGTCGGCAAATCTACAGTCGCGCGGAGCGTACGCGGCGCATCGAGCAAGCTGTGACCTCGCTGGTTTCGCAAGCCTTCATGTTGGGCTTCTCGGCGGAAGAGATCGTCGAAGAGGTCGCAAAAAAAACCACGGAGCTGGCTTCGTCGTCAGACAAGCCCTCGAATGGCGGAGGATCGCAATGAGCGGAGCGAATGCAAGCGCGACAGCGCGCAGCGACCACGGAATGAGCGCGCATTCAAACGGACGCAGAGATATGGTCATCGAAACGCACGGTCTGACTCGCTACTTTGGCGGCAGAAAAGCCGTGGATGGGCTGACCATGGCAGTTCCGCGCGGCAGTGTCTTTGCATTTCTGGGACGCAATGGTTCCGGCAAGACAACCACCATCCGCATGCTGCTGGGGCTGTTGGAACCGACGCGGGGTTCTTCGAACGTGCTCGGGCACGACAGCCGGCAACTGCTTCCGGAAATACGGGCGCGCATCGGCTATATGTCCGAGTCGCATACGCTCTACAACTGGCTGACGGTGCGCCAGTGCGGCGAGTATCAATCCAGGTTCTATCCGCGCTGGAACGAACGCATCTTTCAGGCTGTGGTCGGGCACTTCCGACTCGATCCGCGAGCGAAGGCGGGCGAGCTTTCGCGCGGCGAGCGCGCCGGACTCTCGCTCGCGATCACTTTGGCGCCCGAGCCAGAGCTGTTGATTCTGGACGATCCCGCCCTTGGGCTTGACCCCGTTGCCCGCCGTTCCCTGCTCGAATCGATGATCTACGTGACCCGTGGTGCGGAACGCACGATCTTCTTTTCATCACATCTCCTGGAAGACGTCGAACGCGTCGCCGACTATCTCGCGATTCTTGACCGCAGCGTGCTGCGCGCCTGCTGTCCTGTCGAAACCTTCCGTTCGCACGTGAAACAATTCCTCCTTCGCTATGCGGGCAATGCCGCTCCGCCCCCGCAATTGCCTTCTCTTCAAGGACTGTTGCACGTAAGGCGATCCGTAGGTGAGTTGCGTCTGACAATCGCTGGTGCCAACGAACGAACTCGGCAGTTATTACGATCGTTCGGCGCTGCGTCCGTGGAAGAGACAGCGGTTGGATTCGACGATGCGCTGGTTGGTTATCTCGGCAATCGCGGCGAACAAGGATTTTTTCTCGAAGACACAACGGCTCTCGAAACATCCGGAGTCAAATCATGACGGGAATAACGATGTTCGAGACACCGCCCGTCGGAACGCTCAAGGCTATGCTGTGGAAGGAGCTGCGCGAGTGCCTGAAATGGGCTGTGCTTGGGTTGGTCGGAATGGCTGTCGGGTTCACCTTCAGGCTGTATTTCCTGGTCGAAAATCTTCGTGGGAGAAACGACTACTTCGATGTAGTTTCCGAGGCCTTTGGAGTAACTCTGGCTGGGGCCGCCATTGTCGGAGTCCTGATTGGCCTGGCGCAGACCATTCCCGAAAACCGTGGAGATAAGTGGGGATTCCTGGCGCATCGACCTGTGCCCCGCTCGACACTGTTTTGGGGCAAGGCCGCTTCCGGGGTCCTGCTGTACACCGTCGCGACAGGACTGCCGCTTGCCGGAGCGTTGCTTTGGATGTCCTTGCCAAGGCACTTACCAATGCCCTTCGATTGGCGACTCGCATTGCCGAATCTGGCAGACCTCCTCTGCGGGCTCGTTTTCTACTTCGCAGGATTCCTGACGGGAATGCGCGAAGCACGATGGTATGGAAGCCGCGCGCTCGGTATCGGCGCGGCTTTCGCGTGTCTAGCGCTGGAAGTCCAAGTCCAGGCCTTTTGGCAAGCCATTGCCGTGTGCGCCGTCGGATTGCTGGTTGTCGGTACAGCAGCCTGGAGCACTCTGGTGGCCGGCGGTCAGTATCGCGCTCAAACGCGCACCGGCCGTGCCGCGGTAGGCGTTGCCATGGGGCTGGGCATAACCGTCGCCGGAGTGTTTGCGGGTTCCTTGTTGATGAGTTTTTTGAACCCTCCCCCGGACTCCCGTTCCACCGGCTACGCCGTGACCACCGATGGAGCTTTCGTGAAAGCCGTATTCAATGACCAACAGATCGTCGAAGTAAATGACCTCGAAGGGCGGCCGCTCGAGCGTTACCGGAATATGTCGACACGCGAGGCGCTTAGCGTGGATGTCCTCTGGGCGCAGCCGTCGCCATTACGCCTGCCGGTGTGGGGATACCGCTCGACGAACCGGCTATTCATCAAACTGAAGCCTGCCGGCTCGAATTTTGGCCGCGGCTCTTTGACCTGGTATTACGTCCGGCGTTTCGATCGGATTGCGGCATATGACAATCAGTCCGGGAAACTCATCGGATGGATGGGGCCTGACGGATTTTCACAAGGCGAAGCGATGCCTCGTCCCTTTGAAGGACCATTGAAGAATCCGGGGTGGTACGGAGAACCGCAATCACTTTTATTGTTTAACGACTCCGTCTATCGATTGGATCTGGATCAACGCACGGTCGAGAAGGCATTCGTGCCACAGCCGGAAGAAGTTCTCCTAGGTGCAAGTGCTCCGCGCTACGACGTGTCGATTCTGTCGACCTATGGGGACTTGGCGCGGTTTGAAGTTATCTCGACCTCGAATCGAGTGATCGTGCAACTAAGGGATGGGACAAAGGTGTTAGAGGCACCCCGCGACCCGCGAACCAAGGGGTATCTCGAGCTGAATGTCGGCCGGGCTATGCGAGCTCCCGGGATGCCGATATTTCTGTGGTACCACGATTATGGTCGAAACGCGGCGGGAGAACGAAAGCCGGATCAAGTCGCGGTATTCAGTGCCGCTGGCGCGGTGCCACAGCACTACACCGTACCCGCAACGGGTTTCATAACGCAGCGTCCGTCAGGGCCTCAGTGGGTTGTCTTTTCCGCAGCGACCCCTCTCAGTGCCCAGGTGTTTGTTGAAGTCGCGCGTCGGTTGGGGCCCGTTAATGTCGATGCGGCGCCTCGTCCCGTGCAGGTTGTCCCGTGGGCGCTCGCAGGCGTGGCCTCGCTGCTTTCGGCCGCTGCCGCCTTTTCACGCGGGAAAATATACGCCTTCACTCCCGGTCGATTGCGGACCTGGACGGCCATCGCGCTTCTTCTCGGCCCGCTTGGCCTTCTGACGATGTTGGCGCTGATCGAATGGCCAGCGCTCGAGCAATGTCCGGCCTGCGGCAAAAACCGCATCGTCACCTCGGAACACTGCGAGCACTGCGGTGAACCCTTTGCCGCGCCGGCGATGGATGGCACCGAAGTCTTCGAACAAAGCTAGGGGACTCGTGCGATATTCCGCCGCAGTCCTGGTAATTAACTCATTCCGGCTCCCTGGCAGCTCACATCGTCCGCGCGGCGTGCCATGGGACACCGCAGTGGAAAACCGTCGGTAATCAGACACGCCTGGTCAGGATGTTGACGATCCCTGCCTTCAGTTTGCTGAAAACATCCTCAATGTCTTTATGGTTTCTCCATATGTGACGACATTCGTTGATGGCGGCACCTAAAAGGGCTCTGGCAGATCGATTGCCCTAACGAACACCATGTATCGGACCAGAATCATGCCCTCCTGCAAAGACCATGCGC
>Ga0134121_10001217_pt1 | contig 24675 bp, 29 predicted proteins | sample KB301_FD_96463 | JGI IMG/M metagenome (GOLD analysis project Ga0134121, IMG submission 96463) | Terrestrial soil microbial communities without Nitrogen fertilizer from Kellogg Biological Station, Michigan, USA - KB3-0-1 | ecosystem: Environmental > Terrestrial > Soil > Unclassified ... | reverse complement strand
GACTTCCTCGCCGGGTTCGTTACGGGCTATCCGAACAAATTTCACCACGGCCCAACGCATAGCCTCATCGCTGCTGGCTTGTTCGGCCTGCTGGCTGCCGGATTGGCACGCCTCGCGAGCTTCAAACCGTGGCGCCGATTCGGCTGGCTGATGGGTCTCAGCTACTCGACTCACCTGGTGCTGGACTTCATGACTAACGGGACCAAGGAACCTTACGGCATGAAACTTCTGTGGCCGTTCTCATCCGTGCCGGTGAGGACTCCCTTCCATCTCTTTCTGGACATCCGTCGCGACGCAGGGGCCAGCACTTTCCTGCCAAGCCTCGTGCAATGGCACAACATGGAGGCTATTGCCAGGGAGCTGGCGGTCATGACCAGCCTGTGGATCGCATATCGCGCGATTTCGTTGCTGCAGTTCAATCCCAATAGCCCTGCTCCAGAACGCAAAACGCCGCAGTAATCCCCAATTCCTATCCGACCTACCCGCCCAGCGACAAGTTTTTCTGGCTATACAGATATATACCGACACAGGTTATGATCAGCTGTCCTTTGCACGGTTCCTCTCTGTGTTGATACCGGTCAACGAACGCCAAAGGCGCTTGTACAGGATGCTGGTCCTATGAATATTCTCGGCATCTCGGCTTTCTATCACGACAGCGCTGCCGCACTCGTACAGGACGGGGAGATCATTGCCGCCGCCCAGGAGGAACGCTTTACCCGGCGAAAGCACGATCCGTCCTATCCCGAAAGTGCCGTCGCCTATTGCCTGAAAGAAGGCAGGATTGGGACTGACGCCCTGGATGCGGTGGTGTTTTACGAAAAACCCATGTTGAAGGCGGAGCGTCTCCTTGAGACGTACCTCGGAATGGCGCCGAGGGGCTTGGGTTCCTTTTCTACAGCCATTCCGACCTGGCTCTTCGACAAGGCGAACATTCCCGGCCTGATTCGTAAGAAGCTGGGTCGGGGGTACCAGGGCCCCATCCTCTTCACGGAACATCACGAATCCCACGCCGCCAGCGCATTCTTTCCTTCACCCTTTGACGAGGCGGTGGTCGTCACCGCCGATGGCGTCGGCGAGTGGGCAACCACAACCGTGGGTGTCGGTGAAGGCAATCGAATCACCTTGCTGCAAGAGATCCGTTTCCCGCATTCGCTGGGAATGCTCTACAGCGCTTTCACGTATTACACGGGTTTCCGCGTAAATTCCGGAGAATACAAGGTCATGGGCCTGGCTCCCTACGGCCAACCCAGGTACGTTCAGCAGATTTACGATCACCTGCTCGATCTTGCCGAAGACGGTTCCTTCTGGCTGAATCAGGAGTACTTCAACTACTGCTCCGGTCTGACAATGACCAACGAACGCTTTGATGATCTTTTTGGCGGCCCGCCCCGCCAGCCCGAGTCCTTACTGACGCAAAAGGAAATGGATCTGGCTGCCAGCATCCAGGTGGTGACAGAAGAAGCGATGCTGCGATTGGTACGTCACGCCCACAAACAAACGGGAAAGCGTCATCTGTGTCTGGCCGGGGGAGTGGCGTTAAACTGCGTGGCGAATGGCCGAATTCTTCGAGAAGGCCCATACGATGCGCTTTGGGCGCAACCCGCTGCCGGAGACGCCGGCGGAGCGCTCGGAGCCGCTTTGGCAGTATGGCATCAAATGTTGGACAACCCGCGAAAGGCGAAACCGTCCGATGCCATGCGCGGCGCCTTGCTGGGCCCGAGTTATTCCGACGGTGACGTTGAGGACTCGTTGAAAAAGGTCGGAGGAGTGGCCAGCCGTCTTTCAGATGCCGAGTTGGCCGATCGTGTCGCCATGCTGCTGGCCCAGGAAAAAGTTATCGGTTGGTTCAATGGCCGAATGGAATTCGGACCGCGCGCCCTGGGATCACGGAGCATCATCGGCGACGCCCGAAGCCGGCGTATGCAATCGGTCATGAATCTGAAGATCAAGTTCCGCGAGAGTTTCCGGCCGTTCGCCCCGTGCGTGCTCTACGATCATGTGCAGGAATACTTCAACCTGAACTGCGACAGCCCCTACATGATGCTGGTCGCAGAAGTAGCCGAAGACAAACGGCTGCCATTACCTGCGGAAGCCCAATCGCTGTGGGGAATCGACAAGCTTAACGTTCCACGCAGCACCATCCCTGCGGTCACCCACGTGGACTACTCCGCCAGGATTCAGACCGTCGATCCCGCGAGGCACGGTCTTTATTACCAGATGATGAAGAGATTCTACGAGCGGACAGGGTGTCCCGTAATTGTGAATACCAGTTTCAATGTTCGAGGAGAGCCGATAGTCTGTACACCATCCGATGCTTACCGATGTTTCATGTATACGCACATGGACGCGCTGGTATTGGGTAACCATTTACTGCTTAAAGAGGAACAGCCCGACATGCCTGGGGCCAGAGATTACCTGGCGCAATTTGCCTTGGATTAATCAAAAGAACCCATGACATTCAAAGAACTTCCCTATTTCAAGCGTGTGCAGTGGCATCCCGACAAAACTGAACTTCGCAGTTTTGCCATCGCCATGGTTGTCGGATTTACGTTGATGGGCGGCCTCAGTCTCTGGCGGCACCACGGTATTACCCGGAGCGCAATAGCTCTACCGGCAATTGGTCTTGGACTGGCTCTGGCCGCCTCCATTCCCCGGCTGGACAATGTGGCGTACCTGGCGGTGTATTTGCCGACTAGCTTTATCGGACATTTCGTCAGCAAGATCGTTTTGTTTCTCGTCTTTTCCCTGGTTTTCGTACCAGTTGGGGTGTTGCTCCGACTGGTGGGGAAGGATCTATTGCGGCTTCGCCCGGGCAAGCCGCGAGCAGTTTGGACAACCATCAACCCGGTGAAAGGAACAACCCGGTATTACCGTCGGTTCTAAAGGTGAATAAATAATGGGCTCAGAATTGCGGCTGGAAAAGAATCCCGGTTACTGGAAGGACCTTGTTTCGTTCTTATTGCAAAACAAGAAATGGTGGTTGTTGCCGGTGGTGATCGTCATCCTTCTCGTCGCCGGGCTGATTGTTCTCGGGAGTACGGCCGCCGCTCCATTTATTTATACGCTTTTCTAAGTTGCGTTTCGATTTCCGGAAAGGCTAGCAGCTGCTTGTAAAGCAATTGGGCCGCAAGCCGATTCCCCTTTTCAGAAAAGTGGCCATTCTTGCTGAAGAATCCCTGAGCGTCCTGCGGGGAGAGCTTTCCAATCTCATCCACAAGGTCGACTGCCGGGATCCTGTGATCCGTGGTTACTTCATGAAAAAACTGACGCCAGGGCCCGATATCCTGTCCCAGGGGATAGTCTGATCTTTGCGGGAGATAGACGAGCACCAGAGCACTATTCTTGGATTCGTTTGTCTTCTGCAGGTCTTCGAATATTTTCAGCGCAACTTCCCGCGTTTGCTCGTCGAGTTGAGTTTTGTGTCGTTCCGTTGCCTCTGTTTTCCCAGGGCTCGGAGGCGTATTCCCACGAAACATGTGAAGCAACTTGACCACACTAAGATTGCTCACTCCTGCACGAATGGCGGGCAGACGGGGAATGCTGTACGAGAGTTTGGGTACAGGCCGGTTCTTCTGAACAAGCACGCCATTCTCGACCTTCATAACGGGCCTGCCATAACCTGAAAAGTTATCGCTTTCCATTCGAAGGAAGTCATCCGTGATGAAGGCAAATACGTGAATGCCATGCTGCAACCGCGGGCTGTTGCGTTTGTACCAGAGGTACGCCTGATCGACACCATAGCCGCCTTGTCCCAGGTTTACGGGTTCGATACGGCTGTCAATGGATTCGAGCAACTGGCACCATCCCGCATCGGTGTCGACTCCGTATCCCATTGTGAAAGAGTCTCCCGAGCACACGAGCCGGACCTTTCCCGCGGGTGGGACTGGAGCGAGTTCGTGATTGCTTCGAAAGGCCATCGAGTTCGTCCTGAACGATTTCCCAGGTCCGTACATGTTTTCAAGATAAAGGCCGGGTATGTTGACCCAACCTATTTCCTGGTCGTATTGGGTGTGCTTTCTCTCCTCGAGCAGGTTGCTGAAAAATGTCTGCCTGACAACAACGACAACACTGGAGAAGCCTTCGACAGTCAGAAACAGGAGGACCGTCAAAACGATATTGATCAGCACAACGACGAGGATTTTTCTAGTCCGGCGCATGGCGGAAGCTACCTATTTGTCCCATCCCAGGCTCATCCCGTATGGTACCGGCGCTAGAGGCATTCCGGCCAGGAGCAGAGATCCGACAAGAACGGCAGCAGGGCGATTCGAGCTCATCGTTTTTCCTCCATTGCGGCAGAACTCGGAGAGTGCCGACTCCATACTATAACCGGGCAGGGAACACCGAGGGTATGATCCTGTCATGAACTACGCCGCCGTCTTGTTCGACGCCGCAGACACTTTGTTTACGACCCGGGGTAGTGTCGGCGACATCTATCACTCGGTCGCGCAGCGCTATGGGACCGCGGCTTCAGCGGCAGACATCCAGTCTGCCTTCGCCCGCCAATTTCGACACTCCGGCCCATTGACGACTGCCAATGAAAAACAGTGGTGGAAAGAGGTCGTGCACCGCGTGTTCTCCGACGTGGGAATGGTCGAGAACTTCGATGGGTTCTTTGACGAAGTCTACGATCAGTTTCGGGGTTCTTCCGGCTGGCGGCTGTTTCCCGAAACTCGAGAGGTGCTGGAGGAAATCAGTCATAACAAGCTGAAAATAGGAGTCATCTCAAACTTCGACTCGCGGCTCTATTCGGTATTGAAAGACCTCGACATCCTCGCGTTCTTCGATTCAGTCACAATTTCCAGCGAGACGGGTTACGCCAAGCCGCAACCCGAGATCTTCATGGCGGCCATACGGTCCATCGGCGTTCCTCCGAACCGCATCCTCTTCGCGGGAGACAGCTTGCTGGACGATTTTCAGGCGGGACAGAATGCAGGGCTCGAGGCGTTCCTGGTCGATCGTGCCGGCCGCTATGCGGGAATGGAGTCGGTCCGCCGCATCCAAACACTGCGAGATCTTCTTCCGAAGTTGACTTAGAGCAGCATTTGGAAGAAATTGTTTTCCCAAGAAGCGAGGTCCCATGAAAATTCGACACACTTTGGTCCTGGTCCTGTTCGTGGCGCTCCTGGTAACGGCAATACCAGCAGCCGCCGCGCCCTGCGAAAGCCTGAGCACACTGAAACTCCCAGACACCACGATTACGATGGCGCAATCTGTCGCTGCCGGAGCATTTTCGACCGGCGCCGCCGGCGGACGGGGTGGCGGCAATGCATACGCGAATCTTCCGCCCTTCTGCCGCGTGGCATTGACGATCAAGCCCAGCAGCGATTCCGACATCAAGGTCGAAGTCTGGATGCCGATGACCGGCTGGAACGGCAAGTTTCAAGGCGTCGGCAATGGCGCGTGGAACGGTGCTGTTCAAACCGCGGCGCTGGCTACCGGACTTGCTCGCGGCTATGCCATGGCCAGTACGGATACAGGCCATGAAGGTGGAAGTGCGAGCTTTGCTCTGGGGCATCCAGAAAAGCTCATCGACTTCGGATACCGCGCCGTTCATGAAATGACGGTCAAGGGTAAGGCGATTACGACCGCGTTCTATGACAACAGCGCGCCCAAGTATTCCTACTTCGTCGGTTGCTCCGCGGGCGGCAAGCAAGCGATCAAGGAAACGCAGATGTTCCCTGCCGACTACGATGGGGTCGTTGCCGGTTCGCCCGGAGTGAACTGGTCCGGCCGTGCCCTGCAGACGGTCTGGGTTGGACAAGCGGTCGCGGAGGCTCTCATTCCTCAAGCCAAGTTTGCCGCGATCAATGCGGCAGCAATCGCAGCATGCGACGCGAAAGACGGCGCGAAAGACGGCGTTATCGACAACCCGCGTCAGTGCAAGTTCGATCCTCAGGTACTGCTGTGCAAAGCCGAAGACAACAACACCTGCTTAACGGCCGGCCAGGTTGAAACCGCTCGGCACATCTACGCGAATGTGACCAACAGCCGCACGAAACAATCGCTGGTCGCCGGTCTTTCTCCAGGCAGCGAAATAGGGTGGACAACGATGGCGGGCGCGCAGCCCTTCGGTCCGGGCGTCGACCTCTTTAAGTACATCGTGTTCAACGATCCGAACTGGGATTTCAAAACGCTCAATTGGGACAGTGATCTCGACAAGACTCTCAAGGCCAGCGCAAGCATGGACGCGCTGGATCCGAATCTGAAGCCCTACTTCGATCGCGGCGGCAAGATCATTTCCTATCACGGCTGGTCCGATCCGCAGATTTCCCCTGGCAGCACAGTCGACTACTACGAAACCGTGCTGAGCAAGATGGGTGGTGCCAGCAAAGTCCAGGAGAACTATCGCCTGTTCATGGTGCCGGGAATGAATCACTGTGGCGGAGGCACGGCGACAGATCAGTTCGACATGCTGACCGCGCTGGAAACTTGGGTCGAAAAAAAGCAGGCTCCCGCTTCGATTCCGGCCGAAAGACGAGCCACCAATACACTGACGGCAAGGACTCGCCCGTTGTGTCCCTACCCTCAGGTTGCCAGCTATAAAGGTAGCGGCAGTGTTGATGAAGCGGCCAATTTCGTTTGTAAGTAGCTGTAAGTAATAACCAATTGGGAAGTGCGACCAAAAATGTCGCACTTCCCTCTTGACGTATCCCGCCAGAATCCTTACATTCTTTAAGTGCGACCTAAACGGTCGGAGTTCCCATGTTTCAATTATCCAAAAAAGCAGATTACGGCCTGATTGCGTTGAAACACCTGGCCCAGCATTCCGAGACATCGGTAAGCGCCCGGGAAATTGCCTCGGAATATCGGATACCGGCGGAACTCCTGGCGAAGATCCTGCAACGGCTGGCACGAAAGGGTCTGTTGGTCTCCCAGCAAGGGACGCATGGCGGGTACGTTCTGGCTCGGGATCCTGCAAAAATCTCGATCGTGGATGTGATTGAAGCATTGGACGGTCCGATTGGCATTACCCCATGCGAGCGGGGTTCGAGTTGCGAACAACTGGATCGATGTTCCGTGAAGGATCCGCTGATGGCCGTTCGGGCAAAGATGGTTCGGATTCTTGGGGATACGTCGATTTATGAATTGGCCGGATAAACAAGGCCGAGGCCGAAAAAGAATTGGAAAAGATCATGAAGCTTCCTATTTACATGGACAATCACGCAACGACGCCGCTCGATCCGCGAGTGCTCGATGCGATGATGCCTTACTTCACTGAGAAATTTGGCAATGCGGCGAGCCGCAATCATACCTTTGGGTTTGAAGCCGAAGCTGCCGTGGAAGAGGCTCGGAAACAGGTCGCCGCGCTGATCGGCGCAGATCACCGCGAGATCGTCTTCACGAGCGGGGCAACGGAGTCGGACAATCTCGCAGTCAAGGGCGTTGCCGACATGTATCGCCAGAAGGGCAACCACATCATCACGTGCGTGACGGAGCACAAAGCCATCCTCGACTCCTGCAAGCATCTGGAAAAGGAAGGCTACAAGGTCACGTTCCTGCCCGTGGATAATAAGGGTCTGATCAATCTCGACGATTTGAAGGCCGCAATCACAGATCAGACAATCCTGATCAGCATCATGACCGCGAACAATGAAGTGGGTGTCGTCCAGGACATCAAAGCCATCGGGCAAATCGCGCGCGAGCGCGGCGTTCTCTTCCACACGGATGCGGTTCAGGCTGCGGGAAAGATTCCTTTCAACGTCAACGATATGAACGTGGACCTCGCCTCACTGTCGGCGCACAAGATGTACGGGCCCAAGGGAGTCGGCGCTCTCTATGTTCGCCGACGCAATCCCCGCGTTCTGATAACTCCGCAAATCGATGGCGGCGGTCACGAGCGCAACATGCGGTCCGGAACGCTGAACGTCCCGGGCATCGTAGGATTCGGCAAGGCGGCGCAGATCGCACGAGAAGAACTGGACAAGGAAATCGCCGAGATGTTCCGGTTGCGGGAAAGACTCCGGGCAACTCTCGAGCGCGAACTGGACGAGATCTATATCAATGGCGATCTCGAGAAGCGGCTTCCGGGCAATCTGAATCTGAGTTTTGCCTATGTCGAGGGCGAGTCGCTTCTCATGGGCATTCACGACATTGCGGTCTCCTCGGGCTCAGCCTGCACGTCCGCGAGTCTGGAACCGTCTTACGTTTTGAAGGCTCTCGGCGTGGGCGAGGATCTCGCACACACGTCGATTCGATTCGGGATCGGCCGGTTCAACACGGAGGAAGAAGTCGATTACGTCGCCAAGCGGGTTATTGAAGTCGTACGGCGGCTGAGAGACCTTTCGCCCCTGTACGAAATGGCTAAGGAAGGCATCGATTTGAAATCGGTGCAGTGGGCAGCAGCAGAGCAGCATTAAAGGAGATTGGGAAATGGCTTATTCAGAAAAGGTTATCGATCACTACAACAATCCCCGCAACGTAGGCGCTCTTCCCAAGGAAGACGACAACGTCGGAACGGGGTTGGTAGGCGCTCCGGAATGCGGCGATGTCATGAAGCTGCAGATCAAGGTCAACTCCGAAACTCAAGTCATCGAAGACGCAAAGTTCAAGACCTTCGGCTGTGGCAGCGCTATCGCAAGCTCCAGCCTCGCGACCGAATGGGTGAAGGGAAAGACGCTTGCCGAAGCGCTGGAAATCAAAAACACCGATATTGTGAAAGAGCTGAGTCTTCCTCCAGTCAAGATTCACTGCTCCGTGCTGGCAGAAGACGCCATCAAGGCTGCAATCACTGACTGGAAGAAAAAGCACTAACGAGAACGGCTGCGCATGAGCGGAGCGAATGTGAGCCCGAAGGGCGAAACCATCAAGCAACACAAGCCCGCGCGAAACGTGAGCGCGATAGCGCGAAACATTAAGCGAAGGCGCGCAGCCATCAATCAGAGGACGGTTATTCGTAATGGCTATTGATATCTCAGACAACGCGCTCAACGAAGTTCGCCGCATGATGGAAAAGGAAAAAGTCAATGCGGCCGGAATGCGTGTGGGCGTGAAGGGCGGCGGATGCTCCGGCCTGTCCTACAATCTGGCTTTTGAATCCCAGCCTCGCACGGGCGACAAGGTCTTCGAACGCGACGGCATCAAGCTGTTCTGCGACCTGAAGAGCTACATCTACCTGAATGGCACGGTGCTCGACTACGACAGCGGACTTATGGGCAAAGGATTCGTCTTCATGAATCCCAACGCCAAGAAAAGCTGCGGCTGCGGAAGTTCATTCTCGACTTAGAACTGCGGCGATACTCCGTGAACTATTTCGAAGTCTTCGGTCTTCCGAAGATCCTAAAGATTGATCTGAAGGCCCTCGAGCGGACATTCCACGAGCTTAGCCGGAAGTATCATCCGGACTACTTCGCGGCGGCGGCCCCGGAAGAGCGCCAAAACGCCCTGCAGCTGACGGCAACGCTCAATGACGCGTACCGCACGCTCCGCCATCCCGTTCGCCGTACGGAATATCTCGTGAATCTTGAAGGCTTCAAACCGGATGGCAGCAAAGTCCCCAAGTCATTCCTGATGGAAGTTTTCGAAATCAACGAACAGCTTGAAGAAGTAATGGCGGGCAGCGCCACCCCGGAACAAATTGCCGCCTTGACACGTGAGATCGAGGAGCGCGGGGCACGATTTGAATCGCAACTGGAAGCCGCTTCAATGGAGTGGGACAAGCTGGTCGAATCCAACGCATCGGAAACACAACGCAAGCAACAGCTGACGACGCTGACAGAGATCCTGTCGGAATCCTCATACATTCGCAATCTGCAAAGGGAGCTGGAGGAAAAACCGTAATGCCCCGAATCGTAGGAATCGATCTCGGAACAACCAACAGCCTGGTCGCCATCGTAGAAAACGGAATACCGCGAGTGATTCCGGGGTTGGATGGGCACAATCTGGTGCCTTCCGTCATCTACTTTGGGGAAAATGGCGAAGTTCTTGTCGGTAATCCGGCAAAAGAGAAGCTTATTGAGAAGCCGAAGAACACGATCTTTTCGATCAAGCGGTTCATGGGCAAAGGCATGGCCGATGTGCGCGGCGATCTTGCACTTCTGCCGTTCGACGTTTCCGCGCAAAGCGAGAACATCCTCAAACTGAAGGTTTTTGGACGCGACTACACTCCTCCGGAAATTTCCGCATTCGTCCTTCGCGAACTGAAACGCAATGCCGAGGCCGCACTGGGCGAAGAGATCATAAACGCCGTCATTACCGTCCCCGCGTACTTCAATGACGCACAGCGCCAGGCCACCAAGGATGCCGGACGTATCGCAGGACTGGACGTGCTCCGCATCGTTAATGAACCAACTGCCGCTTCGCTCGCGTATGGCCTTCAGGAGCGACGGCAAGGCATCGTGGCAGTTTACGACTTCGACGGAGGCACGTTCGACGTGTCGATCCTGAAGCTGAGCGAGGGAATCTTTGAGGTGCTCTCCACGAGCGGCGACACGCATCTGGGAGGCGACGATATCGATGAACAACTGATGCGCCTGGTCCTGGGCGAATCAAAGACATCCCCGGATCCTCGCGATTTCCCTTCGATTCGGAAAGCGACAAACAAAGCCAAGGAGGATCTTTCCTCCGCGGACGAAACAGAAATCTCAATTCCCAGTCTCGGGTACAGCCGCAAGCTCGCTCGGAAGGAGTTCGACACCCTGATCGAACCGACTGTTGAACGTACCCTGAAGTCCTGCCGTCAGGCTCTTCAAGATGCCGGCCTGCAGTCGGCCGCTGTCGATGAGGTTGTAATGGTGGGCGGTTCGACTCGAATTCCGCTTGTGCGCAGCCGTGTCCAGGAACTGTTCGGGCGCGTGCCGCACACCAGCCTGAATCCGGACGAAGTCGTCGCGCTCGGCGCTGCAGTCCAGGCGGACATTCTCGCGGGAGGAAAGCGCGACATGCTGCTCCTCGACGTGACTCCCCTTTCTCTGGGAATCGAAACGATGGGCGGCGTGATGTCGAAGATTATCCCCCGGAATTCCACGATACCGGCGAGCGCAAGCGAACTGTTCACCACCTTTGTCGAAGGCCAGACCAACGTCAAGGTGCATGTTTTACAAGGCGAACGCGAACTTGTTCAGGATTGTCGAAGCCTTGCCCAGTTCGATCTCAAGGACATCCCCCCGATGCCGGCAGGCTTGCCTCGTATCGAAGTGAAGTTTTTGATCGATGCCGATGGCATACTAAGCGTTGCCGCTCAGGAGCAAAGAACCGGAAAGTACCAGTCGGTTGAAGTGAAGCCGACCTACGGCCTGACGGACGAAGAAGTGGAACGGATGATCCTGGAGTCCTTCGAGTACGCCGAATCGGATATCGAAGCGCGGGAGGTGATTGAAGCCCGCAATGAATCCGAGACCGTTCTGACAGCCACCGACAAGGGAGTCAAGAGCGAGCAATTCGCAAACCTGTCAGTCGACGAGCAGAACGAACTCATTGCCGCTGCCGCTCACCTTCGAGAGACGGTGAAGGTCGACGATCACCGGGCAATACGCGAGGCGATTGAGCGCCTGAGCCATGCAACTCAACGTCTCGCCGAAATGATCATGAATTCTGCCATTGAAAAAGCCCTGAAGAACAAGCGGGTAAGGGAGGTCGATACTGATGAACCGACAGATCACCTGGATAAGCACTGAAGACATTGCCATCGCCCTGGCCGACAAGCATCCGGATGTCGATCCCCTGACCGTCCGCTTTACGGACCTTCACAAATGGGTGATGGCCCTGGACGGCTTCAACGACGACGCCAGGAATTCCAACGAAAAGAAGCTCGAAGCCATACAAATGGCGTGGTATGAGGAATGGCAGGATCGGAAAAGCTGACCGCCATGCTTTACTGCCCAAACTGCAACAATACGCATTGGACTGCGACTGGAAATACCAACCTCCTGGCAATGGTGCGGTTCAGGAAGCAGCTGAAGTGCGGTAAATGCGGCAAGCTCATCCTGGGGTCCATTTTCCAGGACACCGGGAAAGCAAGGGACCGGCGCCCCATCTGTCCTTCATGTAAGACCAGAGCAATCCGATCACGCCGCAGAGGGATCGAGCGTCTTCTCTTTTTCCTTCGGGCCTACCGCTGCCAGTCCTGCAAAACGCGTTTTCGAAAGCTCCAACTTACACACTAGGTGAAACAGCGGCGACATTGTCGATGAGGCGGGTCTTCCCAACCCAGATCGCTCCCGCGATACGAACCTCACCTGTAATCTCCAAAACAGGCTGCACGTCGACGGTGTCGACGATCTCGAAATACTCGGGCTTCACGAGCTGCTCCGACGCAAGAATTCGCGCAGCGGCATCCTTCACAGCAGCAGGGTTGCGTTCTCCTTCTTCTATCATTTGTCGCGAAACTTGCAGCGCGCGATGAAGCGCGGGGGCTGCGGCTCGTTCGTCAGGTCCGAGATAAACGTTGCGTGAACTCAACGCGAGACCGTCCGCCTCTCGGAGAATCGGAACGGGAACCACGCTGACAGGCATGTTCAGATCCTGGACCATCCGCCGGATCACGCAAAGCTGTTGGAAATCTTTCTCGCCGAAGTACGCACGGTCCGGCTGGACAATGTTGAACAGTTTAGCGACCACGGTTGTCACACCGCGAAAATGTCCGGGCCGGAAAGCACCGCAAAGATGGTCGCCGAGGCGCGCAACTTCCACAAAAGTTCGCTGGGGCGAAGCGTAGATATCGTCGACCTCGGGGGCAAAAACGATGTCCGCTCCGTGCCGCTCGCAAACTTCAAGATCCTTGTCGAGAGGCCTCGGATATCGCAGGTAGTCCTCGTTCGGGCCAAACTGCAGAGGATTGACGAAAATGCTGACCGAGACAAAATCGGCGTCGGCTCGCGCCCGTTCGATCAGACTCGCGTGACCTGCATGAAGCGCACCCATGGTGGGGACGAGGCCGATTGTAGGTTTATCAAAGCGAGCTTCCGCGAGATGTTTGCGAACCTCCCGCACGGTCCGCGCGACAAAGAAGCTCACCTGCGGGTTTGCCCCTCAGGAAACCGCCCGGACCGAATGTCATCGATGTACGCCTTCGTGGCGCTTACGATCACTTCCCCGAGCTGCGCGTACTGCCGGACAAACGGCGGAACAGGGCCGCCGTCGTGCAACCCCAGGGCGTCGTAACTGACCAGCACCTGGCCGTCGCAGTGGGGACCTGCACCAATGCCAATGGTTGGAATCCCGACAGACGAGGTGACTTTACAGGCCAGATCCGAAGGAATCGATTCCAGAACGATAGAAAAAACACCGGCTTCTTCAAGAGCCCTGGCATCAGCAAGGAGACGCAAAGCAGAGTCTTCGTCTCGAGCCTGCTGGCGAAATCCACCAAGGGCGTGTACGGACTGTGGTGTCAATCCAAGATGTCCCATCACGGGGATGCCGTATGCCGTCAGCCTGCGCACGATGTCCAGGATAGCCTGTCCGCCCTCGAGCTTCACCGCTGCCGCGCCGCCTTCCTGAACCAGCCGACCGGCATTCCGGATCGCTTCGTCGGCGCTGATTTGATAAGTGAGGAACGGCATATCGACCACGACCAGCGCCCTGCTGGTGCCGCGTGTGACGGCCCGCGCGTGATGGACCATCATGTCCAGGGTGACAGGAATGGTCGTATCATAACCAAGCACAACCATACCCACCGAATCACCCACGAGAATCACGTCGATTCCAGCCTTATCCAGCAATCGCGCCATCGTGGCGTCATATGCGGTAAGAACGGAGATCTTCGTGCCCTTGCCCTTCATCTCCCGCAAATCCGGTATCCGCATCGGCTTCATGGATATAGAGAGTACCTTAGGAGGTTGGATTTCTAAAGCGGGCCACCTCAGCCACCTCACGCGGTACTTGAACCCCGTCGCCACATCTGTAAAGCTACGCGAACACAATGCTCGGGTTTCCTCTTGTGTTCACGCTCTGTCTCGCCGGCCTTGCGCTGCTTCCAACGGTGCGTCACAACCCTAACGTGTTGTGGGCGTTTCTCGGTGCGGCAATTGCGTTGGGTGCGTGGAACGCGCTGCTGCTCGCCAGGACTTCTCGCACAAACCGAACGATCAAAGTAGAGGTCGTTCTGAGAAAGCAACACTACCTGCAGGCGTGCGCGCAGGGTTCGGTACTGCTGTACTGGGGTTGGTATTGGCCTCAGGTTTACGACTCGGTCCACCTCATCCTGGCGCAGCTGCTCTTCGCTTACGCGTTCGACATGCTGCTCTGCTGGTCGCGGCGCGATACTTATACGCTCGGCTTCGGTCCGTTTCCTGTCATCTTCAGCATCAATCTTTTCCTCTGGTTCAAACCCGAATGGTTCTATCTGCAGTTCGCAATGGTGGCGCTCGGACTCGCGGCGAAGGAATTTATTCGCTGGAACAAGGATGGGCGCCGCGTCCACATCTTCAATCCCTCGTCATTTCCACTGGCCGTCTTTTCGCTGGGTCTGCTCCTCACCGGCACAAGCGCTGCCACGTGGGGCCAGGACATCGCGAGCACACAGTTCTACCCGCCACACATGTACTTCATGCTCTTTCTCATTGGCCTGCCGGGACAATTCTTCTTCGGCGTAACGCTGATGACAATGTCGGCGGTGATCGCGACATACCTGTTCGGTCTTGCCTACTTTGCAACGACCGGAGTGTATTTCTTCTACGATTCCTACATCCCGATTGCGGTGTTCCTGGGAATGCATCTTCTATTCACGGACCCGTCCACTTCCCCGCGCACCGATTTGGGCCGCATCCTATACGGGGCGCTTTACGGCCTGAGCACTGTCCTGCTGTACGAATTGCTTGGCAGCGCAGGTCTGCCGACTTTCTACGACAAGCTCCTGCAGGTGCCGCTGTTGAATTTGTCGGTCAAGGGGATCGATCACGTGGCTCGATCGAGATTCCTGCGCGCCCTGGATCCCGCAACCCTCGGTCGTTCTCTAGCGCCCCACCAGCGTCACCTTGCCTACATGACCGTTTGGGCGGTCATCTTTATTTTCATGAGCCTCACACAAGGGGTCGGGGACATGCATCCCGGTCAGTGGGTACCGTTCTGGCGGCAGGCCTGTATGGATGGACGGGCGTACGCGTGCCCGTACCTTGCCGACCTGCAATTGAACTCCTGCGATCGCGGCTCCAGCTGGGCCTGCAATGAAGCGGGCCTCATGCATATCGCCCTGTCGCGATCGGGTGAGGACCTTCGCCGGCTCGACCCGGCGGGAGCGGCGGAACCGTTTCGCCGCGGATGCAATCACGGAGTCGAAACCGCCTGCAGGAATTTGGCGACGCTGACCACTGGTGTTGGCAGGTTCGCAAGCGTGCCGCCAACTCTCGACGACTATCCGATCATCTTGCGAGGCAGCAAAGGGGAGATCCGAGAACGGGATCCGTCGGCATTGCACGCTCGCGCCTGCCGCGAAGGCTGGCCCGACATTTGCGATCGCTCAGAGGCGAATAGTCGATGAAAACTCGGAAATTTTTGTCCTCAATTCACCGAGTTCTTGAAATGAGCGGATCCAAGTTGAGCAATCCAAATCGCCTCGATCTGGCTGCGAACCTGCTGACCAAACTACAGTATGGGAGGCTGCGGCTATAATGCGGGCAATAAGTCTCGAAGCCACTGCCGAAGTAGTGAACGCTGTGGAACACCTGCCCAAAGGCGCAACTCTGGTCATTCACGAGTTCAGTTGGGATGACTATGAACGCCTGCCGGAGGGCCTCGGGGATCGACCGGCCTTCCGCGTCAGCTACGACTCCGGAAGGCTGGAGATAACTTCTTTAACGGAACAAGATGCGCGCTAATTTGGTGACCGTTCCTGACCGTCCCTGAGTTAGCCAACATCACTTTTTCGCTGCGGCTTCTTCCCTGCGGGCGCCGACGAGAATACCCGTCAGGCCATAGTTCCCTTCATGGCACGCGGAATCGAAAATCATGTGACGGTTGTCGCTGGTCTTGCCCATCTCGATCAGAATGGTCCAGGGTTTCGTCCAGGTCTTCGGATCGTCGAACGTGATTTCGCGTTTCAAGTTGTTGGAGTCGACGCGCGTGAACTTCTCTATCATCCGGTAAGTATCCGGACTGGAGCCGCGGAAGCCCTGCGTGAAGTTCGTGGTCTCCACCACCAGGGTGTTTCCTTCCCAGTGTCCGCGAGAATCGCCAAGAACGCTCTTGGATTTGGAGTGCGGGCGTCCGTCCATGAAGATCACGCGATTGCCGCCCCCCGCATGATCGTCCTCCATGTAGATGCCCATCGATTTGGGAGACTGCACGATCTGCATCACCGTTCCCTGCGCAAACAGGCTATTCGAAGCGATGAACGGCATCTGGACTCCCAGGCAACGCGGGTTCTGAGCCGTCGTTTCCGGATTGTCGTTCTGAGCTGCGCCTCCACGGCCACCTCCGAGTCCAGCGCCACGGCCGCCTCCCCTTCCCTGCCGTTGTTGGGCCTCTGGTGCCAGTGGAGGAATTCTTCCGTCAGGCGGATCGATGATCATCGATGTTCGTTTGCTGGTTCTAAGAACGGAATTGAAGACGGCGTTGTAGGCACCGTCGACATCTCGCGCGGCATTCTCCGACCTCATGTTGCGGCCCAGGTCCGCGGATTTGGCCTTATCCAGCGCCGCTACTTCTTCATCCGTCAGCATGGGCTTATTCGCGTTGGCGGCAGAGCGTTCGAACGGAACGTTTTCCATGACAAACCACGTGCCCTGGAGATCCGGTTCTCCCCACGGGGTTTTGGGAGCCGGACCCGGCTTCGGCAATGCCGGCGCCGCCTTTGGCGCAACAGGGGCGGCGGCAGGTTTTGGCGCCGTTGTCTGGCTGCGCATGGAAACTGAAGCCGTCGACACCACGGCAATCGCAACCGCGACGGCCCCCAGAGATGCACGGTAAGATTGGCGCATATTACTTCTCCGTGTCGACTCCCGGACGCTGCACTTCGTAGGGAGCGCCGGTGCCCGAAGATCCGAGGAAGAGCTGTGTTCCATCAGGCAGGGTAAGATCTCGTCCGTTCGCGCGGTGCGAGCCATCCTTCGACTGATACCCGTCGACCCTGATCTTCTGCCCGGTCTTCAAAGTGTCCTTGGTGATGCCTCGTCTTAGCAATATGTTCGGACTCCCGGCTTCGATGGCCCAGTTCTCCATCTTCCCGTCGGCGCCCTTCACATCCACATAAATCCAACTGTGAGGATTGATCAATTGGACCTTCGTCACCACGGCATCCAGAAACTTCACCGGTTTGTTGCCGTCAAATTCGGCGGCGAAGGCGTGATGCGCCCATACCGGCGATTGCGACAAGAGAATTGCCAAACCGGCCAGGACGGCGGTTCCGACCGTTAATTTGGTTCGCATAGGATCTGACCTCCCGATCTTCTATTTCTGTGCCGGTGTCGGCGGATTTCCCGAAATGTATCGTTCATGAACGGCTTCGCCTGGTGGAATCTTGTGCGTAATGTCCACATTCATGGTGTTGCCTTCCCAGTGTTTGACCAGGGGCTCTTTCCGCAGATGCCCGTACATCGTCTCTTCGACCATCTCGACACATCGGAAATCCATGAGCTGGGCATTCGGCTCCAGACGACGGTAGAGAGGCATGCTGATCTTCCACGGCCGCGTAAATACCTGCGGGTCTTCGATCGTCGCTTCATACCGGATCGCGTCTTTTCCCATCGGAGTGAAGCGCTCGACAACGTGCAACGCGTCGCTATGAAAGTCCCCGGACCGATCGAACCACGTTGCATCCGTAAAATCCGTGACATCCACAACCAGTGTGTCCCCGTCCCAGCGTCCAACGGAGTATCCCATATAAGCATTGTTGGGATAAGGCTCCATCTTGTTCAGATGAATGGTGCGCTGAGCATTCGCGAATTCGTACACCATCATGATCTTGGTTGCGCTCTGGATAATCTGGAAGGGATGCGGCATGTACATGGCGCGCGGAATTCCGGGCTGGAAGCATTTGATCTCAGGGTCGCGGTCCATCCAGTGCTCCAGATTTTCTTTCTTTCGCGCCGCAGCCCACGGTAAGTAGGGGATTTCATCGCCTTCAACAACACCCATCCCTGCGGGGACCCAGCCGATGGTACCGAGTCCGACAACCGGTGCCGCAAGAACCACGGAATTCGCCAGGAAACCCGGCTGGGCGACCATTGGGCGCGCGTCGTGGGTCTCGAGATCCCAGTTGGCAGTGTTATTCGCCTGCCAGATTCCACTGAAGTCCGGTTTGCCAGCAACACGGCCTGGAACGTTGCTTTGAACAGGCGCTGGAGCGGGCGGGGCACCCTGCGTGATCGCCAGGGAAACAAATACGGCGATCACAGCGGCCATCGTTGCAACGATCGTCCAGCTTTTGCCCCCAAATCGCATGTGCGAATTCCCTCCCCAACTTCCCCGTATTGCGTCGGGACAGAACTCTATGCGTGGATAGGACTGATGTCAACGCCTTGGGGGCCGCCGAGCCCCCAAGGCTAGAAACACCTAAAAAACCTAAAGCTACAATGGCGCTCCCGGCCTCTATGGCGCCTTAATTGGCGCTGGCGGGTACTCAAGCTGGTCTGTCAGTCGATCCAGTCTGAGCTTGGTCTTTCCGTAGTCAACGAATTCTGAGATCAAGGACGAAAGTTGAGCTGCGTCATTATCGTTCGCCTCGAGATAAGCCTTGTAGTCGCCTGCATTCTGGCGACTTGGCCCCTCGTTAAGATCCTCGATTACCACTGTTGTATTCGAAGCCAATTTCTGAAGCAAGGGCGTGATTTGGTCGATGGCCGTTTTCTGCTATGGAAAAGCCGAATCCTGAACTTCGGCAAGCTTGGCCAGCTGGCGTCCCATCAGATTGACGTCTACCTTAATCTGGTCCACGGCATCGACATGAGCCCGCCAACTTACGGGCGCCTGCGCGAGAGACTCCATCTCTGAAGTGTCTTCGCTCAATTGAAGCGCTTGCCCCTTGGCCTGCGAGAGTAGTTTGGAGAATGGTGCTGGGTCATCACCCGCTGCTGCCTTCGAGACAGGAGAGATCAAGAGAAACGCCGTCACTAAAAGTGCAAGCGAAACTATTCGAATGCCTGACCTGCAAGTATTCATGGGACTGCTCCTTTCTGTGTCTATTCGTCTCGCTGCTGTGGTCTGTTCCGTAGTTCATCCGACAGCAGGGGCGTCCGGACTGTTGCTTCAGACGAGAAGGATGAGGGCACGTTTGGAATGAGCACGGCCAAAGCGGCGGCGACGAGTGCACATGGAACCAGTCTGCGATAGGCGTTCATGCTTGTCTCATTTTCAGCGTGGAAATTCGTTGTTTTTCCTTCACAGGGTTGTTTGACAGAACGTGGATGAGACCCGCGTGAAATCTGGATTAATCTGCTTTAATGTTCACAACGACCGAAAGAAAACACAGGCTCAGTGCTGCAAGGCGGCCTCGGCAGAGAGCATGCGTGACTGGGCCAGACTTTCGTGCACTGGCTGGAACATTAAGGTCATTTAATCTCCGATTCACGATCGCCTAATCCCTGAACCGTTTAATCCCACTTTGGGCTGCGACCCGGATACCTCGCCCGCGGGAGCGGAATGCCTGTTCGCAGATCGCGAACTTGCGGAAGCTCTCCTCACGGCCCCGCCCCGGGCGCGCCGATATCCACTTGTTCTCAAGCAAAAACGGGAGGGAATCATGGCCAGTCTATTTGTAGGAAATCTGTCATTTGTCCTCACGGATGCGGAACTGGAGTGTTGGTTTGAATCGACCGGATACCCGGTCGAACCCGATCACGTGACTACCGACCGCAAGTCAAGCTTCAACCGGGCAAGCAACGGCAGAAGAGTGAATCGCGTTCCACCAACAAAGGCCTCCACCCAGAGAAACATGGATGAAGGTAAATAACGCCCGCCTTCAGCGGCAGGACTCTGATTAATGTTCCGGCAGGAGAACTCTGAAGCGGGTGCCCTGTCCCGGCTCGCTTTCAACGCTGATCGTGCCTCGATGTTGGCCGACGATCCACTTGACGAGGCTCAGTCCGAGGCCGACGCCTTCCAGGTCTTTGGAGCGTGACGGGTCGGCGCGATAGAAGCGTTCAAAAATGTGGGGAATTGCTTCTGACGACATGCCGATTCCGTTGTCGAGAACTTCAATGACGATCTTGTCGCCGTCACGCCGGCCATAGACGTTCACGCGGCCGCCTGCGGGAGTGTACTTGATCGCATTGTCGATAAGATTAATCATCAAACGCTCGATCCACGACCGATCCCCCGTAAGAGTCAGATCCGGACTGCAGTCGAGTTCGAGAGACACATCCTTGCCCGACGCGACCAGCGAAAAAGTATCCACGACTTCCCCTAGCATTCTGGTTACGTCAACCGCATCGCGCGCCATTTGGATTTCACCCGATTCCGCCTGGGCGAGGGTAAGAAGTTGGCGGATCAGGCGGTTCAACTTGTCAAACTCTTCGATCTGGCTGGCCAGCGTCGTCTTGCAGTCTTCAAGAGTCTCGCTGTGCAGCAGAGCGAACTCTGCCTCGCCTCGGAGGGCAGCCAGAGGAGTGCGCAACTCGTGCGCAATGCTGGCCGTGAATTGCTTCATCTCTCCTACAGCCCGCTCAAGCCGGCTGAAGGCTTCATTGAACGTCAAGGCCAATTGATCGACTTCGTCGCCTGTTCCGACCACCGGCAGGCGCCGGTGAAGCTGAGACATTTCGACATCATGGGCAGCTTGCGTGATCCTCTTAATGGGAGCCAGGGTTCTGCCTGTCATAAACCAGCCGGCAACGGCGGCGACGAGCACACCAAAGGGCACAAGCCAGAGAGCGAGGCTGGTGAAATGATCCATCGCACGCTGGACGGGTTCCAGCGATACGCCAACCTGCATGAGGTACTTCGCGCCGGTGTCCGAAATAACGAGGTCGTTAAAAAAGCGAAGCCTGCCCTGATCGGTTTGAATATCCGTCAGGTCGGGAAATGTCGTAATCGCGTGCAGTTCGTCCGGAGTGAATTCGATACCCAAAAACTCGATATCCGGAGACTGCGCAAGGACGGTCCCCGTCGTCAGATCGTACAACTGGTAGTAGCGGGTGGCAGTCCTTACAAAAGCGGCGACCTCAGCATCACCAGGATCGAAGACCAGTTGGGGCTGGCTGTTATCGAAGCGAATATATCCCCGGAGCCCTGTCGCCAGTTCCACGAGTTCGCCAGTGGCTGTGACGTCAAGCTGGCTGTCCATCAAATAGTAGGCAACGACAAAGAAACCGCTAAGAAGAACCGCAAAAATCGCCGTGTACAGAAGGGTCAGCCTGAAGCGCAGCCCGCGCGGCTTCACGGAGTCTTAACCGTTAATACGTAGCCAACTCCCCGGATGGTGTGAATCAACGGCGTTGGGAATCCTTTGTCGATCTTGTTCCTGAGGGAATTGATGTGAACGTCCACGACATTACTGATGCTGTCGTGATGGATATCCCATACATGTTCTGTAATCATCGTTCGGGTTACCGGACGATTTGCATGGCGCATCAGGAATTCGAGCAAGGCATATTCCTTAAGCTTCAGATCGATCTGCCTTTCGCTTCGCCTGACAACTCGTGTCGCCGTGTCCATCTCGAGATCAGCGAGGGTCAGCTTTGCATTCTCCTGGATGCCGCGACGCAGCAGTGCGCGGACTCTGGCCGATAGCTCGGCGAAAGCGAAGGGTTTGAGCATGTAGTCATCGGCACCCTTGTCCAACCCGGTGATCCGCGCATCGACCTCTCCCTTGGCGGTCAGCATGATGACGGGAAGTCTCGGTTTTTTTGATCGAATGTCGCTGACCACATCGAAGCCGGAGCGCTTGGGAAGCATCACATCGAGGATGACCACGTCGTAGTCGAAGTGGATTGCCTGATACGATCCCGCCTCGCCGTCATGGACCATATCCACAGCATAGCCTTCCTGTTCGAATCCCTTCGCGATGAAGCTGGCCACCTTCTTTTCGTCTTCCACGATGAGGATGCGCATAACGTCGAATTCTACCAGACGCTTCGAGCGACCCACATTAAGACCATTTAATGTCTGCTTCATTGTCGGCTAATGCCTGGGTTGTTTAATCCACCGAGGAGAAGCGGGAGAGTTCCGATGAACATTCGCAGCTTGAAGTTAACCGTATTTGCCGGAGCGATGCTGGCACTCTTCTGCGTTGGCGGTTTTGCAGCAGGAGGCAAACTTCCGTTTACGCACGCGGTGAGCGGCACAATCGTGTCGATTGACGCCAACAGCCTTGTTGTTACCCACCAGAAGAACGGGAAGCCCGAAACGTTGAATTTCGCGCTGACGGCAGCCACGTCTCGCAAAGGCAATCTCGCGGTCGGCAACGTGGTATCTGTCCACTACAGGATCGAGAAAAATCAACGACTCACGACAAGCATTCAAGCGCAACCGTTAAAGACGCCAAAGCGCACGCCTGAATAACGCCGCTATCGCTCAAGGGCAAAGCATGAAATCAAAACGAATGGGTTTGAGAATTCTTACCGGCTGTTTGATCGCCGTCCTGTGGAGTGTTCCAGCGGTTCTGGCGCAACAGCAGCAGCGCGGAACTGCGGCATCCCTGACTGAACTCAGCGACTCTCTGCGCGACCTCACCCAACAGGTCTCGCAGTCCGTCGTTCAGGTCATAACGAGTGGTTACGGGATCGTGAGCAATGAGGCAGAATCCGTCAACGTCCTGTCCGGGCAACGAGCGAACGGATCGGGAGTTATTCTTTCGGCCGACGGATTGATCGTGACAAACGCTCATGTCGTTGAGGGAGCACGCCATATCCGTATTCGGCTCAAAACCAGCCCCGATAACTCCCGCTCATTCGATGCGACACTTGTGGGCCTCGACAAGAGACTGGACCTGGCGCTCCTTCGTGTGGAAGCCCCTGATCTGAACCCGCTACCGTTGGCGGATTCGGACACGCTGAAACAGGGTCAGCTTGTGTTGGCGTTCGGCAGTCCGATGGGGCTGGACAATTCGGTCAGTATGGGCGTGATCAGCTCGGTTGGCCGTCAACTGAGTTCGGACGATCCGAGGATCTATATTCAAACCGACGCCCCTATAAATCCGGGCAATAGCGGAGGACCTCTGGTTGATGTCAAAGGTCGGCTGGTCGGGCTGAACACTTTTATCTTCAGTCAGTCTGGCGGCAGCGAGGGACTCGGGTTTGCGATTCCAAGCAACGTTATCGCGTATGGGTTCAGACAGCTGAAAACGGACGGCCACATTCATCAGGGTCAGATGGGTTTGGCACTGCGGACGATCAGCGAACCCTTCGCCGAAGCACTTGGCCTGGAGCCCTATCAGGGGGCTCTTGTCGAGGACATGGATCCCGTTGGTCCTGCCGCAATGGCTGGCCTCGCCGTGGGAGATGTTGTGCTGAAGATGGGCGCCCGGCAGATTCATAACGTCCGGGATTTTTCTCTGGGTTCCTACCGATATTCCATCGGAGATATGGTGGAACTGCAGGTGCTGAGGGATAAGGAGACCCTATCCTTCGTTGTTCCTTTCGTGGAAAGGGAAGACGATCCTCAGATGCTCGCGGATCTTGTCGATCCCAAAAAGGATGCAGTGCAGCAGCTGGGGTTATTGATGCTCGAAGTCGACTACAGGGTTAGAAAGATTCTTGGGAGCCTGCGATCCGAAGGCGGGATTCTAGTCGCGGCGCGAGTAGGGACTTCGCGCTATGTCGGCGATGAAATACTTCAGGGTGACGTGATCTATTCCGTCAATGGCCGCCATCTGACAACCGTCGATGACCTGCGTTGGGCCCTTCAGAGCATGAATACCGGAGCGGCTGTTGTATTTCAGGTCGAGCGGCAGAGCAGATTGCTATATCTCGTTATGGAATCAGACTAACCCAAGCCACGTTAAGCCGATTTAATCCTCTCTTCATCCGCACTTCAGGTACGGACGGTCTAAAAGCTTGTAAAAAGAGGAGGGAATATGAATCGCAAAATAAAGACCGCAGGGTTGGCGCTCTTCGGGCTCCTGACCCTTGCTCCTTCGCTTGGGGCGTATCCGCGTGTGATCGTGCGACCATCATTCGGCTATGTGCGACCTTCGTTCGGCTACTACGGTTACTATCCTCGGCGGTTCTATGCTGGCCCCGAAACCTTTATGGTTCTTCCGCGCCGGTCGACCGGTGAGGTGAAGATCGACACCAAGAGCAAGGAAGCGGGAGTCTATGTCGACGGCGGTTATCTGGGCAGAGTTCGAAAGTTCAAAACATTCGATCTGAGACCCGGAGCCCATGACATTGAACTACGTGATGCCGACGGCAACGTACTCTTCCATGAGAAGGTAGCGGTTGTGCCAGGCAAAACTACGCGGATCGACGCGATGGGAATCGCCGGCTGATGCGGCGGCTTTGAACTCTGCGCCCCGCCGCCTGGGACTCACCCGGCGAATGCGGCAGCGCAGGGGTTCTACCTTATCCAGCAATCCCCTTTGGAATCTCGCCGGACTCCTCTAAGAGTAGTCGCCTTGTTGTCGCTGTTGAAGCGGAGCGGCTTCGGCGCGATCAGGCGGGGCGTCGCGCTGAGGACCACGATACCGCCGGGCGTAATAGTGTAGAGCTTACTATCGCTCGCCAGATCCCAGCCCGCGGCAAAACCTTCAGGAACGTGGACGCCCTCTTCCACGATCACGCGTCGCAATCGCGCTCCTTTGGACACTCGCGCGCCGGGCAACAAAACACTATCTTCAACTTCAGCATCGCCTTCAACCCGAACGCCGAG
>Ga0134121_10001216_pt1 | contig 24684 bp, 25 predicted proteins | sample KB301_FD_96463 | JGI IMG/M metagenome (GOLD analysis project Ga0134121, IMG submission 96463) | Terrestrial soil microbial communities without Nitrogen fertilizer from Kellogg Biological Station, Michigan, USA - KB3-0-1 | ecosystem: Environmental > Terrestrial > Soil > Unclassified ... | reverse complement strand
CAACCATTCGCGCCGGTAAAGCTGGCACCCACGTACTCACTCGTGTAAAGCACGGGCGGACCTACCGCTACCTTCTTGATGAAGTAGAGGCATTCGCAGAAGGAAAGCTGAAAGTAAAACGTGCCAAGCAACCACCACTAACCATATAATTGCTGCCTCTTGAAGATGGACCACGATGCCAAAGAAAACTAATCCATATATCTACGAGCACGACGCCAAAGGCAAACATTGCTTTGGCTATCGGCGCAGGTATAAGAACCGTCAGCTTCGCGCTCGCGGTTTCCTGTCATCCGGTGAAGCGGAACAACATCTTAATCAGGCAATGGCCGATGTTGACGCGGTGCATCGTGGTGAGTTTCGCGGCAAGCCAACCACGGCGCAGGATGCTCTTAACATCTACCGTCGCAAGCTCGAAGTGAGGGCGCGAGACAAAGGTAATCAGTACGGGCACAACGTTCGCTCAAACTGCAAAGTGCTCCAACAGTTTGTAACTGAGTTTGGCGCTACTCGACTTGTGCGTGAGATCACTGAGACAGACCTGCGCGAGTTTTATCAGCGCCTATGCTTCCGGCCCACACTCAGCAAGAATAGTGCTGCGGTTTTTGTCGGTCGCGCACAAGGCATGATGAAAGCGGCCCAGGAAGCGAAGCCGGATCTCGTCAACTGGCTACGGCCCAAGCTCGCTGTGAAGCGCAAGACCGAGTTTGAGCGCCGCGTGGTTGAGGATTGGGAGTATCGAGCCTTAGTGCTAATGCTTCTCAACCCACCGCCCAGCCACAAATTCGGCTCACGCAAAGCCGAACGTTTAGCGATTGGGCGTGATGCGGCTGATGCCGTTCGGTTGCTTCGGCAGACAGGTGGACGCCTGAATGAGATCCTGCGCCTGCGTCTCGATCAGTTTCATTGGAAGAAGGATTTCGTTCGACTGGAAGCCACAAAAACAGAGAATGAGCGCGACATCCCACTTTGGGGCAGTATCCGCGAGATTGTGCAGGCCCGCATCCGCGAAGGTCTCACGGGCGACGGTTACTTGTTCGCACGAGCCAAGACGCCCACCTACGACAATGCGATAGCGCGAGCCTGTCGGAATGCCGGTAGAGTCGCCAAGCTCAACTACGGCCAGGCTCACGGTTTTACCTGCCATAGCTTCCGCCACACTGCAATCACTCACTGGATGGAAGTCACCGGAAACGACGCCGGAAGCGTGATGAAGTGGAGCGGTCACAAGACGCTTGAGAGCTTTTCTGTCTACCTGCGACCACGGAATGAAGGCCGTATACTAGCTACACAAGCGATGAGCAACGTTGACGCAACCTTGACGCTTCAAGGGAGCGTTGAGAGTGTTCGGAGCGTTGGGAGCGTCGAAGAGCAAGCCGCTAAACTGTTGCAAGATAAGCAAGTGGCGTTGTAGCATACGGTTAACAAAAACATGCGCCCGCTTGGCTCAGCGGTAGAGCACTCGCTTCACACGCGAGGGGTCAGTAGTTCGAATCTACTAGCGGGCACCAGATTTTGTTAACGGGTGACCATTGGTCGCCCGTTTTGCTTTATGTGCTAACCCTCAAGTCTTCCTGTGATCTTTTCCCCAATCCCGCCACAAAGATACAGAGAACAAGATTGGAGGGCATTATTATGCTTCATCATGTATTACGTGGGTTGATTATTGCCGTATTTATTACTGGTTTTGCTGCTTCAGGTCAGGCGCAGGGTCTGGCGCGGGCTATGAATGCGTCCTCAATAGTCGGCACGTGGACGGGTGAGTCGGTCTGTGTCGGTAATCGTCCGGCGTGCAAGAACGAAACGGTGGTCTACAGGTTTGAGCCGGTCGCCGGCAGGTCAACACTCGTGACGCTACTTGCTGACAAGATCATCAAAGGCAAGCGCATCCCGATGTACAGACTGAACTTTCAATACGACGAATCCAAGCGAACGCTCTCCTGCGATTTCACGCAGGGACACACACGCGGCACCTGGGAATACAAAATAATCGGCGACTCGATCGAAGGTACGGGTATCGTCCTGGCAAACAAATCAGTTGCACGTCGTGTTAAGGTGAAGCGCGTCAGAGAAAATCAAATGCCGGCGGCGCCCGATTATAATTCGTATGGACCATGAATGATACTGAGCGGCTGTTTTCATACGGAACGCTGCAAACAGAATCCGTGCAACTCTCGACGTTTGGTCGGATACTCTCCGGCAATAGAGATGCTTTGGTCGGATACCGCTTGCGGATGATCAAGATCGAAGATCAGGATTTCGTGGTGACAAGCGGCGCCGAATATCACCGCAATCTCGAATTCACTGGCAGCGCGTCAGACTTCGTCGAGGGCACAGTCTTCTCCCTCACCCCACAAGAACTCGAACAAGCCGACGCCTATGAGCCTGATGGTTACAAACGCATACAGGTTACATTGCAGTCAGGAACTGAAGCCTGGATGTATTCGAATGCACACCGAACAAGCTAAAACCGCCACTCAAGCTTGTCGCCTTGCGTGTAAAGATACGCATTAGGAAACAGACTGTTACTCCCCAAAATCCCGTCACGACTCGTCGCCGCCGGTGGCTGCAAGACGAGATTGGTCTCACCGATGCCTTCAAAGAAATGCGTGGTCCATTTGTAGGCTACTTTTTCAAGCGGGTGAGAAGAGATTACCACGATCAATTGATATCAAACACGCAGCCGGAAGAAGCTTCGCAGAGTATGACGTCGTAACTCTCGAGCAGCGGCATCGCGAGCTGTTCCAACTCATTCTTCCACAACTCGCCGCCGTAAAATGCATCCCGCATCCGCTCGCGTTCTTCGAGGGAAGGAAAACTTCGCAGAAACACAAACTTGTTCGGATTCTCGACGTCGAGAAATGGACCAGTCACTTTCATGCCATACGTTCGCTGCGCGGGAATCGCGCGCGTCTCAAACAACTTGATGAACTCTTCACGCTTGCCCGGCTTGATCCGGTAGCTGCGTACTTCTACTATCATCCGCAAACCTCCAATTCTTTTGTAAAGGACTGTAAACCGACTTATGAGCGCCAGCAAGAAGGCACTTTCAGGTAACCATCACGAGCACGCGCGTCCCAATCCAGTTGAGGGATGTCCACTAACGGCCGCACTCGCCGCAATCGGCGGCAAATGGAAGTTGATCATCGTCTACTTCCTCGCCGAATCGCCAAAGCACTTCGCGGCACTGCGAAAGGCGATGCCGAGCATCTCGCAAAAAGTTCTGACAGAGCAATTGCGGGAGTTGATCAGCGACGGAATCGTGAATCGCGAAGCGAAAGGTGCGGTGCCAGCGCCCGTGGAGTATTCGCTGACGGAGTACGGACGGTCGGTATTGCCGCTGGTCGAGGATGTGCGGCTGTGGGGACGGGCGCATCTGGAGCGAGGAGTGCGCTAAATTTTTTCCGCGGCGTGTCGATTTGGCGTCGGGCTGGACAAGATCGATATCGAGCCGTTGCAGCGTGCATACGAAGGAAGTTAGCCACAGATTACACGGATTTTAAAACCCGATTTATCGGAAGTTTTAGTGATTTCTTTGTCTTCAATATGTCGGACCATAAGTCACCCACAGTGGCAATGCGTTGGGCCATAGTTCGCAGAGTGAACGTCTTTGGCCCAACCTCTCCTCTTTCGATTTCTTCCCACGTGCAGGGCGCAGATACAGGAGCGCCGGGTTTCGCGCGTACAGTGTAAGTAGCAGCGTACGTCGCGCTGTAACCATTGCGACCGGTATCCACGAGAATGCGGCCAGCGCGATCGACTTTATGGAACTCCTGCGTCAGATGGTCCGGATCGCGGCTTACAAGAACTCTTCCGACCGTATGTGCGAACCGGGCCACTTCGCCGAAGTCAGACTTACCATTGAGCGGAACAGCGATGTGAAATCCTTTCGAGCCGGAAGTTTTGATCCAACTCGGCAGACCTAGATCGTCCAGCAGCCCTCGCACCTGCAAAGCCGCCGCACGCAACGTATCCAGATCGTCTTCGTTCGCTGGATCAAGATCGAAGATACAAATGTCAGGGTTGTACAAGTTCGGCGTGCGCGACGGCCAAACATGAATCGTGATGCTGTTCTGATTCGCCAGCCACAGCAGCGAGCGTACATCATTTGCGATCGGGTGATGGACCGTGCCGCCATGCTTCGGCACTTCAACACGCTCGAGCCACTCCGGAAATCCTTTCACCACATCCTTCTGAAAGAACCCCGGCGCGCCGATGCCACGGTGAAATCGCTCCATCGTAATCGGCCGGCGACGCAAGTGCGGCAGCATCATGGGCGCAATCGCCTCGTAGTACGACGCCAGCTCGCCTTTCGTGATCCCGTCATCAGGAAACAAGATCTTTTCAGGATGTGTGATCATTTACGACGCTGAGCAGACGCGGGTGGCGGAGTTTACCGTGGCCGGTCCACTCGATGAAACCAACATGGACGAGGATCTCGGGTTTGACCCAATGGACACGCAAACGCGGCAGACCTTTGGCTTTCGTGAATGGAGACTTCGGAATTTCGAGCCCGTCGAGTCGGGCGCGGAGATCCAAAAGCAGTTTCGTGTCGAATCCGGTCCCGATCTTGCCCGCGAAAACGAAGTCGTCGTCTTTGTGATGACCGACAAGCAGCGCGCCGAGACCGACCCGCTTTCCCTGCGGATCCGTGAAACCACCAACGATGAAATTCTGCGACAACTCGCACTTCATCTTCAGCCACTCTTTCGAGCGGCGATGTTCGTAGATCGAGCCACGTCGTTTCGCGATGACGCCTTCCCAACCTTCTCGCTGCGCGCGTTCCCACGGTGACGCTTCGTCGACCAAAGCCACGCGCTGGAGTGGCTTTTCGAACGGTAACTTCGCGAGGAGGTCGCGACGCTCTTCAAGTGGTAGTGTGGTGACGTTGCGGCCGTCGAGCCACATGATGTCAAACACGTGATACGCGACAGGGCCGCCACCCCACGTGATCTCGCCATCGAGGATCAACTCCTCGTGCGGAAGACGTTCGATTGCGTGTTGGATCGCGGGCAGGTCCTGCGGCAGGTGGTTGCGTGAAAACAACTGGACCTCATTGCCCTTTTTATAAGCGAGCAAACGGATCCCGTCGAATTTTTGTTCGAAGACCCATTCCGGCCCGCTGAAGCGCTCCTGCGTTAGAGTCGCTGCCATCGGCACGAGCCATTCCGGAAACGCAGTCATGGCAACAGTATTACCCACATTGCGGAGATGAGTAAATTAGTTCAGAGTTCAACCTTATGATCAATCGACGTGATTTTCTGCGTGGTGCTGCGGCGACGAGTGCTGCGTTGATCGCCGCGCGCTCGGTGTTTGCTTTTGACTCGAAGCGCAACTTCGCCCCGGTGAAGGTCGCGCGTAATCGCATCATCCGCGAAGTCGTTGGGCTGAGACCGTATCGTCCGAGTGGGTTTGTCGTCGATGCGCAGCGTTTTGGTAGCAAGCTGCTCGTTCACAACTACGGTCATGGCGGCGGCGGTGTCACGCTCTCTTGGGGCACTGCGTCACTCGCTGTCGATATGGCGCGCGACTTTCTCATCGCCCACAAACAACCGCGACCCGCGCGTTTTGCTGTGCTTGGTTGTGGCGTGAGCGGATTGTCTACGGCACGACTGCTGCAACGTCGTTTCCAGAATGGACCAGGCACGGTAACGATCTACGCGAAAGACTTGCCGCCTGACACGACGTCAAACATCGCCGGCGCGTCATGGTCGCCCACCTCTGTCTTCGAAACGATGACGCCGAAGTTCAACGAACAATTTCGACAAGCGTCTCGCATCTCAAACAGGGCGTTTCAGTTACTCGTCGGGGCTGAATACGGCGTGCGCTGGATCGACACGTTTGAATTGATACGCCACGAGGCGGCGCTTGGACGCGAATTGCCGGGCGGTAACGATCTATATCCGCAGCTCGAAATTCATCGCGATCCGGAAAACTATTTCGGCTTTCCGTTCGCGCGACAGTATTCGACGATGCTGATCGAGCCGTCGATCTATCTCAGCGCGTTGTTACGCGACTTCTATATTGCGGGCGGCAGAGTTGTCGTGAAGGAGTTTCGTAACCGGCGAGAGCTCGCGACACTGCGCGAGCCTGTGATCTTCAACTGCACGGGACTCGGCTCACGCGCGCTCTTTAACGATGAAGAGTTGACTCCAGTGCGCGGGCAATTAGAGATACTGTTGCCGCAGCCTGAGATCGACTACTGCTATCTGAGCAGCGGTTACATGTTTCCGCGACGAGACGGCATCATCCTCGGCGGCACATGGGACCATGACGACTGGTCACTCACACCGAATCCCGAGCAAGCCACCGAGATCCTCGATGCGCACATGCAGATCATGAAAGGCTTGAAATAAGTTAACTCACGCAGCGACGCAACGGCGCAATGGAAAGACCTTCGGCACCGGAGGTCCGGCATTGCGCCGTTGCGTCGCTGCGTGAGAAATAATCTTAGTACCGCCAGCTCTTCAGATCGGCCCCCGGCGGCGCGCTCTTCAGAATTCGCTCCACGATCTTCGGCGCGTAAAACTGATGATAGCGAAGACGCGACAACGCATTCGGTCGTGTGTGATCGCCGTTCCAGCAGTGCTCCGCACGCGGCTCGTAATCGACTTCGCCGACGTAATTCGGGTTCTTCGTAGTCTTCAGAAAGTCTTCGACGAGATACACCGCGTTGTTCAGAAAGAAGTTGTCAGCTTCGCCCACGTAGATGTGCAACTTCCCTTCGAGCTTCGGACCAAGCTTGGCCCAATCACGTTTCAGGATGTAGCCGAGGTCGTAATTCTCACGCCAGTATGCAGCGACTGAGCGATCGATCTTCCCGGTCAACTTGTCCCAGATCGGTTTCGGGTAGCCGTCGCTGCCGGCGGGTGAATACACGGCTTGCCAGATGTCCCACTGCCCGCCCGAGCGACTGTTCGTTCCGAGTGCGAGTTCCATGTGGTTCATATCTTCAACAGTTGCCGACAACTCGCCGAGATAGTTTCGCTTACCGGGACGCAGCATATGTTTCCACGGCGAGTCAGCGTAGTAAGCGTTCTCGTGCTCGTAAATGTTGATGACGGTGTACGCGCGGAAATCGATCGGATCGGGACACGCGGCCCAGGCGCCGTTGTACTCGTCCGGATAAAACACCTGCACCGCCATCGCTTCCCAGCCACCAGTCGAGCCACCGTAAACGAAACGCGCCCAGCCCTTGCCGATGCCGCGAAAACGCTTCTCGATCTCGGGCACCAGCTCATAAGTGATCGCGTCGCCGTATGGACCAAGATTCGCCGAGTTCACCGCGTATGAGTCGTCGTAATAAGGATTCGCGTGTTGGATCTCGATGATGATGAAGCGCGGGAAGTTTGGACCAGTCCATTCTTTGTAAAACTGGTACGCCTGTTCCTGCTGGATGCGGTTGTAACCGGCGAGTTTGAAACGCTCGTTGTAATCAGGCTTGAGATTCGGATCGGGCGCCGTCTCGCGAAAACCGCTCAAGTCGGCGGGAAAGTGCCCGTGAAAGATGACGAGCGGATAACGAGCTTCGGGATGCGCGTCAAATCCTTCCGGCAGGAGCACGTGTGCGCCGAGGTGCATCGGGCGACCCCAGAACTTTGTTAAGCGCTCGCTCTGAATTCGAATGTGTTTGATGTACTTCGTGTCTTTCGGCGGCTCGATTGGCGGAATCACCTGATCGAGCGTGATGGAAATCGGTTGTGTGCCGGCGTCGATGCGCATCTGTTTCGGTGTGCTGTAGAGATTGCCGGGCGCACGGCTCCACTGCTGACCTTCGCCGCGGTCCATCGGCAGCTTGACCGTGTGCCCGTCGGAGCGTTTGAAGGTTTCGTAGCGATGCAGGAGTGCCTGCACCCAGTACTTGCCCGGCTTGATCTCGGAAAGGCTGCGGACCGGATAGCCGAAAGCGCTTTGGTCCATTGTCTTTGTTTCGCCGGCTTTCCACGCTTCAACGTCGATGCCGAAGACTTGCTGCGTCGTCAGGTCTTCGCTGATCTGGAAGCGCGGTTCTTCGTCTTTGTTGGTTGAAATCAGCAGCAGCAGACGACCATCGAGCGGCTCTTTGCTCGCGGTTGCAGGGTAAGTGATTTCGAAGCGGCGCGATTGGGCATTAAGGGTGAACATGGGTACGAAGAGCAGGACGAGCAGCAATAGTTTCTTCATGGGAACGGGCTCCAGGAATTTTTCTCACGCAGCGGCGCAACGGCACAACGTTAAGGTGGAGAGTCAAATCTTCCTTTGCGTCGTTGCGCCGCTGCGGGAGAAAATTTATATCTCCACTGGCAAACCTTCAAGACGCATGATCTTCAATGCATTGGTTGTAGGACACGGCCCGGTTCTGAGCCTGTAGTCAAACACCATACGGCTGTCGAGCACTTCTTCGCGGAAGTGATAGTTTGACACGCCTTTGATCTCGTCGGCTAACTTGATCAACTCCAGATCGTGCGTCGCAACCAAACCCATCGCTCTGCGTTGCGACAATTCTCGAATGTAAGATCGACTCCCGATCAGTCGTTCGCGACTATTCGTGCCGCGAAAGATCTCGTCGATCAAAAACAATACCGGCAAGTCGTCTTCGTCCGACGTCGCCGCAAGCAGTGCCTGCAGCCGCTTCACTTCAGCGTAAAAATACGAGAGCCCGTCCTGCACTGAATCGCTCACCTTGATACACGTGAACAGTCGGAACAGCGAGGTCTGCATACTCGAAGCGTTCACCGGCGCGCCGGCATAAGCAAGCGCGAGATTGACGCCGGCAGTTCTCAGAAACGTGCTCTTGCCGGCCATGTTTGAGCCCGTGAGAATCACGATCCTCTGGTCCTGATTCAATTCGAAGTCGTTGCAGACTTTCGACTGCGGTTTCAACAGCGGATGTCCCAGGTTCCGCGCCGCAAAGTGATCTTGATCGCCTGTCAGGTCAGGGAACACGTAATCGGGATTCAGATAAGCGAAGTTTGCGAGCGAGTTTAGAGTCTCCAGCTCGTGCCACGCGTCGAGCCAGCGCGGCAGCAGGTGCGCGATCTCCTTCTTGACCAGATCGAGCTTGTAACTGAAATAGAAATCCCACGGCATGAGTGCGTTGAACAATAAAGCCAGTAGTGGGTTTGTGCGTACTCCGAGCGCTGCCGCAAGACGTCCGAGCTTTCGAATTTCGACTGACGGTTGTTTACCTTCCACGCCGAATGGTGAACAGATTTCAGCGAGGCCGGGCGTGTTTTGATAACAACGCGATTCCAGGTAACGAAAAACTGCTTTGAAGTGCGTCAGTGCTTTTTCGAGATCTTGTAGTTCGTCCCAGGCAGTCGCAATCTTCGACTGGCTCATGAGCGTCACCGCAACGTAGATCAGAAACACGAGCGGCCAGATGCGCGGGATCACCTCGTCAAGCCAGAGCCATACGCAGATGAGGTTCAGGATTGCGAGGCTTGTGAGAAGTATGAGTGTCGGCAGTAGAGACTTCTTCGGTCCGCTTTGTTCGATCCACTCGACGAGTATCCGTGAGTTCCAGTGACGTGAGCCGGTTTTTGATCGAAGTGGACCAGCAGAACTGATACGCGCAAACGCCGAAAGCAATTGCAGCTTGTCACGGAATACGGAGTGATCCTTGAGCTCTCGAACGAGTTTTTGCCTGAGTTGCATCGCCTCGGCATCAGGACGAGGATTCAGCAGCCATGACTTCAGCCGTTCACTTCCCTCTTTAGTGACGGCGCAATCGAGCAGGCGATGCAGCGATCGTTCGCCCGTGATATCTAGATCGCTCTCGAACGGATGACCCACAACGGGAGGATTGGGATCCGCGGCTGGAATGCGGTCCCAATCCAAATTGATCCGCGCGATCTGGACCTGTTTGATCTCGATCAGGAGGGTGTTTCGTGTGATGCTGTCGCGAACTCTTGTGTGAAAGATCGTGACTATCGAAAAGCCGACTGCGATTAGCGCAGCGACAAACCACGCCACCCTGCTACCGGCAAAGTTACAAAACGCGAGGGCCAGCAACGCGCCGGCAACAAAGATAACTCGCCGCGCGTTCCAATATTTCCGACTAATCTGGTTGAGAAATTCACCTCTGCGCCTCAACCGCGCGATTTGCTTGTCGAGCTGCTCGAAACGAGTCATGCTTATCGAACATAACCCAATCATGCATGAGTTGGAAACTAAAGCTGTTGAATGGAACGTTACGCTTGAGGAGATTCGTGAAACACCAACGTCGCTGATCGGTTTTGGTGTGCGCGGCGGCGTACGTGTGGTGCTCAAAATAAGTAAGCAGGTTGGCGACGAGTCGCATTCCGGTGAGGTGCTGAAAGCATATGGCGGAGACGGAGCGGTGCGGGTTTATAAATCCGAGACTGGCGCCGTCCTGCTTGAACGCCTCGAACCCGGTGAACTGTTAGTGAATCTCGTAAAGCATGGCCGAGATGCCGAAGCAACCGAGATCCTGGCGGAAGTAATCGCGAAACTGGCAAATCATGAGGCGCCTATTGGTTGTCCTACGGTTACGGACTGGGGACACGGTTTTGATCGTTACTTGCAAAGCGGCGACGAACAGATTCCACGCGAAGCGGTCGAGGAAGCCCGCGAGATGTACGACGAGCTCGCCGCATCACAGCGTCGAACCATGCTGCTCCACGGCGATCTTCAACATTACAACGTGCTTTTTGATAACGAGCGTGGTTGGATCGCGATCGATCCGAAAGGTGTGATCGGCGAACTCGAATACGAGCTCAACGCAATACTTCGCAACCCGATCGAATTACCCGAAGTCTTTTCAAGTTCCGTCACGATAACTCACCGCCTCAAAACACTAACAACTGCCCTTAATCTCGATCATGCTCGCGCGCTCCGCTGGTCCTACGCCCAATCAATCCTCTCCGCCATCTGGGACATCGAAGACGGCCACGAACTCACCCCCCACACTCCTTCGCTCCTTCTCGTCAGCAGTCTGAAACAAATCCTGTAAATCTCGTTACGCGCATGGCGGTGTTGGGCACTCGGAGTCGTGGAGGGTGGAGGGGGTGTGTTCGCGGCCGAAGGTTGTGATCAGGATTACGGAGCTGATGATTACGGCGGCGGCGATTAACATTTGCCGCGTGAGTGGTTCGCTGGCGATCAGCCAGCCTAACAACACTGCCACGACAGGATTCACGTACGCATAAGTCGCGGCACGTGCGGGCGCGACGTTGTTCAGCAACCAACTGTATGCAGTGAAGCCAACCAGCGATCCAAACACGAGCAAGTAGAAGAACGCGCCGATCGAGGTCCACGATGCGTTCGCGAGGTTCAGGCGTTGAGGATCTCCACTGAAGACAGCCAGCAGCAAAAGCAAAACACCACCGCAAAGCATCTGCATTCCCGCTGCCATCAATGTCGATACCTGGAACGGTCGTCGATTCGTGTAGACCGATCCTGCCGCCCACGAGAACGACGCCATCAACACCACACCGCCAGCAATCAGGCTGGTCTTTGAATGTCCATTACTTCTCAGTCCATCACCAACAAGCATTGCGACACCCACGAGACCGATTAGCACTCCGAGTAACACCTTCCAATTCGGACGCTGGCGACTGATGGCCCAGTTGAGGACCACGACCCACAAAGGCTCGGTCGACACCAGCAACGCGGCCAAACTCGTGGCGACGTATCTCTCCGACCAGACCACACCACCATTTCCACCAAGCAACAGCAAACTGCCAATCACGAGGGCACGACGCCACAAGTGAAGCGGCGGAATAAAACGCTCACCTTTCAGCACTGCCCAGGTGAAAAGAATCAGCCCTGCGAGGGTAAATCGCGTTCCCGTCATCAGAAAAGGTGGCAGAGTGTCGATGGCAAGGCGGATCGCGAGGTAAGTTGAGCCCCAGAGCACATAAACTGCAGCGAATGCTAGAACGATCTTTACGCGAGATGGTCGTGTCATCCAGTGAGGCGTTACAGTACCAGAAAGACGACTGGTCACAAAAAAGCAGAAAAGGCACAAAAGCTATTCGCTCCTGTGCCTTTCTGTCTCCGTGGGGCTTTTTGCTTAATCAGGCCGGTCGCGTTTGTCGCGTTTGGGCTGTTGTTGATTGGAGTTCTGTTTCGGCGGCCGCTGGTCTTTCCCAGGGCTGGTGACCTTGGCCGGTTCTTTCGGGGGTCGTTTATCCTGGTCTTTGCGCTGCGCAACTGCCCCGGCAGACACCATGCCGAGCATCGCAATCACCAGTAGTAGTTCTCGCAGTAACTTAATCATTTCTGCCTTTTCTCCTCATGCCAAGTTCCTGCGCAGGAGGGAGAAAGAGATGCGCTGACCCAGCAGGCAGCAAGACAGGTGCCACGTATTTTCGGACGAAAAGTCTAACAAAACGCGCAGAAAATCGCACGGTTTCGAATTGAGCCGCACCTTATCGTGCAAAGAGCTTAGCCACAAAAGGCACAAAAAGCACAAAATATTTTAGGAAAAGCGGCGCACCAATCAATAATCATTTTGTGCTTTTTGTGCCTTTTGTGGCTAAAGCTCTTTTTGTGCCTTTTCGCGGCTAACGACGAACGGTGACGCTGAGCGTGCCGATGTTGCCACTCGTGTCAAAAGTCCGCAGTGAGATCGTATGCTCGCCTGCGGCGAGGCTGCTGAAATCGATTGAATAAACTTCGTGGCCGCTGTCGGCGATGCCATCATCCGGAAATACCGGCAACCACGCGGCGCCATCAAGACTCGCGTCCGCCTTCTTCACTTTGCCCGTCGCATCGTCAACTGAAAAGACCATGTGTACCGAGTCGCCTTTTAACTGCGGTTGGCCCATCGCTTTAACAACCGGCGGCGTATTGTCGATGTCGACTGGTTCACTCAAACGCTCGCCCGTGAGCTTCTGCCCCGGCGGATTATCAGGCGCATCCGTTGCCACGACTTTAATGACGTAACGACCATCGGCGAGGGTCGCGCCGTCGATCGTGTAGAAGTTGTCGCGCAGCTTGTCTTTCAACAGCCGGAACGTCTGCTCATTCAACGCCCGGTAGTAGATCGCATACTCGAGCGTGTCGGAATTTCGATCTTCCGCCTGCCACTGAAACGACCGCGCACCTCGTTGATAGAAACGACGCGGCGGTACCTGGGCCACTGGTCCAAACACTGACGGATCCAATCCAGACGACTCAACATTCGGATCAGTCACAATCGGCATCTGCTGCAAACCCACTCCGATCGGCAACGCCGTGATCGACAACACCTCAGGCCCAACGTTGCGCGGCAGGTAAGCAACACTCACATCTTCAACCGACGACGGCGCACCACCTGAACCCGAAGCACGCACAGTCGCACGCCACTGGATAAACCGAGCGCGCGGGCTCGAGATCTGATTCCCGTCCGGGTTTCGATATGCAGGACTCCAGTCGCTCCAGGTCGCGTCGGGACGCTCACCATTGCCACTGCGGGTTTGCACTTCAACTGCGCCAGTGCCGCGCCACCAGACACGACCCCACGACGCAGTCAGTTTTGCATCTCTGACTGGCGATTCAAACGTTCCTTCAGTCACGAGCTCGTTGCCAAAGCGAAATAGTTTGCCCTGGTTACTCGAGGCCGCGTAGATCTGATCGTTTCTGACCAGCAGCGACGAGATCTGTCCTTCCGGCGACTGCAAGAGAAGGGTGTCGCGACCATCATTCGTGACCGAGTAGATGCGGCCTTTGTCTGCTGTGCCGATCAACACACTGCCCGGTTGCAGTGCCGGCGCAATCGCGAAAGCCGTGATAGTTGCTGAACTCCACACGACGTCAGTCGCACCGTCAGGAAGTATCCGAAACACGGCGCTGCGCGCGGTTGAAACATCGCTACGGCTGCGCGTCTGGCCCGTCTGACCTGAAATCGGCGCGCCGCTCTCGTCGATCGCTGTGATGGTCACGGACGTAGTTGGCGTGCCGCCTTCTGTTGCTTGCGGCTGCGCGACTGCCGGTGTTGATGGTGGTCGCGCGGTCGCGGCTGCGTCGCTGAGCGCGAGTGCGTAGATCGATCCGTCGGCGGCGGGTGCAAGCGCGTGGATCTCGCGCAGTTGCGTGTCGAAGAGTGCGAATGTCTTGCCTTCCGGAGAGACTCGCAAAACGAGCCCGCCCGAGTCAGTACCCGCGATCAGATCACCTTGCGGCGTGACCGCAAGCGAGATGACGTGTGTTTGATTTGTACTGACGAGTAGAGACGATTCCGGAGTCGCATTTGCCGCTCGCACGCGATAAAGCTTGCCGCTATCACCCGTGCCGACTGCGAGCGAGCCGTCAGTCATCACTGCCAGTGACCAGATGTACTTGTCGCCCGGATCGAAATAGACGTCGGCCTTGCCATCAGGAGTGATCCGATAGACCTTGCCGTCTGGCGACGTGCCCGCGTAGATCGCGCCATCACGCGCAATCGCGATCGCAGTCACGTCCAGCTCCGCTGCGTCGTAAAGCAGCGAGCCACTGCCGGCGCTCGAAACCTTGAAGATCTTGCCGTCATGTCCGGTGCCGAGATAGACATTGCCCTGACTGTCGACTGCACTGGACCACACATACGTTTGCTGCGTGTTGTAAATCTCATTGAGCTTTGGCGCGAGCATCAGTACGCCCGTGTCGGTGATCGACACGCCGCGCGAGTCACCTCGGAGCAGCTCCGTGCGGCCGCTAGTCTCCCAAACAACCGGTTGACCGGCTTCTACTGTCAATACAAAAAAGGTGAATAAGATTGCGAGGGTGGTTAGTCGTTTTATGATCATCTGTTAGCTACGTTCCTATGTACTTGGCGTAAAGCGAGCGAGCGGTGGCGATTTCGTCTGTGCCGCGAATGATCGAGCGCGCGTCCTGAAAGACGGTCAGCTCGAAGTTTCCGGTCTTGAACCGCAGGAGATATTCATTGAACTTCACTTCACCGGCGCGCCGCAGTCTTTCGGCGAGCGTGGGGAAGTTGATACGTGTGGGCTGAGACGGCGAGATCTGAATCGCATCACGACCACAGAGCACGGCGGCGCCTTCGTCTGCGCGTGACAACGTGTCGTAAAGTGCAAGTCCACACGCCGGACAATCCTCGCGACGTTTACGTGTGCCGATTCGTCTCCAATCGTTTTCCCACACGTCAAACTGCATCAACGATCCATGCAGCGCGTCGGTCTTTCCGGTGATCAATTTGAGCGCTTCAGAAACCTGCACTGCCGAAACAATGTTGATGATCGGCATGATCACTCCTGACGTGTCGCAGGTTGGAGCACTGGCGGCGGGCGGAGCTTCTTCGAATATACAACACAGGCAGGCGGTTTGATGCGGCTGAATGGTCATCGTGACGCCATACGAACCGACCGCAGCGCCGTAGATCCAGTTTATGTCGTGCTTCACGCAGGCATCGTTGATAAGGTAACGTGTGGAGAAATTGTCGGTGCCGTCAATCACGACGTCACACGTCTCGACGAGACGCTCGACGGTCGAATAATTGACGTCAACGATGTGAGGCTCGACTTCGATTTCGGAGTTGATTTCCCGCAGGTGGTTCGCGGCGCCGATGGCTTTCGGCAGACGCTTCTCGGCGTCATTCTCCGTGAACATCGTCTGCCGCTGAAGATTTGAAGGCTCGACGAAATCCCGATCTACGATGCGCAGGTGGCCCACACCCGCACGCGCCAACGCTTCAGCATGGGCCGAACCCAGCGCACCGCAACCGACAATCAATACTCGCGCGGCCAACAGCCGTCGCTGTCCTTCTTCGCCAATTCCACTGAAGAGAATCTGTCTGCTGTAACGATCGTCCACCGCTCTCAGTATAGCAGTGAACAATCACCGGACGTGACTTACGCCATGATGCCGTAGCGCTTGATCTTCGCGTTCAGCGTCGTGGGCTTCAGCCCCAACAGTTTCGCGGCGCGCGTCTGGCTGCCGGAAGTGCGGCCGAGCGCTGTGCGAATGAGACTCACTTCAAACTGCCTTACTTCGTCCGAAAAACACGCGCCCCGCTTGATGTCCACCGGCCTTGAGATGGCCAGCGATTCGACTTCATCCAAAAGTTGTAGAACCGTTTCGCGCAATGTGTTTAGTCGCACATCGACGGTTGAGCCATTGGGGGCTTCTTCAATCGACTCGTTCCTGTTTTCTTCCAACCCTAAGATTGATTCACTTGTCATATTTCCTCCGAGATATTTGCGGCAGCAACCGCTCACCGCCTGGGCCGACTTGGGGAGTCTTTGGTGCGGCTGCGGACACAAATATAACTAGAGGTTTCACGGAAAAATTCCGTTCTGTGACGGAACGGCTAATTTTTGGGATGGAGCGGTATATAACCGCAAAAAGCCGTAAAGCGCAGCAAAATCTAGCCACAAAAAGCACAAACGATTTCAGAAAAATAATTTGTGCCTCTTGTGGTTTGAGGTTGTGCTTTTGTGATCTATATCGCGTTGCCGACGGCGCCCTGGAAGTTTGCGCGGTAGTTGCGGCTGAGGGTGAGCTCTTTCCCGTTTTCCATGATGATGCGGTACTCGCCGTGAAACCAGGGCTGCATCTCTTTGATCCGATCGATCTTCACGATCGCGGAACGATGAATCCTACGGAACTGCCGCGGGTCGAGTTGTTCTTCCAAACTGCTGATCGTCTCGCGCAGCAGATAGCCTTTCTGGTTATCGTAGACGCGGACGTAGTTTCCTTCCGACTCGATGCAATGCACGTCCTGCACGTTGAGAAAGAAGACACGACCGCCGTTTTTGATCACGAGTCGCTCCAGATGGCGCGGTCCAGTCTTCAGCTCTTCGAGTAAGGCGAGAATATGCCGGTCACGTTCCCCAGTCTGATCGAGTTTGATTTGGTCCTTGACTCGCTGCCAGGCGGCGTCGAACCGCTCGTGGTCGAAAGGCTTGAGCAGGTAATCAAAGGCATGAACCTCGAAGGCGCGCACGGCATACTGATCGTAAGCCGTCACGAAGATGACATACGGTGTCGATTGCGGGTCGAGCGACTCGAGCACCTCGAAGCCGCCCAGCTCGGGCATTTGAATGTCGAGGAAGACGAGGTCCGGCCTTTGCGACTTGATCGCGTCAACTGCTTCGCGACCATTCGCACACTCCGCCACTATCTCGACGTCAGAATCCTCGCCCAACATCTCGCGAATCATGTCGCGAGCAAGTGGTTCATCATCGACGACCAACGCGCGAATATTCCTTGCGTTCGTCACTATGCCTCCTAACGAAAACGTGAATAACGCAATGAACGGGTGAAGTAAGGTTACTCAGTGAATGAACACCACAGTCAAAACAGTTGTGGCGCTCATCGGCTGGTTACGACGAATTTTGATGCCAAGTTTCGTCGTTGAGATACCGGGAGGAAATAATTTTTTGGATCCACGAGAAAGTGGATGTGGATGGCGAGATATCGAATGAAATGCCGGGGATTGTTAAGAATTGTTAAGTCTGCCGCGGTATTTCGAGGGCGACGACAAGACCTCCGGTCGGATTGTTCAGCATCTCGAATCGCGCCGCAGCGCCGTAGAGTCCGGCAAGCCTCGCCTGAGTGTTTGCCAACCCCACTCCTTTGCCGCGACGGGATTCGAGAAGCCTCTCCGCATCAATGCCGGGGCCGTTGTCTTTTATTTCAATACGAACCACGCCGTTCCGAGGCGCCGCAGTAACTTCAACCCGACCCGAGGTCGAGTTTCCGATCGCATGGCGCATCGCGTTCTCGACAATCGGCTGGAGAATCAGGTTCGGAACGCGCACGTCCAATACTTCCGGATCCACGCGAATGTCAGTGGTGAGTCGATCCTGAAAACGAATGCGCTCGATTTCGAGATAGCCGTTGAGAAACTCGATTTCCTGCTGCAGAGTGACTTCCATCGATCCGGAATTCTCGAGCGTGAGCCGGAGGAAGTCGCCGAGGCGTGTGATCATCTTGCGCGCGGCTTCCGTGTCTTTACTCAGCAAAGCCGAAATCGAGTGGAGCGTGTTGAAGAGAAAGTGCGGGTGCACCTGCATCTTCAGGGCTTCCAACTGCGACTGCACAAGCTGCGTGCGAAGCTCGGAAGCTTTCAGCTCGCCTTTGCGGTAGCTGTTGTAGTAACTGAACGCATGACTCATCAGAAGTATCGTCCAGTAGACCAGCAGCCATTTTTCGAGGTTGATGTAAACAAACCTAAAGGTCAGGAAGAATGAGATATATTCCGTGCGCTCAAAAATGACCATGAGGGCAAGATGATGAAGCGCGAGTAAGACGCTGCTCAAGATCAAGCTAAAGAAAAAGTGAAAAGCCACGCGGCGCAGCCAGTTTTGCCGTTGAATGCAATACCGGCGCGCCAGCCAAAGAACGAGCGGCGTTGCGAGCGCCCAGAGGTAACAGGCCGACGCCTGCCCGAGTAATTCTCGGCCGTAGCCGTATTTCCTGGGCTGATTACTCGCGGAGGACATTACGTAGACCTGGGAGGTGAAGAAGAGCGTGACGATCGTCCACGCTCCCCAGATCAGCCCATAACGTACCCAACGTTTGGACAGTATCGATTCTGTGTCATCCATTACAGGTTTCGCTCAATGTGTTTACGGCGCGGGACGCGGGAGGTACTGAGCATGCTGACGCCGAGCAATCCCGAGGTATAGTCTCATGTAACACCGAAAGGGAGATCTTTGTGACCAAAAGGACTGATTCTGACGCAGTCAGGCCTTAATACATAAAATCCGTGTTCATCCGCGAAAATCCGTGGCTAAATTTCTTTCCTGTCCACAACTCAAACTGCAATCCAGCTTGCGCAACGAGCATTTCGAGGCCGCCAAGCATTTCACATCCCGCCTCAAGGGCTTCGCGGAGGAGTAAGGTCTCACGAGGATTGTAGATGAGATCATAGACGCAGCGGCTGCCTGACAATTGTTCGCGAGTTACCGGAGATTGACTGATGTATGCGCCTGAGCCCACTGGCGTCGTGTTGATTACGAGGTCAAACCCGGCGAATGATGCCTCGTTCAGCGACATACATGAAATTTTGAACAAGTCAGCAAGCGACTGGGCCTTCGGAACGTTACGCGCAAACAGCGTCACATTCGCGTTTTGTCGTTGTAAGGCCCAGATGGCCGCCCGCGCAGCACCGCCGGCGCCGATGATCGCGACCTTCGCGTCACGCAGAGTTGTGAATCGAGTAAGCAATGGATCGATGAAGCCCGCGGCGTCGGTGTTGTAGCCCAGCAATCGATCGCCTTCCACTACTACTGTGTTTACAGCGCCGATCTCTTTTGCGTCAGGGTCGATCCAATCGAGACATTCCATCACTGTTTGTTTGTGTGGCGCAGTGATGCTCAATCCGCGCAGGTTCCAATTTAGTTCGCGCGTACGTGGGTGGACCATGCGTTTGAAGAACTGAACGGCGTCGTGTACCTCAAACGGGAGATAAACTCCGTTCAGTTCTTCTTCTAAAAAAGCCGCGTTGTGAATGCGTGGTGAGATGGAGTGCATCACCGGCAAGCCGACCAGTCCGCAGATCATCGTTTCGTCGTCGATCGTGTCGATGTGATAAAGCGAGCGCAGCTTGCGAGCGTTGACCTGGCCGGGCGCGGTAGCGCGCGCATCGTCGAGTGCGCCGTACGTGAGGAATGAGCCGCGTGATAGGCCAAGCACGCGCGTTGCGATACCGGCGTTGCCCATCGCGATCGCGATGATTTCTCTTCCTTCGCGGCGTGCGCGATCGAGAAGTTGAAAAACTGGAAGGCAGTCGAGGATGTCATTGGCCTGCACGGCAATCTTGATGACTGCGGCGGGTGTCTGGGCCAGACGCTCGTAGATTTGTTCGAGATCTTTGGGAACGCCTGAGAAGTCGTGATGCGACACGATGACGCGTGACCAGTCGGGAGCAAGCTCATGGACCAGATCGCCTTCAACGTCCCACCACACTGAGTCGCTGCGTGGCGCTGAAGACCAGAAACGCTGTCGCTCTTCCCGAGTTAATTCACGATACCCACCTTGTTCGGATGGGCGAAAGGTGAGGATCAAGGGGTGCTTTATCTCTTCGAGGTTATCCGGAACCTTATCGAAACAATCGATACGCAACTCAACCCAGTCAGCCAATTCATAGGCACTCGGCAGTGCGTCGAGATCCTTCTCGCACACGGGAACGCAAACACGAGCTGAACGTTTGTGATTCACAGAAAAGATTTCTCACGCAGCGGCGCAACGGCGCAAAGGAATTCTTCGTTGCGCCGTTGCGCCGCTGCGTGAGAAATCTTCTTAAGCTACCGCCGTTCGTGATCCAAATGACGGGTGGGCGCTTCAACTCCGAGATGACGCGTGGTGCCCTCAGTGACACTTGAAACCGGCGGTCGCGGCGCTTCAACGAAAGATCTACCCATCGGCGGCGGCGCGAGTGAAGCTTTCTTCGCATGTTCCTGCAAACGGATGAACTGCGCGACCCCCGTCGCCATCAGCGAGAACGCCGGTATCAACATCCAAAACCACCAAGCCTGCCCGATAGTTCGCGATAGCACAATCGAGATGATGATAAATGCAATACCCAGGAAAAAATTCTTGAACGGCTGTTCGAGGGTGAGTTCCCGACCGCGCCTTGTCCGGCAACTACCATCAACTTCAGTCACCGGCGGCTGTGGCTGCACGAGCTGACCCGATAGAGCCTGCGGCACCAGGCTGATATTGGCTCCGCAACTGCGACAAAAACTCGCGCCGTCAAGGTTCTGGGTAGCGCACTTAGGACAGAACATCTATTTTTCGCCTTTCAGGTTGAGTGTGTTCGCTGGCGTCTCGCCTCGTAAAGCAGCACGCCTGCCGCAACCGAGACATTCAACGACTCCAATTTGCCCGAGACAGGTATACGCACGAGTGTATCGCAGTGTTCTCTGACCAACCGGTGCAGGCCGTGTCCTTCGCTTCCGAGAAAAATTGCGGACGGCAATCGCCAATCCCAATCCGTGTACAACTGTGTTGCCTCAGCCGCGGCCCCAACCACCCAGATGTTACGTTCTTTCAACTGCTCTATCAATCGCGAGAGGTTCGTCACTCGCGCCACGGGAACATACTCGAGCGCGCCCGCAGCGACCTTTGCGACGACGCTCGTCAAACCAACAGCGCGTCGCTCGGCGATGAAGATTCCGTGCGCGCCCGAACACTCTGCGGTGCGCAGGATCGATCCCATGTTGCGTGGATCTTCGACTCCATCCAGTCCGAGCACCAACGGCGGATCGTCGGTTCCGATCTTCGTTTCGAGTTGGTCCAACAGGTCATCCGCATCCGCATAACGCGCAGCCGCCACACGAGCCACGACGCCCTGGTGTCGCACATCGCCAAGTGAACGATCGATGTCGAGGCGCGACACACGATGAACAGGCACGCCCTTCTCGCGCGCGAGATCGAGAAGCGACTTCAGCCGATCCGGACGAGCGCTTTCAAGTACCGTGATCGTCTCGATCTGCCGCTTGCCCGCACGCAGCGCTTCGAGCACTGCATTTGGACCATAGATTAGATCCTGTGGACCTCTGTTTGGTCTGGATGTCATAGATTCAAATGAAAGTGGCGGCGAAGACGTGAGTAGCGAGTGAACTGGGTCTCGTTACTCTTCGTTGTCGCGACACCGATACTGCGCAGCCCCGGTCGCTCGCGGCGCCAGCCACTCGATTGCGTTTCCGATTGTGTGCTCCACGCAAGCTCCAGAAGATTTCGAACACGTTGGTACGAATCATCAAATTGCGCGTTCACCGCTTTAGCAACAATGACTCTCTGCAACCGGTTAATATTTTCATTCGCGACGAGCGCCTTCTCACTCCCGAGACACGAGAAATCAAACCCGGTCGCACCCACACGCCACGTGAACGCATGCGTCGTAGTGTAAAAATCAATCACCACTTCGTCTCGGAAGAATTCATTCGTATCGATAATCTCGTTCTCCTTTTTACGCGTCATGCGCTCTTTGATCTCGACGCGTGTTTCGATTAGTCGTGCCGTTAAGATCAAGATCACATCCGACCACGAGATATCAACTTCTTCCGTGCCCGAGTGATAAATCACCACGCGTTCCCCATCAAAACTCATCGCTCTCACGCGCTTCACACTCGTTTCAGAGAAACCAAGCTCCTCATCGCTAACAGTCACACACTTCAAACCGAGATCTCGCAACCGCAGCGTCACCAGCTCAGCCTCTTCACGACTCGCAGTCCGCGCCACCGGCATCGGTACGCTTTGCGATAGTAGCTGCTGCACATTCTCCGCCGAGAGCTTCACCAGCGCCGCCGCATCATTAATGACTTCCGTCGCTACGCCTTCCACAGGAAACAGAATGTTGCTGTAACCTAACTGGTGTTTCTCAGGCTGGCGCAGGACCGGTTTTCGCAAGCGCGCGGCAGCTTCTGTCAATGGCAACGGAGCGACACAATAAAGACAACTTACTCTCGTAGGAGGATTAACTCTCGAGCACTCCTCGCAACGAATCATTTGCTCTGCGGGGAAACCGAGCGACTCCGAAGGTTCGACTGGTCCAAGGAAGGGAATGTTTTCGTTATCTTTAGGCAACAGCTCCTCCAAGTATTTTAATTATACGACGATGAGAAAATCTGAGGCGAAGAGAATGTTTGCTGGAAAACTATTGATACTAACACTGGCAGTCTTGATGACCGGCGCGTGTGCAGCATTCCAGCCAACTGACGCTAACGGTCCAGCCGCTAATCGCCCGCAGTATCCCATCGCGTTGTCAGACGTCGGCGCGAGATTGGAAGAAGCGTCTGTCGCGTGGTACCAGTTGTCGCAACGTTACGGTCTGCCGGGAAAGACTGAAGCGAGCCTGCAACCATATACAGCAACACTCGCGAGCTTGCCTGCGAACCTGCCTGCGCCGATCTATCTACCAAAAGTCGGCTCGCAAACGGCCCCAACCGAAGAAGACACACGCGAGTCTCTGCGAAGGTTCATCGTCGAATGGCAGACACTGATCGGAGCAGAGCCGAATCAACTATCGCTCGTAGAAAGAACTGACGAGCCATCAGGCGTCAAAGTAGCTCGTTACGAACAGCGGCCGTTTCGCTACCCGTTGCGCGGTGGCTTCGGCACCCTCGTGATTCGCTTTCGCAGCAACGGGCAGCTCGTCGGATTCTCCAGCAACTGCATCCCTAACACGGATCGCCTTCAGCCGGCGCTGAACGCTCTGACGCCGGCGATCACGGCTGAGCAGGCTGCAGATCATGTCAAAAGCCAGCAGGTTGTTTCACTACCTGGAAACGCCAAAATCGAGGCCCGGCAGTTAGTCGTCTATGCCCAGCCATCAAAGGTACCGCCCAGCGGCCTGGAAATACGGCTGGCCTGGGAAATAGACGTCACAAACGGCCCCATAACCAAGATCTATCTAGACGCACTTTCTGATGAAATAATTGCAACAACTTAGTGACGGTCCATAACACTTTTCCAACTTGACCATGAGACGGCAAAGCAGCATTCTAGATTCAAAAAAACCAAGGGGTATGTTCGGAGTCAGTTTATGCACAATTTTGATCCCACTAATAACATTTCATGGCAGCTCGGACATCGCGGTAGAGTCGCAGTTTTTATAGACGGTAATAATCTTTTCCATGCCGCCCGTTTTCACAACATCGACATCGACTACAACAAACTGCTTCGGGTGCTGTTGGGTGATGGACGACTGCTGCGGGCCTTCTTCTACACCGGTGTGGACGTAGGCGCCGAGCGGCAACAGGGCTTCCTCTTATGGATGCGTCGCAACGGTTTTCGAGTCATTCAAAAAGAGCTGAAGACGTTCTATGACGGTACACGAAAAGCGAACCTCGACGTTGAGATCGCTGTAGACATGTTGTCGCTGGCTGGGCGTTACGATACGGCGGTGCTCGTCTCAGGTGACGAAGATTTTGTGTATGCAGTCAATGCCGTTGCTTACAAAGGATGTCGCGTGGAGATTGCCGGTTTCCGCTCGAACACGGCGCCGAAACTGATCGACGTTTCGGACTACTTTATCGACCTCGGCGAAATCGCAGACAAAGTGCGCAAGGAGATTTCGCATGGAACGCGGTATGATGAGCACTGCCCCATGCCCGCGCCGTATCTCCCGGATCAGATGGAGATGCAGAAATCTCAATCGGCTGACAGTTTCGAACAGGCGATACGCGCGGTGATCGAGGCCGAGATCGAAGAGGAAGCGGCGGAGTTTGAGGCGGCGACTGAGTTCATCAGGATTACCGACGAGCACTAACCGCGAAGGATGAAAATCTTCACAGTTCAAGAGGCCAACGCGCTTCTTCCCGACGTTCGCAAGATCGTTGGGAAGATTCAGCGCGCGCACCGAAAGCTCTCGCACTACCGCGAAGACGCCACGAAAGCCTCGGAAGCCGCGGAGCGTGGCGGGGGTGGATTTACAGACGGCGTCGCTTATGCCTCTGATTTGATGGCGCTGACTGCTCAACTCTCAGATTTGGAAGATCTCGGGGTCCAACTGAAAGACTTCGAACGCGGCCTCGTCGATTTTCCCTCCCTCCGTGACGGTCGAGTCGTGTTGCTCTGCTGGCAACTCGGCGAAGGCGACGAACTCGAATGGTGGCACGACGTCGACGCCGGCTTCGCTGGCCGCACCCCGCTTTAGTCTGATCCGCGTTCATCTGCGTTTATCCACGGCTTAAGTTCAACCCCTTCTTAATTTCTCATTGACCACTTAAAGTTATTCTTGTAGTATTCGGCCTCGAATATGGCTTCATCCCCCCAAGATTCGACTCGGCCCACAGAAAAGAGATCGACACTCAT
>Ga0134121_10001215_pt1 | contig 24687 bp, 16 predicted proteins | sample KB301_FD_96463 | JGI IMG/M metagenome (GOLD analysis project Ga0134121, IMG submission 96463) | Terrestrial soil microbial communities without Nitrogen fertilizer from Kellogg Biological Station, Michigan, USA - KB3-0-1 | ecosystem: Environmental > Terrestrial > Soil > Unclassified ... | reverse complement strand
TAGCCGCGTAATGATCTCGCAACGACGTCGTTGTTTCTCATTCAAGGTGATTGTCCCCATGCTGTTAGCATGCGGACATTTTCACTGAGCAGTTAAGCGGACATTTTCATTAAGCAGTAACAAGCCACCGGATTACCGTTGACAGCAATTTAATACAGTTATAGTCTTCGCTCGCTTTAGCTCAATTCCTCTAAGGAGCATCCCCCATGAAGCACCCCAGCAGGCTCACTGCGCTTTTTCTTCTGCTAACACTTTCACCTGTCTGTTTCGCTCAAGAGTTGACCTGGTATCCGTTTGACCGAGACTTCATTAACGCCAGGTACTCGACCAGCGCGATTGGCGATTTATCGGTTCTGGTATCTCATCCAGCCGGCAACGTTCACGCTTCTTCGTGTGGTGGTAAGGATGCCGAGCTTCATATAGGCATGACCCTGCCTGAGGTTAATCTCCCCAATGGACAAATGCCGTTATCTGATTCTCCAGGCGGTGACGATGATGATTGGGGCGTAGTCGCAGAACTACCTAACACAAGTAGTGGAAATGGGAAATCTCAACTTGCCAAACTGGCCGGCCAACCAGTGAAGTTCTTTGGTTACTTTCGTGTCTGGGATGAAGGGCACGGCCAGGGGGCGGTTCATCCGAGTAACCCTCATCACGTTTTTGAGGTACATCCAGCCTGGGGATTTAGCGGGACGGCTGCGAACGGAAGCGCGGTGAACTTCATGCGCAAAGACTTAGTTAGACCAATGGAATCGTATAGTGGTTTTGGCGCCACGAAATTCAAGCCGCTGTTTGATGAAGATATTGCGGGAGGGAAAGATAGTTTGGAATGAGTGGCGGCACTCTCATCAGGAGATAAGGCCCGATCTTAGTAGCCTCGATCTTACCGACATGGACTTGTCCGGTGTAGCACTTAACCGCACCAATCTGAGCTATAGCAATTTTGGCCGTAGTAAGCTTAGGCACGCCAATCTTAGCCGCACCAATCTCAGCCATGCTGACTTTGGCCGCGTTGATTTCAGTCATGCGGATCTCAGTAACTCGTGTCTAAATAACGCATACTTCCGCTTCGCTGACTTCAACCATGCGAATCTCAGCGATGCGGATCTTCGCAACGCCGACTTCATGTTGACGAACCTCACCTACACAAACTTCACTGGCGCAAACCTTACGGGGACAAATTTTGCTAAAGCTAAGTTATTTGGCACCTTCTTTGTCAATGTTAAGCTCAGCGGAATCCAGGACTAGAGACTGCGTTCCATCAAGGGCCTTCCGAAATCAGTCTCACAACACTTTACCTGTGTCAGGGTAAGCTGCCGGAAGTCTTCCTCCGTGGCTGCGGTCTCAAGGATTGGGAGATCGAGTCTGCAAAGTTATATCAGCCAGATCTTCGCAACTCAGAAATCAACGATTAGATACTTTAACCGGGTCGTGCCCAGGTTTCACTGGCTCACACCAGCGTTTGCCAAGGAATATCGAGCGTTGCTTGCTCGGGTGTTGTATGGCCCGCTTCGCTGAGCAATTCACTTTGCGAGTCGTGGGCGCGGTTGTCGCGACGATAAGTAAAGTTCAAACGATATTCGCCAAGCAATAAGTGTGAACCAGCAGCGTTGGACGCAGGCATAACGATCATCAGTCCTGAACCGTCGAGCTTTCGCAGTACTAGTGCGCCGATGGAAACATAATGAGTTGTTTGAAGTTCCGCCCGCAGAACTTGCAAGTCGATGCGTCTCCAGTCGAACGGTTCCGGGCTTTGAATCAGAAACGCGATGGCGCTGCCACTCTGTTCCACCCGCGTCACCCGCACGACTGGCGCCGGCGGTGCCGGCGGCAATTGCGTAAAGAGAGCCTCGTAAGCGCGTGACTCATCTTCACTCGGCGCCGCAGACGATAACACTGCGGCGGCGATTAACGGAGCCACGTCCATACTAGAGGACAACTTCACTCGCCATGTTTCGTTTTCGAAACTGCCCAAGTGATCGACGAAATTTTTGAAGCGTGACGTGAGAAAACTAAATTGATATACAACTGGCGCCGAACTCCGAAAATCGTCCACGAAGATGTCGGTAAATGGCGCCGAACTCCGGAAATCGTCCACGAAGATGTCGGTAAATCGCGCCGTGGAATTTCCAGCGCAGTGAACGCCAATCGTACCTGTATTTATCTCCGGATCCGGATCCGAAACCGCAAAAACCAATGCGCCATCCTGATATACGCGAAACGACGACTTCACTGCCTCGACACTGACGACGTAAGTTCGATCAGGCGTGTAGGTAAAAGCGTCGAACGCAAGAACTTTGGGAACGCCTTCAGCCATACGTATCAACTCGCGCTTGCCGGCTTGACGGTCCATTACGAAGCGATAGTGCCGGCCCAGGTTTTGATAACGCCAAACAACACCAATCCTTCCGCTAGCCGATCGGAGATGTACCGTCAAACGGTAGTCGGTCCAGGTTGACGGTTGTTCGGGATCGTTCTGAGGTGCGTTCGCGTAGACGAGCGTTGTTGTGGCATTAGCTGTTTGGACCAGCACGAAATCGGCCGGTGTCCCTTCTGCCAGGATCTGCCAACGTGAACTCGCGCTTCCTGCGTCGTCCTGCACCTGCCAGGGTCCGAAGGTACCACTTGGCCCACTCGCCCCTGCGCCCGCGCCATAACCCGCAAAATCATCATGGAGCAGCGCTGGAATTAATCGCGCTTCGCATAACGCCTGCGGAGGCAGTACATGTGCTTCGCTCGACGCATTGAAAGTTGTGTTCGTAACCACAGAACCTACATCGACAAGCGTGCAGCCACTGGATCTGAGGACGGAAAGGTAACGCTCTTCCTCCTCTGTTAGTGTTACCTCTTCGGCAAGCCCCCACTGATTAGCGAGAACCAGGCGACCTCCATTGTCATCGCGGATTGCGCCGTTGCCGTCATACAGATGAATGGTGAGATCGCGCCGCCCCAACCGGTACATTAAATCGACGTAGTTCTCATTAAACTCAATGCCGATATCGTAGGAGCGATAGAACGGACGTGCCGGCGCCGGAGCGTCAGGAGTCGGTTCGACAATGCGAGGCATCGTTTGCAGCACGTAACGACTGAGATCGTTGAGGGGAGTCGTGAATGGGCCGCCTTCGGAACCGATCGGCGGCGTAAGTTTAGCAACGCCGGGAGGACCAGCCGTTTGGAAATAAGCAAACTCCTCCACCGTCGTGGGGTCCGGTGAGTAGCCAGCCAACTCTCCTTCCCCGCGAATGCGGATCGTCGTCTTGATTCTCAGTCTGTACTGCGTATGCGGTTCGAGTACCTCAGCGGTTTGCGACCAGCGCGTCAATTCCTCTTCGAAATGGCGGACCAGCACGTCGCCGCCTACGTCGCAGATCTTTGGAATATGGGTGGTAGTTGCAATGCCGAATATCACGTGCTCACCACAGAAGGCATAGCTGTCGTCATTAAGGTCAACAATGCTGGATATGGGGCCAAAGGGTTCAATGAGAGTGGCTGGAACCGCCGGCGACTGGGTGAGGTCTATTCGCTTGAAAGCACTAGAAGGAGGTCGTTGAACAAACAGGATTGAGTTGCGCGCAGCATTTGCCCAACAGAGAAAGAAAATACTCGGAAGATTGTCGGCAATAACCTCACGCTCACCAGTGGCGAGAGTGACGCGTATCAACCTGCCATTTCCACCCTGCTCGCTAATGTATGCAGTGGTCAAATCTTTTGTGACCAGGAGACCAACCGCCTGATCGAGTCCGCTGACGATGACCGTTTGCTTCCCTGCTGTAGGTCCATCCAAGTCAATCCGAAGTAATCTGCCGTCGCCCTCGGATTCAACGACGTATGCTTTACCGTTTACTTGGTCAAGAGCGATCTGATGTGGTGCTGTCATGCCCCCGCTGACGATGGTGGCCGCGGAGCGGTCCTGAGTTGCAGCGGTGAGGTCCACTCGGAGTAGAGTCCCCCCAAGCTCGGTCACGTAAGCAAATCGTCCGTCCGCAGTCACAGCGACGTCCTGGGGATTTATGTAGCCAATGCCAGCGACTCTGTATTGACCTGTAACGAGTTCGACTAAGGAGAGCCTGCTGAACTCGACAAATATAAGTTGATGTCTGCTCGCGATGTAATCGCCGCCTATTGCACCATCCACGCCTTGAACTACATGCAACACGGTGAGCCGGCAAAAGAAGCTGACGCTGATAATGTTAATGCCGGGTACCTCAATGTACGGAGCACCACGGTTCAATACAATGCGGCCGTTGTGGAATTGTCCTCCCTTGGTCTGCCCCCTAATTTCGTGGACCCCGAGGAACGTGGGGAAGCCGCCAGCCTCAGACAACATGACGCGCACGAGGTTCGTGGGCCGTGGCAACTCGATCATTACCTGTACGTTTTGACTGAACGGTTTCGTAAAGCCGGGCGACACCGCGATGCCGAAGGCGTGGTTGAGCCCGTGCGACGAGTGGCCTAACGCGACAATGGACCCAGCAGTTGTACTAATCGCTAAGCCTTCCTCGTCGGGATGATGCCAGGGGCTCGGCAGGCTTGAACTGGGCTCAATGTTTTCGAAGTCCCAGCAACTGCCCGGAAGCGTCTGACAGGGGTATCCGATGAACTCGTCACTAAACCATTCCTCCAACGCACGACTCGAGCGACGCGTGTAGTTAAAAGGAGTCCTGGACCACAGCCATAGCTTTACCTGCCCGACATTGCGACCGCCGCCGCCCGGCATTTGTGGCACCGGCGCCCAGGAACCGTAGAGCGTTGCGCCGCCCGGATTCGTCTCGCCTCCTTTTCGCGCAACTTCAGTCCAGTCTTCCCCACTCAATTTCTCCAGCACAACTGAATGCAAGCCATACCGGATCAGCGCAGGCCCTTGCTTTGTTACAGGATCGCCGATGCGTTCCTCTTCAGGAATAACCTGCTGCAAATTCATACCGACCCGCGCGTCGTCGTGTATGTTGCGCGAAAAGGTGATGTGCGGGCGGCAGTCCAACGGCACGACCGGCACCTTGGACCAATCTACTTCGATTTCTTCAGGCGGCGACTTGAAAAATCCCTCACCGTTGTCGTAATCGGGCAATAGAAACTTTCTGCGCGGCAGTGGCCAAGTCGTCGTAGCTTTGAAGTGCTCGATTGCAACTTCCTTCAGCGGCAGTGGTAAAGGCGGTGGAGTAGGCTCCGGGCCCCATTCGAGTTTGATATTCACAGAGAAGTCGGGGAAAGGCCACGGCAGATCGATCGCGACGCTCAACTGGCCCACCACGTGGAAAGGATCAAAAACGTCGGCCGCAATTCGCGCGTCTAGAGTCAAGCCAATGCCGAAACCAAAGACTGCGAGTCTCACGCTGCCATGCAGCCACAGGTCGCCGTAAAAATGTGCGGGCTTCCAACTCACACGTGCATTGCCGTCGATCCACGCTTCGATAGCAACGCTCAATGGTCCAAACTGCCATTTCTGTTTGAACCCTATCCAGGCGCCCATCGCGAGTTCATGAGCGTTGAGCATCACGTAGGCATTTGCTTCGAACAGTTGGAACAACCGCGCGGTCAAACGTCTCTCGCGTGGCTCTTTCAGACCGACGTTCAGCCGCCATGCGTTCGCGTCGTTGAAGTTGAAGAACCCCTCGGCGGCGCCGTGAATGTCAATCAACGCGCCGCTGTTGTCGAAGCGGTATTGCGCGTCAAGTCCGAAGGTAAGCGTGCCGGCGCGGCCATCAAGCACCGCAATGGCGCGGAAGGTTGCATCGGTGTCGAGCGTGGCGCGCTCCTTGAGCAGGTTTGCCGATCCCTGGAGCAGTAAGATTGGACCAGGAAATACGATCGCCAGTAGCATCTGTGCGGAGAAGGCATGACCGTTGTCGGCGAGTGTGCCGAGTGTTATGCCTGCGCCGAACGCCATGCTGCCCACTCGAGGCGTCCACTTACCAAGGCTTGTCACACCGACCGGCGACGCGTGATACCAATCGCCACCGCCAGGTCCAATTTCGTACCACGGCTGATTAGGTTGCCGGTTTGGCTCCATGTTGATAGCGAACAGTCCCGCCATGCCGTAGACGCCGAGGCCTGTTGCAAAGAGTGGAATGCCGGCAGGAAACTGCGCTGCGAGATAGACGGCGAGATAATTTTGTCCATCGCGTATTCCGAAGACGGCGGTTGCGTCAACCTGCATCTTGAGCGCGATCAAGTCGAGCTTGATCGCACCGCGGAACTGTTGCATGGCGCTGTTGTAAGAAACCGCACCGCTGAACTTCAGCGTGTTTGGTACTTCGAAATCGACGTGAACGCCATTGAGCGTGACTTGAATTGGACGCCCATCTTCGTACCACGTAATGCGCAACCCTTCGACTGACGCACCCGCAGGCATTCCGGCCACGAGCCTCACACCGCCACTGAATCCGATCCACTTGCCACCATCTTCCGTGTTTCCGAATCCGAGCTTTGTGATCTCGAGCTGAAAACCGTGGAAGTTCATATGGTACTTCTCACGCAAGTTCAGCCAACCACCTTCGAGATGAACTTTGCCTTTCGAGTCGATGGAGAGTTCGTCTACACGAAAGCCAGGCCACTCCAAACCTTGTTCGACGCCAACCAGGGGCTTGATCTCACCTGCCACCTTTGTCTTGAAAACGCCATCCTTAATCTCAAACGCAATACTTTCCAGCTTTAGCTGTAGCAGACCGTCTCTTTCCAGAGTTACCAGACCAGATTCGTAGGTGACTCCTTCAGGCTGTACGGCTGATAAGACCGCCGCGAACGATCCATCGAAGCCTATACTGACTTCCACAGCTATCTTACGTTCGAAGAACGGAAGCGTGAGTTGGCCCACAATCGTCGATCGCACCGGAATGTTTTGCACCAGCTTCAGACCGATGCTCGAGAGGCCGAACGTCATTCCGAGAAATGAGCCTGACGTTGTTTTCGGATCCCAAAGAGCCTCGAGTTCACCCGAAAAACCTCCACTCCCTATTGAGCAATTAATGAACTCAAGACCTGATGGCGCCGCTGGAAAATCGAGATGGGGTAGATGGACCAGCGCGTGAGGTATATAAACGCCGCGCCATCCAGCCGGACGTCCAGGAGGCACCGGGCCAGTCTGCGAGAAGAAAAAGCGCACCGGTTGATCGGGTTCCACGATGATGCCAGTGTCGCCGATTGCAAACACATCGATCTCGACTCCTGGGACACCACCAGCGAAGGTTAGCGACACGGCGCCGGCCGTATCTGCCGAGACGCCAACGCCATCGAGCCGGATTTCAAACGGTCTTGCGGCAGGAATCCATTTTCCGTTTTCGTCGCGACCTACCGGTCGAAGGAGGTTCTGCTGCATTCGCAGTACGATATCCACGCCTTCTATGCCAAACGAAAAGGGATCTCCCAGTCCGATGGCCAAGCCGAATTCTGCGCCCAGTCCACTGGTGCTGCCATCGGCCGCTCGCTCCGGCGCACCGAAAACGATGCCAACACCCGAAAGTCCAGGAATCTCAAGCAAGAGTTCATCAAGTAATGCTATTCCTATGTGGATGATTGTTCGTTCAGGAAGTGACTCGTCAACGTCGAATGACTGGAGTCCAATGCGATCGATCATTGGCAGGGCATCTTCCTCCGTCTCGGCAAAGCGGAACAGATCCTCCGACCATGGGAAGACGTAATGGATAGGGACGAATGCGGTTGGTTCGCCAGCCATGGGACTTCTTACCTTCGTTACTGTTATGGATAGTTGAAGCTGTCGCTAGCAGGGAGGTCCGCGTCGTTCTTAGTAACGTGGGGCACTAACGACTGGTCGTCTACGAAAATGCGGTTTGTTCCTGGGAAAGTGCCGCTGTTCGAAGGGTCGAGGGAGGTTACGCTTTCGATTCGAATATTGATCGGCTGGCCGGTGATGATTACTGGTTCAATGCGAGTGGCAGACCTCTTGCCTTTGAAACGCAGGAGGTACAGACCGCCGCCCTTGCCATGATCCGCGTCCTGACCTTCGATCATGTCTGCTTTGTTGTCGCGGACGGCGGTGGCATCATCAATTACAAGATCGGCGTGGGTGAACGCGAAGATCTCAGGATGGAGCAGGACGTCATTCCAGTCAAAATTCGGCGGCGTTACGAACAACCACTTATCAGTGAAGTCGCCTTCATCAGTTGAAATAAACGATATGCCACCTCCGGCCCAACCGTGAGCGAGATTGTCTCTTATAGTTACTCCTCGCAGTTGCAGAAGCGTAGTATTGCGGCTCGAGATGCCACCGCCGCCTGCGTCCGTTTTTATTATTCCTTCGGAGTTCGATACGTTCCCGCTAATGATCCCTCCGATCACGATGAGTTCACTCCGCATGGTAACGCGGATGCCACCGCCATTGTTTACGGCTTTATTGTTCCTGATCGTAGTTTTATTAATCCGGACGTTTGAAGCGATCGAGATAAATATGCCTCCTCCATCATCGAAGGCCTGATTATTCTCGATCAGGCAGTTCGTAACACGCGCCCAGGTACGCCGAGCACGCTGAAGTTTTTCAGGAGTCCAGCGGCTCGCGAGCATCTCACGCGTGGTTTCGAGAAGCTCATCAACATTCTCGATGTCATTGACGCTAATCGTGATCGCAATTCCTCCACCGTCGCCACGAACTTTTCTGCCGGGTGTGCTGCTGGGCGCGATATTGCCGCGTACCGTGCAATCGAAGATCGTGGGCCAGCCATATCCCCAAGCGCCGATTCCCGACCCGCGCCCGCCCGCGTGGTTTCTCTCGATAAGACACCCTGAGATTGCGGGCGATGAGTGATAACTGCCGATACCGCCGCCGTATCCTTCAGCGAAGATGCCGAAGATGCCGCCGGCTTGGGCGGTGCAGTCGCGGACGATGCAACTCGTAATAACCGCATTCTCCGTTCTTTCAACCAGAATGCCACCACCTGCTCCCTTTTCCTTCTCCGTCGCAGCGACGCCCTGGATGATTGTGAGGTGACTAATGTGAGCGATACCGCTCGTGACATTGCTAATTCGAATTGGTCGGCGAAAACGACCTCCGTCAATGGTAGGAAACAGTGGAGACTCGTCAGTCGCCTTCTTAGTGGAGGTGCTCATCAAGGTGATCGGCTTGGTGATCACTAGTTCCTCTCTGTACGTCTCGGTATCCAGAATGAGGATCGTATCTGCGTCAGTGGCTTCGGTAAGTGCTGGATTTATCGTGGGGGTCGCGGTGTCGGGAGTATTGAACGGAGGCGTGCCCGATCCCGTCTTCTTCACAAAGATGATCCGCCCCGTTGCTGCCACCGGACCTGTGGTATTGCTCTGTTGTTTTAGCAGAATGTTCCCACCCGCGATCCAACCCATGGCATCCCAAAGCGCGATGTAGTAGCTAAGGTTGTAGAAGATGGTTGGTGCGGGAGTAAGCCTGTCAACCATCTGTACTGTGGTTTCGAGCCGCCCAGCGGTAGCTGAGATTCCGCAAGCACCGATCTTATTTCCCCCTTTTACCGGAATACCATCGGGGATATGGTTTTGAAGCCAAAGATCTGCGAGTTCTGCTGGCGTGGCGTTAAAGTTCTTATCGTTTCTAGCTTTGCGAATTCGGACGCGAGCACCTTCCGCTGTTCTCTTGTTTGCAAGTAATGACAAGATAGCGGTGCGCGCATCCTCAGAATCCACATTTTCATAAATGATCAAGCGCGGCTGAGGAAACCAGGCAGGAAGGCTGCCGCTGTGTTTGGCGGTGGCGGCTGCCGCAGCATCACCACGAACAAGAACAATGCGGCCGGGCCCACCATCGGCGGCGGCGAAGTAGCTCACTGATCCTGCGGTCATTGCGAAAACCGAGTCGGCCGGTGAGGGATTCGGCATCTCAATGCGTAAACCCTTTGAAAACTGCCAATCTTCACCGCCGGCATCGTACGGACCAAAAGGGCGAAATGTAACCTCAGTCAATTTCTCCGCGGAAAAGGGTGCGGAATATTTCGCGCCACCTGACTGCGTGAGTGCTTCACCGAGACGATCGAACCACACTTGCTTTGCCATACTTCTGCTCCTAAGGCGCTGCGAGCTCACGCTCGTCAAACGAAGTATTCATGTTTCCACTGAGACTCTCGATCTTCAGCCGGTACCACACGGGCCCCGAACTGTCTGCACCCGTATCGTAGAAAACATAAAGCCAAAGTTTCTGAGCCGGGTCGAAATGCGTGGGCTGGATCCATCCGGATGCAGAACGCCACGATGTTTGATCGGCGCTTCGCCGCTGTAGAAAAGTTCGCGAGCGTGTCTGTGTGGTCCAACGTAAGGCCACAGCCGCACTCCACGTTTCCCCGGGAGGAACGGGGGTGATGAAAGGGTGTTCGTTTCCGCCCTCATCTAACTTCACCCACTCGAGTCGCCCCCATATCGGTGGCGCCGGAGGCGTTTCATCATAGGCGCGACATGAGATCAAAGGGGAAGGAGACGACATATTGCCCGTCGCATCTCTGGCAACCATGCGGTAATAAAAAGTGACCAGGCCGGGAACGGGCGTGTCAGTCCAAGACAACTGGGCTAGACGTGCGGCTGGATCGCCTGGCTCCACCATCTGTGTGGACACAAGTTCCATCAACCGAACATCTTCGGCTTTAGACGCGTCATCAGTTCGGTAGATCAAATACGTTGCGAGGTCGGGCTCACGATTCGATGGCCACGTTAGAGTGATTGCACCATCACCGCCGAGCACTTTCCCGATGACCGGCGCGCGAGGTGGCACGACACTCGGCGCCTGAATTGGAGGAGTAGCGAGGCTTGATATGCTGCGGTTGTTGGCTACGTCGACGTAGGCAGCACGGTAGAAGTAGCGATTAGTTGTGCGGCCGTCGAGGGTGTCGATGAAGACGCGCAGCGTTGGTGAAGCGAGAGGGGTCGTGGGGTCACCGATTTGGAAACTGTCGGGATCGTCGGGGCCGCGGCGATTGAACCACGCGGGGTCAGATGGGTCTAAAGGCGCGATGGTGATTTGTGTGAACGCGGCATCGTTACCCGGCAAACCTGCCAGCACTCGCAATGCATCCGCGGAAAGACCACGGTAGTAGGTCAACGCCTCCGCTGTTCCGGCAGCGTCGCGTGCGAAGTTATTCAATTGATTGAGTTCTGTCGCGATTTGCTGGCGGTGCGCACTGGTCCAACGTCCGTCGATCGTTTCGCCGGGGAAGAACTCAACTTGCGTAGCATCGAGCGCCGAGCGCGGTCGCCGAGACCAGTCGACATCGAACAGCGCTTGATCGAACGCGCGGAACACGTGCAACTTTGTTTCCTGCAATGGCTGCCAGCGAAACGTGTAGAACGAAACCCCATTTTGATCTGCACGCGTAGCAAGCATTCGCTCCGGCATTCTCGGCAACACCGGAGCCGGCGGAGGCTCTTTCAGCACTCGGAAGATCTTCGCCGGCGGTCCAACTCGTCCTTCATTGCCGGGGCGTCCGCCCCACGGCCCGGTCCATTTCGGATCATCGGGCGTGTGAGGCCTGTCGTCGGCAGCGCTCACACCAATGTTTGCGTAGACGATCGGCTCGGTCCGTGTGGGCGTTAGAGGTACGCCTTCCGGCACTGCATCTTCCGGCGCAGGCAGAAAGACTTCGTATCTGCGCACCGGCCTGCCTTCGGCATCGGTGCCCGCGGTCACATGCTGGCCGAAGTTCACGACGTAATGTCGTCGCTCCCAATTCATCGCCCTCGAATAGTCAATGAATTGTGGATGGCGGATGCTGTAGACGCGCTCACTCTTTGTAGCTCCACTGTACGGTTGAGCGAGCGTCAGTTGAGTTTCCGAAACTACACTTGCGACGAGATACGATCGATCGTCAGTCGCTATCTGGAACAGCATTCCCGCGAGCTGCGTGGTCCAACCAGTGCCGGCGCCTGTAACTATCGTCGATCCATTGAAGACTGAGACCGTGCCTGTGGAGTAAACAGGAGGAATTGCAACTGTGCAGGGCATATTCGTCGCCGGGGTGATATCACGCTGTGGGCCAACGTTACGAACGCGCACGCGCAACGGACTTCCCGCCTCACTCGCCACAACAACAAACGCATCTTGACCAGCGTGAAGCGACGCTCCCACATAACTCCCCTCCGGCGCGGTGTTCGGAATATCAGTTGTGACGTTGCTTTCAGTTTCACTAACTGCGACGACCGCTCGCGTGTTGCCGAGAAGCGCATTCAAATGGCCGGGTTTATAGTAAACGCGGAACTCGCGTGTGTGCGGCGCCTGGGCCAGGTGAGCGGCGGGCCAAACCCAGCGCACGCGCAATCCGATAACATTTTTGTTCTGAAGTCTGTTCCACCACGTCGTGTACGCAACGTCCTTGATCAGCGTGGGATCCGCCGGGTCGAGGGCGAAAGCTTCAATTCCCGTCGGTGGCGGGGGAGCTATCTTGGTCAGTAACCGTATCGCGGATGGATGAATGAGCGTATCACTCGGCGGATCGAGGTAATACCACGGTCGAGGTTCGGGTGGAGGAGCCCATTGACGCCAGACCGCTTCCGCACTATTCGCACTGTGACGCCCAAAGATATCGATGCCGCTGACTTGATAACTGTACCAACCATCAGGCAGCGCGTTATCTATTGCGTGCAGCGAAAAAGGTGGCCAGTCTGGTGCGGTCTGCTGCGGTATTCCGTTGTTGACCACTAACACAGGCCGTTGCTTTGAGAGCAAATCGTAGCGAGCTGGCGTGACCGGCGTAGCGCCGTTTCCCAGGTTGGCACGCCACACGTGATACATGACAGCGCGGCCCGGAAGCAGCACGCCGAGGTCCGTCTTGTTGAGGTTCCAACGTAAGCCGGCGTTATTAGTGGATTCTTCAGTGTCTTCACTCGCGGTTCGGCGGCTACTCCCCGGCAGTTCAAATACTTCAAGCTGATCGGGTCCCGCTAATGGAGGTGCAGGGGCCATACGCATGTTGTAGACGATTGAACCGTCGATGTTGCTGAATCCGTTCTGGCGGAGATGGGCAAGCATCTTGTCCGCATTCAACTCCGCAACTCCGGTGTAATCGCCGACGATCAGATAGTCGTAGGTTTGTTCGACATCGGCGGTTCGATCGGTCCAGTACAATCCGCTCATCTGTGCAACGGCGGGATGAAGCGAGCCAAGTAACATCATGTCCAGCGGCGATTGAGCCGGCATGCGAGGGACCATTTCGCCAGCCAGGGATGAGAGCCGCGCAGCGATGCGATAGTTCTTGCCGCTGCTTGTCTCTGACGCGTATGGTCGCGCCAGCGTTAGTTGAGTGGACGAATCCACACTGGCGATTGTGTAAACCGCTTCTTCTCCTTCCAACTGGAAGTCGAGCCCGGCGAGGTTCGAGTTCCATGCAGTCCCACTGCCTGTGACTATCGGCGATCCGTTCGTGACTGAAACGGTTCCAATTGTGGTGACTGGCGCCGGCATTGTGCGACTGGCCATCGGCCCTGCCCCTGTTCCACCCGTGACGAGACTCGCAAGGTAACTGTAGAACTGTCCAAAAGCGTCGCGAGAGATCACATACTGCGCACCGCTGCGCGATGCGCCGGAGTAGTTGCGACTCAAGATCAGCTTCGTTGGCGAAACCACCATCACCACCGTGTAAACGCTGGTGTCGCCACTCACCTGAAAAACTGCATCGCGCAACTCCTGGCTCCAGTTGGCGCCCGTCCCAAGCACAATAGGCGAACCGTTCGTAACTGAAACCGTTCCGGTACTCGGAATCGAAACCGGCGGCGCCGTGAATTGTTGCGGAGTGCCATACTTGATTCGATCCGCGGCGAGTTGTTTCGAGCGACTGAAGTCTTCGCTCATTTGCGGCGTACATGGATAGTCAGGATGTGTGATCGGCAGCCGCATCGGATACGGAAACTCTTTTAAACGTTCCCAACCCGCCGTCGTGTCCTGTGTGAGCGGCACGGTTCCGAGATCGATCAGCGCCGCCGACCCCGAACTGAATTCGATCGCCGAGATTCCTTCAAACTCGATCTGTGTAGAAACAACCGGCCCGGCATATCCACGAATAGCGACACTGTGAACCGGAGTCGCCGCAGCAAAGGCAGTCAAATGCACTTCGGAGATGGCAACAGTTCCATAAGTCAACTCGTTGAGGATCACGCGATCCTGATCGTCGTCGGGCTGACCTTCGGGTTGCTGTTCGTCGATTACAACTCGCGTAATGGCGGTTCCGGAGAGCAGGAACGTTTCAGGTGTACGACTGCCGGGATCACGCATCGCAGCGCGGTCAGCTCGCGTTCCGTCCTGGTTGAAAGCTTCGATGGCAGGTGTTCGTTCGAAACGATCGCGGCGCGCGGCTCCGGTTAGCGTCACTTCAACAAATGTCGCGGGCTGCGGCAGCGTGATGTTGAGCTTGAACTTACATCCGAGGCCGGTGATCGATCCCGAACTCGTTTGTACAGAACGTATGAACGTATTCGGTCTCAGTCGATCGGTTCGATCGCGGGTTTCGAAGACGACGTCGTTTTCAGTTCTCGGATTTGGTCCGCGCGAGACGGAGCGTCCCGTAAAACTGACCGATTTCCTAATGGCCGGCGGATCACCAGGACGCGTGCGGAATCCAATGCGGGTTTCAACGTGGCGAACCAATGCCTGCGCCGGAAATGTAACGCGCAGGAAACCGCGATCCGCGAGATCAAATTCCACGGAATCCGGTGGAGGAAAGTCTTCCGTGAGAACAAGTCTCGTGTCACTACTGACGCGTCCCATTGGTGTTTCAAAGGTAGTGCTCGTCCAGGTACCCTTTTGTAAGTTACCGGTGTGTTGGCTTAACGATGAGAGGCTGCCGCGTTGATGAAGCCGCCGAAATAAATAGAAACCAAACCACGGGAAACCCAATTCGCGCTTGAATATCCAACGCAAGTGGTTACCGTCGATTAACGGAGGCTGCTCGGAGTTCGGTGGTGCGTCTCTTAACGAGCCGAGTCCGACCATTATGAGGTTCGAGCTCTGTAAAGCCATTGGTGGACGACGACCTGCCGTTACCCCGAGAGGGGGATTTGAAACGCTGAATTTAAAGGAAGCTGATATTGCGAGTGTGAGTGGGGGCAAACGCTCGTGAAGAGTTCAGCTAATTAAGCGAACGCGCAAACAATATTCTTGAGCGTCAGGAAAGTCAATTAACAAATTCTTTACGGAACGATGCGCCAGTTGTTGGTGGGCTTAGTGGGAACAGTTTTGTTTCGTTCGATCCAATCGATATCATTTCGCGGATCTCTTCACTGGACCGGTAAACCACCGGTGCTTGTTTTACCCGATCGGCGCGGACTGAGCAGGTCTTTTCACGAAAAACGGTTTCAACCGTTCCGATTTGTCTAACATATTTACCAAAGTACCCGAATCTGGCGTAAGGTGTGATTTTGAGAAAATTTCAAGTTATGACCGAGAACTGTAGGAAAATTTCACGTTATGCCCGAAAAGATTTCATTTAATGACCGAATCGTCCTCGTAAGTTATTGATTCCATAAACAGGCCGATTTCACTTTATGCCCGAACCCACAATTACAGTTTGAGAGACACCTAATCGGGTTTTTGTAGACGAGCGAACCTCACGAAGTAAGTTATCGACGTGACTTTTGGGCACGTTGTACTCTTCGCCATAGGCGGAATCGAAACAACTGTTTCTTTCCGAAGTGCTCGCCCTCGAAGTTCTGGGTTATTCCCCCTTTGACACGAGGCAAGACGGCAGAAAGAATCGTATTTGTTATGTCACAAAATGCGACGTCCCTTACTCGTCAGCAGGTGCTCACATCATTGTCGCAGATCATCGGGCTTCCATTGACTGCCGCGGGACGTGCTGCGGACATGCGAACCTTCCAGTTCGGCACATTGCGCGCAGTCGCGCGTGGTTCGATTGGTGATTTCGCGCTGCACGTTCAGTGTCCGTGGCGCATTGAAGGACCAGATGGCATTGTCACCGGTCGCATGGATCTTTGGGAGCCAGCTGAAGAAGACTCTCCATTCGACGAGGATTGGGATTATGAAAAGTCGCCGAACCTCCAGGACACCCGGCTGGAGCGATGGCTGGCAGAACACGAAAGCGCGCTGGTCGTGGAGACTATAGACGCTGACGAGTTTGGTGGGGCGTCAATCGGTTTGGGCCAGGACTTCGTGCTTCGCATATTTCCCGCCGGGACCCGCGGCGAGGACTGGCGACTGTTTCGACCCAAAAGCGGTCTACCGCATCTGATCATCAGTGGAGGCGCGGTCGAATCCGACGATGACGAGGGGCGTAATATAACGAACGGTGGAAGCTGATTGGGCCGCCAGCATGGTTTTCCGAGCTTAAACGTCCTTGCAGGCGTTCCCGAAAGCTTAGGCTTCTTGTTAGGCTGTTACAGCGAACGTTTCTGATTCGTCGATCTACAATGAGGATAGACGAGTTACTTACACTGTAAACTAAACAAGGACCAACTCATGTCAGCTAGTCCTCATGATGATACGGTTGTGGCCGAGCAGGTGAGCATCCATAACCAAAGGTCCAGTGGCCTGCCCGGACTCCAGTAGCTTCTGAAAGACGGCCCAGTGCTTTTCGCCCGGTGTGAGCAGTATTGTTTGCGGGCGCTCCAGCCATTCAGTAACTATGCTGGATGCCTCTTTAGTGGAAAGAGGCGCCGCAAATGCGCGTCGGTTGGTACTGATGCGGAGGAAGGCAGTTATGGTTCTGCCACGCGAAGCAAAACAGATCGGGCCCCTGATAATTGCGTCTCGAGCCATTGCCGGGATGTGTCGTGCTCAGAGGCATCTACGTTGCAGGCATAGAGCAGGAGGTTCGCATCGGTGAGAATCATTTGTGCTCAGTGCCTTCCAGGTATTCAAGCAACTCACCACCGTTATCATAGTTCAGTCCCTGCATTTCACCCATACGACGTGCACGCACCCGGAAGGGGTTCGAAGCTGCCAACTCTCGTTTAACCAGTAAGCCCCGCCGCAGGACATCGTTCAAGATTTGCTCAAAGCTCCTGAACCGCCGTTTGCGCATCTCAGCTTGTAGTTTTGTGGCGACATCATCGTCGATTGTCACGGTAGTTCTCATATGTAGCGTGACGTTAGGATGTAGGCATCATGAGGTCAAGACCAACGCATATTGATGTAATCCACGAATAAAAGTGTCACTCACAGCGCAAAGTAGAAACCCATCACCTCCGTATGGGAACCAGCCCGGCGAACGGTGGTCTCTCGCTATGAGAACTTTCTAAGAAAAATCTGAGATCAATCTAAAGACAGCCACGTCGACACGAATTACAGTCTGCGGATTTGGGGGGGCAGAAATTACTGGAGAACCACCGCGCTAAAGTCTGGCGCGTAAAGCGAAACGACACCAAACAGCAAGTCTATTCAAGAACCCCCAGCTCCAGGTGATTCGCCACATCCGGTTAATCCTGTCCTCGTCAGCCACAAACCGGCTGCCAGTCAGACATCAAGGCCCACCTTTAATTCGCCCTTGGTAGAGAAAGGTTCATTTAAGTAAGGACGGCAATGTTATGTGCGATTCGACAAAGGGATAGACACAAGGTCGCAGCCTGGGACCAGCAGAAGAGTGACGGACCATTTTCCTGTCCGCTTTGCAGTGACGAGACGATTCTCAAGAAAGGGACCATGAAGGTCCATCATTTTGCGCACAAGCCTCCGATCACGTGTGAATACGGTAGGGGTGAGACCGAGCGACACCGCGAGTGCAAACTGGCAATTTACGAAGGGCTACGCCGGCACCGGCGTTTCCGTGAGGTTGAGATTGAAAGAAGGATGGGAACCGTGCGGCCGGATGTGAGCGGCATTATGGGTGAAATTCCGTTTGCTATTGAGGTACAGATCAGCGCTTTGACGATGGACCAGATCATTTATCGCACCAGCGAGTATGCGAAGAAGGGAATCTATGTCTTATGGCTGGCGTTGTATCAGGCAGGGCTCGATGAGAAGCGATACAGTCCGAGAGTGTGGGAGCGGTGGGTTCATGCTGCGTACTTCGGCAGAGTCTATTACTGGATACGGGATCTCGAGGCTATTCCATATCATTTGGGTGAATGCATAGAGTTTGTGGAGTCCTGTGCCTATAGGAAACTGTTCAAGCGCTTCAGGGTTCCGAAGAAGGGAAGGACAGTTAGTCTGGCCAATAGCTTTATACCGCGGCATCGACCGGTCGAATGGCGCTCCCGGAGGTTGGTGGTACCGGAATCGAGGTTACTAATAGACACACAGCGGATCTGGTGGTGACGTCATTGGTTCCTGCACTCATAATGGTCCGTGCCTATAACATCACTATAAATGTCGCCAGCACTCCGTCTCCGTCTATTATTTGAATGAGGGACTGTTCGGTTGCAACATCTAACTTGAGCGTACCGATAACGAGACTAGAGGCATCGCGCTCTATCCAAGTTACGCAGGCACGCTTTGCGCGTGCTAGTCAGTCAGGTGCTGATCTAACAATCAGACTCATACTCCTCACCATCTTTCAAATCGGACTCGGCTTCATTCCGCTCCGCTCCATTCCAGCCGAGCAAAATTTATTTAGTTCCCCCTCGTAAGGCCGATTGTGCCACGAGAGCCCGTCCGCACAACTCTCGCTTCGCTTCGAGTGCTCCACTTCGTTGCGCCCCTTCGGGTGTGCTTCGGGCACCCACTCGTGTCCCATCGTCCATACGAGGGGGAACCTGTGTTTTTAATCCATAAACCGAAAGGAGCTCGATACATGAAGCGCACCCTAAACCAGCGGTTGACGTGCCCAAGTCGGTGGCGTTGGTCCTGCTTGAGCTATCGCGTCCGATTTACGACGAGAAAGGAGATGGTCAAATGAGCGAAGACACAACCAAAGCATTCGACACATACGATCGGCAGATCGGCGCGTTGAAAGGACTACCTGACGTAATCGAAGTTAAACCCAGCACCGTGCGCGTCTCAATTCCGCTGTTGGGTCTATCTCAGACATTTATCGTACAGACGATTCGGCAACGCGGGGTAGGCGATCACGTATTCCTCGAAACTGTCTCGCGTGATGGGGCGATTCGTATCGTATTGCCGCCTCAGGTAGCGGATGCGATCGCACGACAGCGCGACACCCTCACCGCGAAGAGCCGCAGCAAGGCGGCAAAGACGCTCGCGCAAGAACGAAAAGCGCGCGGCGAGTTACCCGCATTCCTTAAAGTTAAGAAAAGCAAAAGCAAAAAGGGTTAGGGCAGCGGTACAACGCTCGCCTAGCTCCGGTATCAACTATCAAACATAAGGAGAAATTTCAAATGCAACCTCACTCTCACACAAATGGCGTGGCGCGTTTCACGCTGGGCCGAACCTTCATCACACCCGGAGCCAAAGACGCGCTCGAGATTGCCGGACAAAGTGCGATCGAGTTTTTGCGCCGTCACACCGCAGGCGACTGGGGAAACCTGTCAGACGATGACATTAAAGAAAACGAGCTTTCGCTGGAAAACGGTTTCCGGTTGTTAAGTCGTTACGAGACGTCGAAAGGCGAGCGGCTTTGGATCATCACGGAAGCCGACCGGAGCGCAACGACGATCCTGCTTCCTATCGAGTACTGAAACGGAGAAACCGAAAGAAAGGGCAGCGCGGGTCCCACTAACAACCCGCGCTGCTCACAACAATGACTTTAGCCCCCTCACGGAGAAAGCCAGAATGCAAGACAACACTACTTTCTTATGCACCGCCAGGACGAATGCACTCTATTGTTGCATTCACGGGCTTGTAGTTGAACTGGAAGAACGAATCGAAGATGGCGAGCCGTTCGACAATCCCAAATTAACCCGAACTGCTGATCGAATATTCGCTGGCACGAGGGCTGAAGGCAGATACACCTCGCGTGAGGCCTACGATGCGCTGGAAATTGCCGTCAACAATTTTCTGCTGGAGAAGCACGCGCGCGAGCTCATGCAGATGGATTTCTACGATGCGCTCGCGTCTGTGTTGCGTCCTCTGATGCAGCGATTACCTACTCAGACTGATCGCATGCTGGAGCAGACGGAATTCCAGCAATTCTCGACGCCGCCGGCACTCGCCTACTTTGTCGCACGACTACTGAATCCCACGCCGAGCGATATTGTCCTGGAGCCCTCTGCCGGAACCGGTAGCCTCGCGATCTGGCCTCGCGCCGTAGGCGCCCGAGTCATCTGTAATGAAACAGGCTCGCGCCGAAATTCATTGCTGCGCTGTGTCTTCAATTTCGACGCGTTACCGCTCGATGCGGAAATCATTGACGACCTGCTACCGAGAGCGATTCAACCCACGGCCGTCCTGATGCATCCGCCGTTTGGTTCTATCGGCGTCACAGTCACTAAAACGAATTCAATCTATGAAGCGCGACACGTCGCCAGTGCTTTAAGACGATTAAAGGATGGCGGGCGATTAGTGGCAATTGTCAGCGACGCGATGAGTCTTCACCGATCATGCTTTAACGAATGGTGGCAACGCATAGCTTGTCTCTGCAACATCCGCGCAAACCTCACGCTCGACGGTAAAGAGTATACGAGTTATGGAGCTGCGCCCGATGTTCAGATCGTCGTCATCGACAAGACTGGACCAACACCCGGAGCGAGCTGGCAGGAACAGCTAAAGCACATCAGTTGGGGAAGGGTAGCGACGATCGAGGAAGCGTGGGAAGCCCTCAAACATCTAGTTCGACCGAGCCCGACGACGATCCAAAGGAGTCTGGGGGAACTCTGTTTCTTCCGTTAACCAACTTGTTTCCAATGTCACGATCGGACGCGGGCGAAATGCATTTGGACTTTGATCTAATAGAGCTTTCGAATGACAGCAGCCTTTTCAAAATCAAATGATTCTGTTGCGCCTCCGCATCAGGATGCAATGCTGGAACCGGCCTCAGTTCAGGAGAGCTCGCGTGAGTTCTTGCCGGATGGCAATTCGGTTGGGCTGATCGGAGACCGTCTACTGTCCTTCGAAGCAATGCATTTACTGATCTCGCTGGACCGTGATTTACGCGAAGCGCGCGCCCAATGGAATCGGGACTGGTTCCGGCGGCTGATGCGTCTTCGACGCAAGGCGGTCTCACGCTTAAGAAGACGGTGGGCTAAACTCGATCCTCCGCCGGCGATTAAACTTGGCCCTTTGAAGAGACGCTATCATGCCAACCTGGCACGATACCTTTACCAGTCTCGCTGAGCAGGTTCGAGTCCCGTCGCCTGCGCCACTCGAAAGCACCTTGGGGTACAAAGATTATTATCATCCTCCTCCTCCCCCCTGCCCCGGCCCCCGCCGCTGCGTCGGAGCAAGCCCTAATTCAATGTGGCTGGCTCACAGCCAGCCAGCCACAAGTGACCTCTCGTGGAGATTGTCCTCCAATACTATTTGTCCAAAACCACTTCAACCGGCACCCCGCGCGCAACGGTGTCGAAGACTGGAGAATAGGTCGGACCCAACTCGCAAAGCTCTTGCAACTGCTCATCCGGCACATCCGCCTTGATCTTGAAATTGATACAGATGTTTTGATAGCCGCGCGGTATGCTGCTATCAATGCCAAGGAATCCTCTGAGATCAATTCTGCCTTCTGCCCTCGACTCGATCTCCTGGATCTGAATCCCTTTGGCTGCGGCGTGATAAACAAGCGAACTCGTAACACACGCCACCAGTGCGTGTAGTAGATACTCAACCGGGTTTGGGGCCTGATCTCCCCCCAGCAGAACCATCGGTTCGTCCGCATCCAGCATGAACTCGGTGCGATCTTCAATCTCCTGACCAACTCCGTAAAAATTCTTAACGGTCGAACGATTGAGTCCGCAGCCGAGCCACCGATTACTGAGACGAAACTTGAACGCAGCCAAGTTCGGTATCTGTTTGATTGCTTCAATTGTCTCGAATAACTTCCCAACATCTACTCCATTCACTTTTTGTGTGATTGCTACTTGTTGCATCGATCCTCTCTCTCCTTCATTCAACTTGATTCTGGCCCAACCATGCCTGTCGCCATCTATCGCATCAGGCATGCCAGAGAGGCGGAATGCGATTAGTCTCGAATAATCAGTTGGATAACTGGAGAGCGAGTTGAACTAAACCGTAACGAAAAGTCGCGAATTATCGAGATCTCGCCAGGCATTTAGCGAAATCTCGTGAGGCGGGTCAGATTTGATTGCCCATTTTCCGATTTGCAACCAGAAATCACGTTGGCCGCTTAATTCCAAGGGCCTTCATGCGCGAGTTAAGTGTCGAAGGTTTTAGACCAAGCGCCTGGGCGGCGCCATTCTCGCCAGCTACGCGCCACGCACAGGAGTTCAAAGCGGCGATGAGGTTCTTACGCTCAAACTCTTCAAGATCCTTGGCAGTGAGGACTCTCGCCGTTGCGGCTTCGATGACTCGCTCGGGGGCGTTCGGCCTTTCTGTTTCGGGCAAAGCCCGAATGAGGTCCAATTCACCCATATCGGAAATAATCACAGCACGTTCGATAAGGTTCTCCAACTCACGCACGTTTCCGGGCCAGTCATAAGCCTTCAGCCTGCGTACACAATCGTCAGCTAGTGGTTCAAACGTGCGACCAAGTTTTTGTGCGAACCTCTTGATAAAGACATCTGCCAGCAAACATATATCATCGCCGCGCTCACGCAACGGCGGGATGGTAATTGGAAATACGCTCAGTCGATAAAAGAGGTCCTCGCGAAACATTCCTTTTTTGACTGCCTCTCGAAGCGGACGATTCGTGGCGGCGATCACACGAGCGTCGACCTTGATAGTTTGAGAGCTACCGAGCGGCTCGAATTCTCCTTCCTGCAGAACCCGTAATAGTTTAGCCTGAAGGTCGAGTGGAAGCTCGCCAATCTCATCGAGAAGAATCGTGCCCCCATCAGCCATGTGAAAACGTCCCTTACGTTTGTTCGTAGCGCCGGTGAACGCCCCTCTCTCGTGGCCAAACAGTTCGCTTTCGATTAAACCTGATGGAAGCGCTGCGCAATTCACCTTGATCAACGGTTTGTCTCGCCGCGGACTCGCGTCATGAATGGTGCGCGCCAGTAACTCCTTGCCGGTGCCGGTTTCCCCCAGAATCAGAACTGTGGCTTCCGACTTCGCGACCTTCTCTGCGTCTTGCATAACAGCAATCATTGACTGGCTTTGCCCGATAATTTGATCACAATTGTGAGACTGTTTAATCTCATCTTTAAGATATTGCGCTTCTTCAGTGAGTTCACTTATTCTCCTCTCTGCAAAGAGACGCTCATTTACGTTGCGCAGAATGAGTGTATAGAACCGGCGTCGCTGAAGATCGAACGCTGAGAGAGTCGCTTCGGCGGGGAATTCCCCACCCTCGCCAGAAATTGCCTTGAGCCCTCCGGGAATCCAAAGACTTTGTTGCCCATCGGACCTTTGAGACAATTCTTGAACAATGGTGATTAGCTTGTCCGCAGCTGCGGCGGAAAGGAAGCGTATAAAATGGCAACCAACGGCATCTGTTTGAGAGCAATTGAACATGCGTTCGGCTGCGGCATTCAGCAGTGTTACTCTGAGCGACTCATCGAGTTCCACGATGGCATCCATCGTGCTACCAATTAGCCGGCTCAGTTTCTGCTCCCGTTCACGAGTTGCCGCCTCAGCGCGCAGTCGTTGGTGTTCAGCGGTAGCCCGGTTTGCAAAAACTTGAAATAGTTTTTGAAGCCTTGGCTCTAAGGGAAGCGGCTGGGAATCCAATACGGCCAAATGACCAAGCACCATTCCTGTTGAATCCAAGAGGGGAACGCCCAGATAGCTGACAGCGCTGTACGCACATAAATCAGGATCTTTCGGGAAGAGGGTGGAAACGTTCTCTTTGATGTGGACCATCCGGGCCGAGTTAACTACGAGTTCACAAGGTGTTCCCGGGATGTCATATTCGTAGTCGTTGACCCATTCACCTTTGAACCAGAATGCCAGCGCTCGAAGTCGTTGAGCGTCTTCGAGGTATTCGGTGACCCAGGCTCCATTGGTATTTAGGGTTTTGGCAAGATTCTCAACCAAGGCCGAGTAAAACGGCTTACCAATTGCGGCTGCTGTGCCCTCAATAATGATTCGGAGCGCATCGTCTACATCCAAGTTCTCAAACCGGTGCTCGGCCATGTTCGTCTCTTATTGCGGATGCCTACGACCCTATTACGATAGCTGGATTAACTGACTGTTCGAAAGATTCGCCATTATTTCATACACCGACACGCCCGCACCAATGTTCATTAATCCACCTTGGAACTTGGCGCTAAGATGGCGCGCTAATGGAAATGACCCACCATTCCTTCGATCACTTTGATGGCTGCGCACCCCGATTTATATTGGTAAATCCGAGGAGGTCCAAGTCGACTTTGCGGTCTTAAAAACCGCCAGCCGAAAGGCTATGCAGGGTTCGAGTCCTGTCCCCTCCGCCATTCAGGACAAAGGTCACCGGAAGAGTTCCCGGTGGCCTTTTTTCTTTGCCAAGTCGTGTTGGTAAGCGCAAGAAGATCAAAGGGTTGGCGAAATGTCGCGGTGAGAGTTTGATCCTTCCATGTCGAGTTCGAACACACGAAATTCAGCAATTTCCGCTTTTCGCTTGAATTTTGCTGTTTGAATAGGAAATAGGCCTTTTTTGCGAGTTCTAGTAGGCGCACACCATCCTGCACATAATCATGCGCGGCGTTCTCATACTCGGCGATCTGATCGGCTAAACGCTTCTGAGTCTGTCGCCATTCGCGTGACTTACGCTCAAAGAAATCCGGCTCGATAAATCCGTCAAGACGATCATCGTAGAGCTTATCAAGTCG
>Ga0134121_10001214_pt1 | contig 24709 bp, 23 predicted proteins | sample KB301_FD_96463 | JGI IMG/M metagenome (GOLD analysis project Ga0134121, IMG submission 96463) | Terrestrial soil microbial communities without Nitrogen fertilizer from Kellogg Biological Station, Michigan, USA - KB3-0-1 | ecosystem: Environmental > Terrestrial > Soil > Unclassified ... | reverse complement strand
GGCAGCATGTGCGAGGGGAGGAGGCGGGCCAGGTCGCGGCGCAGCGAGGCCGGGGCGGCGTCCCGGCCGGGGGTGGCCACGTAGGCGCAGCACAGGATGGTGCCTTCGAACCCGGTGGTCGGGAGGGCCACGACGGCGCATTCCCGCACCGCCTCGAGCGATCCGAGCCCGGCTTCGATCTCCCCCAGCTCGATGCGATATCCCCGGCTCTTGATCTGGGTGTCGGCCCGGCCGGCGAAGTAGACGAGCCCGTCGCGGCCGAGCCAGGCGAGATCGCCCGTCCGGTAGATCCGCCGTGCGGGATCGTCGCCGCGCGGGTCGGGGCGGAACACGGCGAGCGTGCGCTCGGGATCGTTCCAGTAGCCGGGGCTGAGCCCGACCCCGCCGATGTACAGCTCCCCGATCTCACCGTCGGCGACCGGGCGCAGCGCCGCGTCGAGGACGAGGAGCTCCTCCCCGTCGCACGCGGACCCGATCGGGATCGGCTGCAGTTCGTGGCGCGGCGGCGCGGGCACGGTGTAGTGGCTGCTGGCGATGGTGGTCTCGGTCGGCCCGTACAGATTGGTGAACTCGACGTGCGGCAGCTTGTCCATCCAGTCGGCGAGGGCCGGCGTGGGGAACACCTCGCCGCACCACAGCAGACGGCGCAGGGCCGGGAAGTCGCCGCGGCGGACGACGTCGAACTTGGTCATGTAGGCGAGCACCGACGGCACCGAGAACCACTGGGTCAGCTCATGGGCGCGGATGAACTCCGCCAGCCCCTGCGGCAGGAGATTGAGACCGGCCGGGACCAGGTGCAGGCGGGCGCCGGCCGCGAAGGTGCCGAACAGGTCGAAGACCGACAGGTCGAAGTGCAGCGGCGGATGCGAGGAGGTGCGATCGGACGGATCGAGACCGAAGCGCCGCACCGCCCATTCGACGAAGGCGATGACGCTGGCGTGGGTGATCACGACCCCCTTCGGCGCCCCCGTGGAGCCGGAGGTGAACAGGATGTGCGCCGGATCGTCGCGGCGGCCGCGGCGCGCCACGGGACCTGCCGGGCAGGCCGCGATGTCCCGCCAGGTGAAGCGCGCCCGGGGTTCGCGGGCCCCGCCGGGACCGTCGTCGAGCCAGCCCAGGGACAGATCGGAAGAGATCTGCGCGTCGGCCAAAAGCGCGCCGGCCAGCGCCGCGGTCTCCCGGCCCGCGAGAATCCAGCGGGGCTCGCAGCGGGCGACGATGCGCGCCAGACGCGCCGCCGGTCCGGCGGGATCGAGCGGCACGTGGATGCAGCCCGCCTTGTAGACGCCGACCAGCGCGGCGATCGCCTCCGGCGACTTCGGCATCAACAGGCAGACCCGGTCGCCAGGGACGCAGCCCGCTTCCGTCAGGATGCGCGCCAGCCGGTTCGAGGCCGCCTCCAGCCGCTCGTAGCTCCAGGCGCCGCCGTCGCCGACGACCGCCACGGCGTCGGGCCGGCGCTCGGCCTGCAGCGTTACCCAGTCGGAGAGCAGCTCAGGCATGGACGAGGGCGCGGTCGAAGGCGACCGCGGTGTGATGGAGCTCGTCGGGATCGGGCGGCACGTCGAGGATGAAGGTGGTGCTGCCGAGCGCCATGTAGCGCCCGAGCTCCTCCGCGACGCGCGCGTAGCTCCCGACCAGGTAAGGACACATCGTCTTGTAGTTCTGGAACGGCACCATCCAGTAGGGGCTCGAGGATTCCCCGGGCTTCATCTCCGCGAGCTGCCGGTGCCAGACGGAGTCGGAGACCTTGCTCGCGAGCTGGCGGGCGATCTGCCCCTTGCGCTCCTCGGGGAAGCGCGCCCGCGCGATCTCCCACGCCTCGCCCTCCTCCTCCCGCGCGATGACGCCGACGCGGATGCCGTGCGCCGCGACGCCGCGCGGGACCAGATCGTCGCTGTCGCCGGCCGGCTTGGGGTAGCGGACGGCGGTGGCGCCGAGGGCCCTCGCCGCCGCCAGCCCGGCCTCCGAAGAGCCCGAGATCAAGAGCGCCGGCGCCAGCGCGGGCTCCAGGGGCGGTGCGAGCCTGAGACGATCGACGCCGTAGAACTCGCCGGCGAAGCTGACCGGCGACGCGCCGGCCGTGAGTCCGCTCACGATGGTCGCGTACTCCACCAGACGGTCGTAGCGCCGGTCGTGCGGCGTGCCGTCCCGGAGGGCGGCCAGGTCGTTGCCGAATCCGCCGGCCACGAGGTTGAGATCGACTCCGCGACCGTGCAGGTGCCCGAGCGTCGCCACCATCTTCGCGACGGAGTAGGGATGCATGTAGACCGGCTGCACGGCGACCAGCGGGCGCAGGGAGCGTGTCGCCTGGATCATCACCTGCGCCAGGAGCCACGGGTCGACGAGCGAGTTGTCGGAGTAGACGAGGCTGCCGCGGCAGCCCGCCGCGTCGCTCCAGGCGGCGACCCGGGCCACCTGTTCGAGGTATCCCCTGCCGTCCATCCGGCCGGAGGGCGGGCAGGTCGAGTAGACCTGGATGCGTGGATCAAACATGACGCGTCGCCTCCTTCCCGGCGTGCCGGTCGCGCGGCACCAGGTTGCGATAGAGATCCTCGGTCGCCCGCGCCATCACCTCGAGCGAGAACTGCCGCTCGATCCGGCCCCGGGCGTTCTGCCCCAGGCGGCGCGCCAGGTCGGGGTCGTCGAGCACCCGGCCGATGGCGCGCGCCAGGGCGGGCGAGTCCCTGGGGACGACGAGCAGACCGGTCTCTCCGTCGGTGACCGCCTCCGGCGTCCCCCCGACGCCGGTGGTGACGACCGGAATCCCCGCGGCCATCGACTCCAGCACGGTGTTCGACAGCCCCTCGCTCAGGGAGGGAAGCACCGACACGCTCGACGCCGCGAGCAGGGCGGGGACGTCGAGACGGAACCCGGTGAAGCGCACCCGATCGGCGATGCCGAGCCGCCGCGCCTGGCGCTCCAGCACCCGCTGATAGGCGTCGTCGCGCACCGGTTCACCCGAATGGGTCTTGAAGCGCGCTCCCACCACCAGAAAATGGAGGTCCGGCCGGCGCTCGAGCAGGATCGCCGCCGCGTCCAGGAAGTCGTCGAGCCCCTTGAGCTCGTGCAGGCGGGAGATCATCACGACCAGCGGCGCGTCGGCCGGGACTCCGAGCTCGTGCCGCACGTCACGCGCGTCGCGCGGGCGCCGGAAGCCGCTGAGGTCGATGCCGTTGCGGATGACGACGATCCGATCGCGGCGATAGCCGTCGCCGACCAGCCAGTTCCGGATGGCGTCCGCGTTGACCACGACGCGGTGCGCCAGGCGGCAGGCCATCTTCTGGACGTTCTTCTGCATCGGGGTCTGATAGACGCCGGTGTCCCGGATCGAGGCGAGCACGACGGGGACACGGGCCAGCCGGGCGGCGGGGACCGCGAAGACGTTGGCGTAGAAGTTGTGCGTGTGGACGACCTGAATCCCGTGCCGTCTGAGGTCGCGCGCGAAGCGCCACTGCTGCCGGACGGTCCGGTGATTGTGCAGGCTGTCGATCGGGTATTCGTGGATCGGGACGCCCCGGTTCTCGACTTCGCCGAGCAGCTGGCCCCAGCGCTTGAAGCAGGCCAGATGGAGATCGAAGCGCGTCCGGTCGAGCGCACGGACGAGATTGACGACGTGCCGCTCGGTGCCGCCCATCCCGAATCCGTTCACGAACAGGAGAATGCGGATGGGGCGCCCCGGCTGCGCCTCCGGGAGCGCCCTCGCCGGCGCCGCGCCCGGCGTCATGGAAGCCTCCCGGCATGGAAGACGTGGGGCGAGAGGAAACGGAGCTCCGGAGCGCCGCGCCCGCGCGACAGGCGGAGCCAGGCTTCCGAGCCGAGGCCGAGCGCGTGACAGGCTCGACGGTGGATCGCTCTCTGGAGCCGGCTGCGGGCGCCCGCCGCGGAGGAGAGATGGCCGTCGCAGAACCCGGCGTATCCCGACGCGATCGACCGGAAGCCCGCCCGCTCGTGGGCGAGGGCCAGGCTGCGCGCGGTGTGGACGACGTGCGCCCGGAGCGTGTCGAGGCTTCCGAGCCGCTGCAGCATCCAGTTGACCCCGTGCAGATTCGGAACGGTCGTCAGGATCCGTCCGCCCGGCTTCAGGTAGTGCGCCAGGTCGGCGATGCGCGCCGCCGGTTCGTCGAAATGCTCCAGAAGCCCCATCGAGTAGACGAGATCGAAGCGGCCGGCCAAACCCTCCCGGCGCGACAGGGCGAAGGCGTCGCCGCGATAGACCTCCCCGTCGACCCCCGCGCCGATCAGATTGGCGAGCGCCAGATCGGCGGCATGCGTCTCGATGTCGATCCCCGTCACCTGGCAGCCGTGACGCCGCGCCAGGAGCGGGAGCCAGGGCGACCGCCCGCATCCCAGCTCGAGAACGCGCGCCCCGGGCCGCACGCCGCCGAACCGGACGAACAGGTCGTGCAGACGGCGCTCCCGCACCCGCCCCAGGTCCGGGAGCACCGGTCGCGCCGCGAGATCCTCGGGACGCTCGGTGTAGTAGCCGGCCCCTTCCTTCCACAGCCATGCGCTCGGCCCCACCTGTTCGACGCTCATCGGTTCGTCCCCTCCGCCGGCCCTCCGGCCGCGGCGCGAGCCGCGATGGCCAGGCCGGCGACGTAGTAGAAGTAGAAGTGGTAGGCGACCGGGTGGAACAGCGCCGCCACCGCGAACACCACGAGGCTGATCTGGAGACCCTCGGCCAGGAGGAACAGGTCGGGCGCCGGCATCGCCACCGCGCGCCGCATCGCCTCCACGGTCGCGAGCAGGCAGAGCGCGAGCAGCGCCACGAAGAGCGCCACGCCCGGCAGGCCGAGGTCCACGGCGTATTGCAGGTAGACGTTGTGGACGTTCTTCCAGCTCGCGCCGCGCGCCTCGTTCAGCGCCAGGACGTTCATGCCGACGCCGGCGCCGAGCAGCGGATGCGCCGCGACGTAGCGCAGAGCCGCCCGCGTGTCGCTCCATCTCTCCTGCGCCGAGCCGGTCGGGTCCGACTGGATGTCGCCGATGGTGCTCAGGCGGTCGAGATAGCCGCGCGGCAGGAGAGGCGCTGCGATCAGCGCCAGCACCACCGCCGCGAACGCCCAGCCTTTCCAGGGCCGCCGGACCGCCTTCCAGAGGGACACGATGGCGATGAGCGCGAGGCAGATGAAGCCCGCCCGCGAAAAGGTCAGGATCACGCCGATGGCGTCCAGAAGCGCGCAGGCCAGGAATGCCAGCCGCGTCGCCGCCCGTTCGGCGGCCTGCGCCAGCGCCAGCGCCAGCGGCAGGACCAGATTCAGCATCAGGGCCAGATCGTTCGGGTTCTGGGTCAGCGGCGCGTCGACGCCGGCGATGCGGCGCACCGGCCCGTCGGCCTCGATGAACTGCCCGGTCGCGAAAGCGTGGACCGCGAACGCCGCCAGCGGCACCGTCATCAGGACCAGGCAGCCGGCCGCCCGCCGCAGCCGCGGGCGCGTGTCGACCACGTTCGCGAGCAGCCAGAAGATGGCCAGCGTCTTGAAGTACATGTCGAGGAGGAACGCCAGGCTGCCGCCGGGCCAGTACGAGAGGGGCAGCGTCGCGAGCGCCCAGATCACCAGGGCGGCCGCGGCGACGATCTCCGGGGTGACGCGGGTGATCGATCCGCCGCCGGCGAACCGATCGAACAGGTAGGCCGCCAGGGCCAGCACCGCGGTCAGGAGCCCGATGCGCAATGGCGCGAGGGCCGGCACGAAGCCCTGCGGCGCCAGCAGGAGAACGAAGGTGAACGCCATCAGGGCCGCGAACGACGCCCCGCTCCACCACGTCCCGGCGTCGAGGTCGCGTGACGCCTGGCCGGAGAGCGCCGGGGCCGTCTCCGGGCGCCACCACTCCCCCATCAAGGCCATGCTTCTCACGCGTCCCGTCCCGCTCCGCGCGACGTGGCCGGAGGCGCGGGCTTCGCCCCCTTCGGCTCATCCCCTCTTCCGGGGCCGAACCGCCTCGCGATGCTCCGCGCTTCACTGCAGGAACGAAGGCGACTCACTGCTCGCTGCTCGAGGACTCTTGACGCGCGACAGTTTTACGACCGCTCCGCCGGCCGGGCCATCAGGGATCACCCGGATGGGCCCGGGTGAAATCACCGACCTGTCGTCGGCCCACGCGACGGCGGGTACGCCCGGTAGTAATCCTGATACCCGGCCACGGCGTGGTCGTCGCCGTTGAACACCATCCCGACGACCTTGTCGGGCGGAAGCTGATTCAGGCTTTCCTCCAGGAGCTTGCGCGGTGTCCGGTGGGCCGCCACCACGATCAGCAACCCGTCCACCCAGCGGGCGATCAGCCCGCAGTCGGGGACCGGGACGATCGGCGGCGTGTCGACCACGATGAAGTCGTACCGCCCGCGGGCCTCCTCGATGAGCGTCTGGAGATGGGGTGCCCGCAGCACCTCATACGGCTGGGGGGAGGGACGCCCGGCGGTCAGGATCTCCAGGTTGGAGGGCGGCAGGCGCCGGACGAGGCCGGCCAGCGACGGCGTCTCGTCCAGCACGGCGTCCGCGAGGCCCGGCGTCCCGGCCTCCCCGATCCCGAGCTGACGACCCACCGAGGGCCGTCTCAGGTCGGCGTCGACGAGCAGCACGCGGGTGTCTCGCGCCTGCGCCAGCGCGCCGGCCAGATTGATCGAGGTGGTCGTCTTGCCGTCCCCCACGACGGCGCTGGTCACGGCGATCACGCTGTGTCCCCGCCCGTCACGGCTCGACTCGAGGTGGGAGCGAAGCGCGCGGTACTGGTCGGCCTCGAACGACGCCGGCGCGAGCAGGCTGACGAGACGGCGGTCGATCGCCCGGCGGATCAGTGCGCCCGCCTCCGCGCCCGGGCGCGAGCGCTCCGCGTCCTCCGGCCGCCGGGTGACGGCTCTCTCCGTGACGGCCACGGGCGTCGCCTTGATCATGACCGGCCGCCCCGCATCATCGAGACCACCCGGTCGTAGTCGCGCGCCACGTACCACGACCCGCCGGCGCTCGCGGCCACGACCGCTGCATAGAGGAGCACCAGCGCCCCGACATGGAGAACCCGGCGCCAGGCGAGCGGCCCCGCCGCGAGCTGCGGGATGCGGGCCAGGACCGGCACCCGGGTGAACCTCCTGAGGCTGTCGACGCTGTGGAAGGAGGTGTCGAGCTGCTCCCGCAGCGCCATCGCCAGCAGGGCGACGCCGCAGGCGCTGACCAGGAGCATGACCAGAAGCACCTTCCGGTTCGGCGCCGCCGGCGTCTGCGGGGCCAGCGCCTGATCCAGGACGCGGAACTGCGCGGCCGCCTGCCCCGAGCCGGTCGCCGCCGCGAGCAGCGCCTCGTCATGGCGTTTCAGGAGCGAGCCGTACAGCTCCTTGGTCGTCGCGTAGTCGCGCGACAGCTCGGCGAACTCCTGCTGGCGTTGCGGGGCGCTCTCCACCCGGCGCTCCAGATCCGCGATGGCGCTCCGCAGGCGCTGCTCCTCGTCCCTGAGAACCCGCACCTCGCCCTTCGCGGGCGGGGTGACGCCGCGCGCGCGGGGCGGCGCGGCCGACGATGCGGCCGAGCCGTCGCCGTCCCGGCCGCCGGCGGCGTCCTGCTGCCGCTTCAATGCGGCGATCTGCGTCAGGATCGCGGCGACGTCGGGATAGCTGTCGCTGTAGCTCTGGCGCAGCACGTTGAGCCGGCGGTTCAGCCTGGCGAGCTCGGCGTCGGGATCGTCGGCCGCTCCGCCGTCGCTCCCGGTGGGCGAGTCGGCGCGGCCTCCCGCCGCCGCGTCGCCGCGATCCATCGCCCGAATCTGCTTTTCGCTGTTGAGCTGGAGCTCGGTGTTGAGCCGCTGCAGGCTGGCGAGATTGGCGTCGACCTGCTGCGGCAGCTCGCCGGCATGGCGCTGGTTGAATTCGCGGATGCGTCCTTCTTCCGCCTCGAGCTTGGATCTCATCGCCTCGAGCTCGCTCTGCAGCGAGGCGGCGGCCGCGGAGGCCTGGCTCCGGCGGCTGTCGACGTCCTCCTCGACGTAGAGACCGGCCAGCGCGTTCGCCACCGACGCGGCCTGGGCCGGATCCTTCGCCGCGTAGGTCACGGAGAACGCCACGGCGCCGTTGCGCAGCATCGAGCCCTGCGCGCCCTTGAGCTCGACCTGGACGTCGCGCCGCATCCGGCGGGCCAGCTCCTCGGGCGAGAGACGTCCCCGCAGCGCCGGATAGAGGTCGAAGCGCTCCGCGAGATCGCTCAGCCGCCCGCGGCTGAGAATCTTCTCGCCGAGCGCGTTGAAGCGGAGATCGAGGTCGTCGCCGGTCGCCGGGCCGAGAAGGGAGCCGGTCTCCTGCGGTCGCTCGACCAGGACGGTCGCGGTGGCATGGTAGACGTCGGGCAGGGAGAGAACGAAGATGATTCCGGGGACGAGAAGGGCGACTGCGACCAAAAGGCCGAGCCGTGCCCGCCGGCGCGCGACCTCGAGGGCCCGCTCGACACCCGCGCCCGGCTCCGAACGACCCTGCCAGAATCCTTCCACGACACCCTCCGTCTTCCGAATACCCCGGCTCGTTCCGATACCCGGCGTCTTCCGATGCGCCGGCTTGTTCCGACGCGCCGGCGTGCAGGATGCGAAAAAGGCGGCGCGTGACAGCGAAGCTACGGCCCCGGACCGCCGGAACCCATCGGGTGAATCACCCAACCAGGTGCGTGAAATCCCCGATAGGTCCGGCGGCGCCGGGCCCGGCGCGGTGGCTCAGACGCGACACACGCTTCCCGTGGTCGGCGCCGTGTTCGAGTTGTTGCCCTTGTGGAGCTGGATGTTCCCGCCCCCGGGCCCCGGGCCTCCGAGATCGCCGTAGGCGAGGTAGCCGCTCGAAAGCAGGACCCCGAAGAGATCGTCGCGGCCCGGCTCGCCGTTGTCGGTGACCCGTACGCGGAAGTCGCCGCTCTCGCCCGAATCGGCGACGTAGGTCCCGCAGATGTCGCGGGTGTTGTCGTCGACCCGGACGTATCCGGTGATGCTGGTGGCTTTCACGTGCAGGCCGTTGCCGTGATCGACGTAGTCGAGGTGTCCCCAGAACTGCCCGTTCTTGACCCCGCCGCCGACGCCGAAGTTCCCCATCGCGCCGGAGGGGGTTGCGAAGATGAAGCCCCCCCCGGTGACGAAGTCCGCCGGCGGCGCGTTGTCGCCGGGCCAGGCGCCCACCTGCGTGATGCAGATCATGAAGATCGTCGCAGCTAGAAGTGCCAGCGTCATGCGCATCGTCGTCCTCCCTTGTCAGGTTGTCGGGTTTCGAATCCGTGTCGCTTCATTCGTCTAACGTCCGAGCGGGGACAGAGGCAGTGGCAGAGGAAGCGGCGCCGCTCCACCGGAGTCGACCCCCGCTCCCGCCGACGCGATCACCACGTCCGCGATGCCGTTGACGACGAGATGGATGGCGTTCACCACCGTTCCCGTCGCGCCGGGGGTCTGCTCGTTCAGGACCACGCGTCCCCCCAGGAGATTGATCGTCTGGTTGGCCGCGCCGGTGACCACCACCGGCACGCCGTTGATCGACAGTCCGCTGACCTCGGACGTCCCGGTGGGCGAGCCGCCCACCGGCGCGAGCGCCCGGGCCATCACGAAGGCCGCGGAGAGGGTGTTCCCCGCCACCGTCAGGCCGAGGTCGGACAGCGAGGCCTCCGAGGCGACGTAGTCGCCCGCCCCCCAGTCACGGACGGAGCTGCCTGTGGTGGCGTGCAGGACGTCGGCCTGCACGAGGAGCGGGACGTTCGCCGCCAGGTCGGACGCCTCGCGGAGATCGTCCGGACCGTCGAGAGGCCCGGTGCCGGCCAGGGTCGTGCGGGAGCCGAGAACGGTCGCCTGGAGCGCGCTCGCCTCCCCGGAGACGCTCTGCGCCATGGCGGCGGCGGGCCACAGGAACAGCCCGGCCACCACCAGGGCGAGGACCGCCGGTCTGCGAAGGATGTCGATGTGTCTTTTCTTCATGTGAACCTCCTGTTCGTTCGATCCGTGAGAATCGGGCGTCACGGCGCCCACGGAGCGGGCGCCGCGCGACGCGGTTGGTAGCGCACCAGGACGTCCTGGATCGGGGTGGTCGGCGTCCCGGTGTTGAAGCACTGCTGAACGGTCCCGGTCGGAAGGTCGCGGGTCTGGCCGGTCAGACGCGAGCCGCCCGCCGCAATCAGGGCCGCGACCCCGGCGAGCATCAGGACGAGGATGGCGCGCTGGACGGCGCGCGGCGCGCGTTGACGGTGCATCGTGGCTGTCTCCTTTCGAGGAAGCGGCTCATCCCCGACCCTCGGCCGGGACCGGGCGGCCCCGCCCCCGAACAGCACGACCTGCGCCGTGTCGAGCAGGATGCGCAGGTCGAGGGCCAGGGAGCGGTGCTTGATGTAGTGCAGGTCGTAGCGCATCTTCTCGGTCTCCTGCTCCAGGTTGTCGGCGTAGCCGTAGCGCACCTGCGCCCAGCCCGTGATCCCCGGCCGCACCAGGGCGCGAATCCAGTAGTAGGGGACGGTGCGGAGGAACAGGTCGTAGTTCGAGACCGGGTGCGGGCGGGGGCCGATGAGGCTCATGTGGCCCTGGAGCACGTTGACCAGCTGCGGCAGCTCGTCCAGACGGAAACGGCGCAGCCACCGGCCCACGCGCGTGATCCGGCCGCTGTTGTCGCCGGCCCATTCGGAGGTCGCGCCTTTGGCCGGCAGCATGGTCCGGAACTTCACCAGGCGGAAGCGCCGGCCGCCGAGCCCCACCCGATCCTGACGGAAGAGGATCGGCCCGCGCGAGTCGAGCTTGACGGCCGCGGCGATGAGCAGCATCAGCGGGGCGCTCGCCGCCAGGCCCGCGACCGCCGCCAGGATGCTCGTCAGCCGCGCGATCGGCGCATGCAGGCGGGCGCGGCTGAAGTCGGGCGCGAAGACGAGCGCGGTCGGCGGCAGGGACTCGATGGCGATCTTGCCGGTGAGCCGCTCGAAGACGTCGACTCCGTCCTCCACCAGGATGCCGCGCACGCGCGCCTTGATCAGGCGGCGGACCGGCAGCCGGTCCGGACCGCATTCGAGCGCCACCACGATCCGATCGGGAGCGCGGCTGGCGATGATCGATTCGAGATCGTCGATCGACCCGAGGACCGGGATGCCTTCCAGCGACGGCGGACCGCCCGCGCGGGCGCCGACCAGGCCGATGAGCCCGTCGCCCGCGTCGGGCCGGGAGCCGAGCTCGCCGGCGATCTGCAGCGCCAGCGATCCGGTGCCGAGCACCAGCGTCCGGTGCCCGAACGCCGGAGACACCGCCAACGCTCGCAGCGCGTAGACCAGGATCCGGAATCCGAGGACCAGGACGATCGCTCCGGCGAGGGCGGGCCAGATCCTGTCGAGCGGCGGCACGATCCAGGGCATGGCGCACGAGAGCGCCGCCGCAAACAGCAGCGCCAGCGCTCCCGTGCGTGGCAGGCGCGACAGGAAGGCGCGCAGCGATCGGACCGCCCTCAGGTCGTACAGGTCCTGGTAGTAGAACGCCAGGACGCAGCACAACGACAGGCCCAGGGCCCGGCCGATCGCGAGCAGGACGCCGGTGAGGCCCCCCGCCGCGAGCCCTTCGCCGGAGCAATCGGCGGCGCAGACGGCCGCGCCGATCAACCCCATCTCGACGACCACGAGCGCGGCGGTCATCGGGGGAGCGTCCCGCGTCTGGGTCCTATGGTTCGCATGCCCAGTGTTGTACAGACGGACGGGAGGCGCCTCAATCAGAGCGATCCCGAAACCGGCCGGGGTGAATTCCCAGTGACGGGATCGGGCGCCCCCTGATGGCGCCCCGGAAAGTCACCGGGATCCGTGTGATTTCAGGCGCGATCCCAGGTAACGCTCTGGCGGCCGGTCAGGAACCGGGCGAACGCCACCACGGTCGCCCAGCTCAGCAGGCAGACGATGGCGGGGACGGCGAGGAACGACAGCCGCCGCCCGCCCTCCCCGGCCCGGCTTCCCGCCAGACCGGCGGCGTAGAACAGGGCCTGGGCCAAAAGCGCCGCCGCGAAGAACGGCCGCGACGCCAGGGCCAGGCTCGCGCCAAGAAGCCCCGCCAGGAGGAGCGGCCCGGCGAGACGCAGTCCCTTGTGGGAGAGGGTCTGCAGCCAGAGCCGGTTCTGGAGCGGATTCAGGAGCCAGGGCTGGCGCGCAAAGAGCTGGAAGTTCCCGGCGATCGTCCGGACCTTGCGCGCCCGCTCCGCGCGGACGCTGTCCGAGGGCCGGTCGTGCGCCCGGGCCTCGGGCTCGTACACGACCCGGTATCCGCTCCGGACGATGCGCATCGGGATCAGCACGTCGTCCAGGATCGTGTCGCGCGGGATCGGCGTGAACAGCCGGCGCCGGATGGCGTAGAACGCCCCGGTCGCCCCGACCGTGGAGTCGACGAGGCTCTCGGCGCCGCGCATCGCCGACTCGAAGCGCCAGTAGATCCCGGCGCCCGCGCCGATCGGAGCGTCGGCGCGATCCAGGATCAGGGCGCCGCTCACCGCTCCGACCTCCGGATCGGCGAAGCTCCGCACCAGGCGCCGGACCGCCTGCGGCTCGAACCATTGCCGCGCATCGGCGAGGACGACGATGTCGCCGCGGCAGGCGGGGACGAGCTCGTCGAGCACCGCCGCCTTGCCGCGGCGCTCCGGGAACGCGACAACCTGGACCCCGTCCGCCTCGAACGCGCGCGCCCGGCCGACCGTGTCGTCGGTCGAGCCATCCGACCCCAGGACGATCTCGAGACGGTCGCGCGGGTAATCGAGGGCGAGGAGGTTTTCCAGCCGGGCGCCCACCTGCCCGGCCTCGTCGTGCGCCACCACCACGATCGACACCGGCGGGAGGACGTCGGCGCGCGCCGGCGGCCGGGGCCGGATCCTGGCCAGCGCTCCGATCAGGATCGGGTATCCCGCGTGGACGTAGGCGAGCAGGAGCGCGGCGATCCAGAAGAGGGTCACCCACCCCATCGTCCGCCCCTCAGGCCGGCGCGACGGAGGTGCAGTCGATCCTGACGGCGACGCTGCGATGCAGGAGATCGACCGACACGACCAGGATTCCCTGCGTGTCCTGGCCGCGAACCAGGAAGCCCTCGACCTCCGCCAGCGGCCCGCGTGCGATCCGCACCCTCATCCCTTCCCGCAGATACGGGTAGGGGGAGCACGGCTCGCCGGAGTCGGAGAGCGCCTGCAACGTCTCGATTTCCCGATCGCGCACCACCGCCAATCGATCCCAGCCCGATCCGAGGATGCTCACCAGGCCGCGCGTCTTGCGCACCTCCTGATAGGAGCGCCTGTCCATCGCGTGGCGCAGGAAGAGGTAGCCCGGGAACATGGGCTGGCGCAGCGTGCGTCGCGCGCCTCCGCGCCGCGACCAGACGCTCAGCTCCGGCACGAAGACGGTGTAGCCCATCGCGCGCAGCTGGTCGGACAACAGACGCTCGCAATGACTGTGGGTCCAGAGCACGTGCCAGACTGGCTGCGGCCCGGGCTCGATCTCCCCCGCCGGAATCGGATCGCCATCGACCATCATGGTTGCCTCCCGCCCCCGATGGAGCGCGTCGTGGATGGTGTGATTTGTAGCGCGCGCGCCGGAGCGGGGACATCGGGTCGATTCCCGATGTCCGTGCGGGGAAACCCCGCACGCCGGGTCAAGGGGCGACGAGGTGGTGCCGGATGGCGTAGCGGACCAGGCTGGCGGTCTCGTGCAGTCCGAGCTTCGCCATGATCCGGCTGCGATGGGACTCCGCGGTCTTGGCGCTGATCCCGAGCGTCCGGGCAATCTCCTTCGATGACTGGCCCTCTGCGACGAGCTGCAGGACCTCGCGCTCGCGCAGCGTCAGGGGGTCCTGCCGGAACCCCGCCTGTTCGCGGAGCGCCTCGACCAGCACCTGGGAGAGCGCGGCGCTCAGGTAGTTCCGTCCACGCTGGACCTCGCGGATGGCGTGGACCAGGTCGGAAGCCGCCTGGCTCTTCAGAATGTAGCCGTGGATCCCCGCCCGCATGGCGGACGTGACGTACGGCTCCTCGGCGTGCTGGGTCAGGAGCAGGATCCTCGTCTCCGGGCAGGTCTGCATGATCTCCCGGCCCGCGTCGATGCCGTTCAGGCCGGGCATCCCCAGGTCGAGCACCGCCACGTCGGCGTGGTGCGCCAGCGCGAGCTGCAGCGCCTCGCGGCCGGTGGCCGCCTCGGCGACGACGTCGATTCCTTCGCGCGCCAGGAGGGCCTTCAGACCCTGACGCACGATGGTGTGATCGTCCGCGAGCAGAACACGTGTCGACATCGACCGGCTCGGAGCGCGACCGGCGATCTTCGCGCCTTCCTCATGCCCCCTCCTCCCTCTCCGACGGCGCCGGCGAGGGTGGAACCGCTCGGGCGGGGCTGATGGCGGGCCCGCCCGGCGGCTTTGGGGGGGGTTGGGTGCGCGGACGAGGCCACAGGACGGGCTCGGCGGCTCCGGCTCCTGGTCGCGCCTGTCGAGGCCGCTTCGACCGCTCGCCGGTCCATCAACCTGCCATCGCTCAGCAGGCCAGCCGCGCACAGTTCGTCCGCGCTGAACCGACGTTACGGCACCGGCCGGTCTTCGGGAATGAGGGGTTCACCGGATAGGAGCCGGGGAACTTCCATCAGGGGGAGCGCCGCGGCCGTGTCCACGGCCCGTCCGCGTGCCTGGAACGGCCTCCCGTCAGGCCTGGATCAACCCGCGGCGGATGGCATAGCGCACCAGACCGGCGGTCTCGTGGATGTCCAGCTTCGACATGATGTGCATCCGGTGCGACTCGGCGGTCTTGACGCTGATGTTCAGCAGCGCGGCGATCTCCTTGGTCGTCTTCCCTTCCGCCACGAGCTGCAGGACCTCCCGCTCGCGCGGGCTGATCGGATCCGGCGGCAGGTCGGACTTGTGCCGGTAGGCGTCGACGACGGCCCGCGAGACACCGGGGCTCAGGTAGATCGAGCCGCGCATGACTTCGCGGATCGCCTGCACCAGATCGACCGCGGCCTGGGTCTTGAGCACGTAGCCGCTGATCCCGGCGCGCAGCGCCTCGAGGACGTAGGGATCCTCGGTGTACATGGTCAGCAGGATCGCCTTCATGCGCGGCTCGGAGTGCAGCATCTCGCGGGCCGCGTCGACGCCGTTCAATCCGGGCATGGCGAGGTCGAGGACGGCGATGTCGGGGTGGCGCGACTGCGCCAGCCGGACCGCCTCGCGGCCGTCGGCCGCCTCGGCGACGATGGCGAACCCTTCGTGCTCCAGCATGGCTTTCAATCCCTGCCTCACGATCTGATGATCATCGGCCAGGAGAAGTTGTGTCGGCATGGTGTCCCTCCAGCGGAACGGTGATCCGCAGCTCCGTGCCACGCCCGGGGGTGGAGCGGATCACCAGATCTCCCCCCAGCGCATCGAGTCGTTCCCGCATTCCGACCATTCCCAGACCCCTCGGTCCCTTGCCGTTTGGCGCCCCCCCGGTGTCGAACCCCCGCCCGTCGTCCTGGATCGAGCAGCGCACCTGGCGCTCGGTCACGTCGATCCCGACGTTGACATGGCGCGCCTGGGAATGTTTCGCGGCGTTGCGCAGGGCCTCCTGGACGATCCGGTAGAGGGCCGTCTCGACGCGAGTCGGCAGCCGCGGCAGCCGCGATCCTTTCACCCGGATCGGGATGCCGCTGCGGGCCGAGACGCTCTGCGCCAGGAACTCCAGGGCCGGCAGCAGGCCCAGATCGTCCAGCATCGTCGGCCGCAGCTCGTGCGACAGGCTGCGCAGATGGTCCTCGATCTGGATTAGAAACTGGCGCGCCTCCTGCAGACCGTCGCTGCCGCCGGCCGGCGACCCGCGCTCGATCCTCTGGAGCGTGAGATGGACCGAAGCCAGGAGCTGCCCGGCATCGTCGTGCAGGGCGTGCGCGATGCGCCGGGCCTGCTCCTCCAGCATCTCGTTGATCTGCCGGAGGGTCGTCACGCTCTCGCGAAAGCCGCGGTGCACCATCTCGAACGAGGAGAGCATCTCGGCCAGAAAGGTGCCGGCATCGGCGACCACCGCCTCGGAGCCGCGGCCATCCTCCTCGCCCGCGAGAACCGTCGCGAGGGCGACGTGATGCAGCGCCATGAGGTCGAGCAGCCCGACCTGCTCGCGGATCGCCCGGCGTCCCAGCTCGTAGGCGCAGGCCAGCTCGGCCTCGCCACGGTGCTGAATGAACCGCCGCAGCGCTGCGATGTAGAGCTCGGTCCAGGGGTCGGCCGGCCGCATCAGAGCTCCTTCACCAGGAGCCGGGCCACCAGCACGAGCGCGTCGTCGGTCCGGCGAGAGCAGCGCGACAGGACCCAGTCGGCGATCGCCTGCGGGTCGCGGCGCAGATCGACCTCCTTCTCGAATCCCGAGGCGATCCCGTCGGTGGCGAGCACCAGGAGCCCCCCGTCGGCCAGCTTCAGCGTCTCCGGATGGAGGGGCGGCATGTTGTCCCCGACCACGCCGCCGCGCAGGAGCAGCCGCGGCGGCCTCGCCTCGGACGGCGAGCCGGCCCGCAGGGCGACGCCTTCGACGTTCCCCACGCCCAGCCAGGAGAGCGTCCGCGCCCGCTCGTTCCAATCCGCCAGGCTGACCGCGGCGCCGCGCGTCTCCTGAAGCCGCGCGTGGCACCGTTCCATGATCTCGATCAGGGTCGCGCCCGGCTGCTCGCCGGCGGACCGAACGGCGATCTCGGCGGCGCGGCCCGCCTCCTCCCCGTGCCCCAGCCCGTCCGCGACCACGCAGAGGATCCCGCCCGGATGGACCGTCACCAGGCCGCGATCCCCGACCACCGTCTGGCCTTGCACGGGGTGCGCGGCCACCGCCCAGGTCACGCGCGCGATCGTCATCCGCGCCACTTCCTGGCCGTGACCCGCGTGCCTCGACCGATGCGTGACTCGATCTCGAACTCATCCATCAGCCTTCGGACGCCCGGCAGCCCCAGACCGAGGCTGCCGGAGGTGGAATAGCCCACCTCCAGGGCGCGCGCGACATCCGGTATGCCGGGACCTCGATCGCTGGCGATCACGGTGATCCCCGACCGGCCGTTGTCCTGGACGATGCCGAGCGTGAGGCTCCCTTCGCGGGCGTAGAGAAGGATGTTGCGGGCGAGCTCGGAGATCGCCGTGGCGATCAGAGTCAGGTGGGTGTCGGAGAACCCCACCTGCTTCGCCAGGAGCCGCCCCTCCTGTCGCGCCGTCACGATGTCGTGGTCGGAACGGATCGCGACCTGCTTCTCCACCCGCACCTGGTCCGGAATCGGCGCCGGACGGCTCCTGGCCGTCGACCCCGACCGAGGACGCTTTTTTTTCATGCCCCCCCACTTCGGGTCTCTCCGCCGCTCTTCGCCTCGCCATCCAGATACGCGAGGCCCTCCTCCAGATCGAGCGCCGTCGCCACCCCCTCCAGCGTCAGTCCGAGCTGCACCATCGTGAACGCGACCTCCGGCTGGATGCCGACGATGACCGTCTCGGCACCCCGCAGCCGGATCATGTGGGCGATGTCCCGCAGCGTCCGCGAAGCGAACGAATCCATCACGTCCAGGGCCGTGACGTCGACGATCACGCCGCGGGAGCGGAAGCGCCCCACCTTTTCGACCAGGGCGTTGCGCAGCTCCAGCAGGTCCGCGTCGGTGAGCGCCGACTGGACGCTGGCGATGAGATAGGGTCCCTGCTTCAGGATCGGGACGGCCACGGCGTTCCCCTTTTCAGGCGGTGACGTCCGCCTTCGCGACCGGGAGGACCTTGTAGCCCAGCAGACGCTCGGCCTCCTCGATCCCTCCCTGGAGGTCGCCGACCGTGTTCATCTTGGTGAGGTCGACGCCGATGTTCACCAGTGTCTGAGCGATCTCCGGGGACAGGCCGGTCACGATCACGGTCGCCCCCAGGAGCCGCGACGCCTCCACCGTCAGGACGAGGTGATTGGCCACGTTCGAGTCCATCGCCGCGACGCCGGTGATGTCGATGACCACGACCCGGGCGCGGTTGGTCCGTATGCCGCGCAGCAGCTGCTCGGTCAGCTGCCGCGCCCGCTGCGGATCGATGACGCCGATGATCGGCAGGATCAGCAGCCGCTCGCGCACCTGGAGGACCGGTGTGGACAGCTCGCGGATCGCCTCCTGCTGCTCGCGGATGGTGCGCTCGCGCTCCTGCACGAATCCGACGGCGACGGTGATGGCGATTCGGTTGGCGGCCGGCTCGTACGCATCGAGGATGCGGTTGAGCTTTTCGAAGTCGGCGTGATACCGGGCGAACAGCGAGCGCGCCAGGACGTCGCGCAGCAGCAGCACGATGCCGACCACCTCGTCGGTCTGGACGCCGCGCGGGATGATGCGCTCCGAGAGGTTGCGCGCGTAGGCCTGCAGCGCCTCGAAGGTCCCGGTCTCCAGGGCCTCGACGTAGTTGTCGTAGACCGAGGTCGCCTCCGCGAAGACCTCCTCGGTCGTCATGGCGGTCAGCAGCTTGGCCTCGGTGATGCGCTGGGCCCATTCCTCGCGCAGCTGCGTCCGGTGCTGCCGCAGATGGGAGACCAGCTCGCGCAGGAGCGCCGTGGTCAGCTCGGACGGCACCTCGGAGATCCTGGCCTGACTCCGTCCCTCCTTCATCGCCTGCCTCCTCCGGACCGATTCACTCCCGGTTTTGACGTGCCCCGGGGCGCCTGAGCGCCCCCGCTGGCCGATGGTCATCAGGTTTTCGCCCTCAATACATACCCTGATGCCGGGACGCGAGCCATCCGTAATTCACCGTAGTTTTGGGCCGAAAAACCCATGTGTCCGGATCGCGACCCGGGTCCGAAGGGCGATTCCCGGCGTGGGATCAGGTCTTTTACGGATGGCCCTCCGGTGATTCCCCTTGACCCCATCAGGGAATGACCCTACCGTGAACTACGGGAACTGGTAGTCCCCACCGTTCGACCTGCGGGGGCAGTCATCACGCGACCGCCCAGCCTCCCTGAACCCCCGCCGGGTCGTGCCACGAGCACCAAACCGGGAGCGCCGACGGTCACCCGGGCCGTCCGCCCTCCATCTCTCGGGAGGATCACCGTGGCCAGCTCTTCGCCGCTCCGCGTCCGCCGCTTCCGTCGCATCATTCTCCACGCCATCGCCTGCACGTTCGTGATCGCCGCCTGGGGCAGGACCCGCGCCGCTCCCGCGGCCGCGCCCGACAGCGCCCCGGGCGGCTTTCTCGAGTCGGCCCTGACGGGCCTCGTCCGGGCGCGGTTGTCCCTGCCGGTCCTGCAGGCGCTCCTGCCGGCGCGCGGTCCGTTCACCTTTCCGCCGCCGTACAACACCTCGGCCGTCCGGATCACCAATGCCTCCGATTGCGGGGGCGCCGATTGCGTCGACGCCGTCGGCTACTCGTACTGGCGCAACATCAACAATCACGCGGGCAGCAATCAGATGCTGATCCTCCTCGGGCTCAATCGGGCCCGCGGCGGTCCCGGCCCCTCGCTGTTCAGCTACGACAAGACGACCGGGGCGGTCGCCAATCTGGGACCGCTCTTCGACCCCGCCGCCGGCCGGAGCTGGCACAGCACCGAGGGCTGGTACTGGAGCATGACCAAGCCGACCAAGATCTACGTCGACGACGCATCGCGCATGGAGCGCTACGACGTGCTCGCGAGGCAGTACGAGACGGTGTTCGACGTCGCCCCGCAGTTCGGCGCCGACAAGACCGTCTGGCAGATGCATTCCAGCGACGACGACAGGGTCCATTCCGCGACGCTGCGCACCAACACCACCTGGGAGATGCTCGGCTGCGTCGTCTATCACGAGGACACCCATCTGTTTCAATACTTCCCGAAGATCGGCGACTTCAACGAGTGCAGCGTCGACAAGAGCGGCCGCTGGCTCATGAGCCTGGAGAACGTGGACGGGCTCTACGATCTGGAAATGCGGATCTTCGACCTGTCGACCGGAACCGAGCGGATGGTCTGGGATCAGGACGGCGCGGTCGGTCACGCCGACATGGGTTACGGCTACGTGGTCGGCTCCGACAACTGGAACGCCCTGCCGAACGCCGAGCTGCTGTGGGACTTCGCGCGCAACCCCCTGGCCGGACAGATGGTGTCGCACAACCTCGACTGGTCGGCGCCGGCGCCGAACCACATCTCGCACGCCAACGCCCGGGCCGGCGTGCCGGCGGGCCAGCAGTTCGCCTGCGGAAGCGGCGCGACGCGGGTGAACGCCGTCTGGGGGAACGAGATCATCTGCTTCCCGCTGGACGGCTCGCTGCGCGTCCTCGTGGTCGCGCCGGTGATGACAGATCTCAATGCCACCGGCGGCGGCACCGACGACTACGTGAAGATGCCGAAGGGGAACCTCGACGTCACCGGGGACTACTTCATCTGGACCAGCAACGCGGGGGGCAATCGCCTCGATGCCTACGTCGTCAAGATCCCGAACCAGCTGCTGTTCGGGACGACCGGGGACACGACCCCGCCCGTCATCTCGGCGGTGGCCGGGACCGGCATCACGTCCACCGGCGTCGTCATGACCTGGCTGACCGACGAAGCGTCCGACTCGCAGGTCGAGTACGGTCCGACCACGTCCTATGGCAGCACCAGCACGCTCGATGCGACGCTGCTCGCCTCCCACTCCGTCGCGCTCGGCGGCCTCGCGCCCGGCGCTCTCTGTCACGCCCGCGTCCTGTCGCGCGATGGCGCGGGGAACCTCGCGACGTCGGGCGACTTCACCTTCACCACGCTCCCGCCGGCACCACCGCCGGACACGTCGGGGCCGATCGGGGCCTGGTCGTTCGGCGAAGGGAGCGGCTCATCCACCGTCGACGCGACCGGTCACGGCCTCACGGGAGCCCTGATGAACGGGGCGGTCTGGGTCGCGGGGCCGATCGGGACGGCCGCCGGTCTCGATGGGGTCGACGACTACGTCGAGGTGCAGCACGCCACAGCGCTCGACGCCTACCCGCTCACCGTGTCGGTCTGGGTCCGCACCAGCACCACAGGGTTGAGCGGCGTGGTGAACAAGTACCTTCCCTCCTCGTTCAATGGGTACCAGATCTTCGTGAACGGCGGGAACCTGTGCGCCTGGTACTTCAAGGACGCCTCGAATTCCGTCTGGGACGGGACGAGCTGCAGCCTCGCCGCTCCCGGACGCGCCGACGGGCAATGGCATCACGTGGCCTTCGTCGTCGATGCCGCCGGAGGGCGCCTTTACGTGGACGGGAGCCTGGCAGCGGCCCGGGCCTGGAGCGGCTCGCCCGGCCCCGCCTCGACGACGGCCAGCCTCAGCTTCGGCCGCTACCCGGGGATCGCCGCGCCTTACCTGCCGGGAGCGATCGACGAGGTGCGCCTGTACGCGCGCGCGCTGAGCGCAGCCGAGGTGCTCGCCCTGTTCGACGCGCGCGGCGCCGGCACGGGTGGTGGTCCGAAGGGGAAGGGCCGCAATCGCTGAGCCGGCGGCCGCCGTGCGACAATCGGCCGCCATGGCGCGGACCAGGCAGGCCGACTACCAGCGCAGCAACCGGGAGTTCGCGCTGCGCCTGCCTGATCCGGAGTCGGCGGCGCGCACCGCCGGCGACCTCCTGGCAGCCGCTGACGCGGCCGGGCGCCAGGCCGCCGGTCAGCGGCTGCTCGATCTCCTCGCGGCGCAGACCGGCATCCCGACGCCCGAGCTGGTGGTGCCGGACGCGTCGCAGCCGCACCGCCGCGCCGGCGGCCGGATCGTCTACTCGCTGCAAGGCGACTACCGCCGCCGCCTGCCATCGCCCGCCGATCCCCTGGTGGCGCGCGGCGGGCGACCCCTCGGGCGCGTCCGGGTCCTGCATCGCACGCCGGCGCGCGGCGCGGTCGTGAAGCCGGGCGCGTTCCTCAACACCCTGCTGCACGAGTTCTGTCATCACCACGACGCGGAGGCGCTCGGCCTGCTGCGCTCGTTCCACACGGCGGGCTTCTACGCGCGTCTGCGGGATCTGAAGTCGCAGGTGGGACGGTAGGACGTCCGGCCGAAGCTCAGCCCGCCTCGGCCAGGAGGTCCTCGCAGCGGCGCACCGTTCGATCGAGCAGGCCGTCGCGTCCGCACAGCCGTTCGAGAAACGGCTCGGGGAGGAAGCTGTCGCCGAGCTGCGGCAGCGCCAGGGCCTCGGCGCCGCGCCGGTTCGCCTCCACGAGGGCCAGCTCGAGCGCGGCGGCGAGGGTCGCGACCTCGGCCGCGGCGCCGGGCTCGGCCAGGTCGGCCAGAAAGCTCTCGAGGGCGCCGATGAACTGGCCGAGCAGGTATTCGACGAACGGGATCGCCACCGCGCCGTCGTCGCGGCGCGCGGTCCACATCGCCACCGCATCGAGCTCGGGCCGATCGATGGCGAGCGCGATCCGCTCGGTGCGCAGCGTGCCGGTCGGCAGGTCGGCCGACTGCGAGGCGGTGTACGCGAGCCCCAGGAGGTCGTGGAAGTAGCGCAGGCGCCGGAGGGCGATGCCCGAGCGGGCCAGGCGGGCGTCCGACTGTCCCCACGGCGCGCCACCCTCGCGCCTGACCGGCGTCTGACGCGCGGCCGGCTCTTCGCGGGGCGACGCCGGCGGCGCCGGCGCATGGTTCGACTGCTTGTTTGGTTGTCGGCTCGTGTCTGCAGCCGTCATGTTCGGACCCTCCCGGCGCATGGACGCGCGCCGACGGCCCCGGGGTTGAACTGTATGAAACCTTTCTACCACCTTTTGCCGGGATCGTGGGGAACTTTCAGGCCGTCGAGCCGGGCTCTCCTCCCGGCTTGCCGGGGACCTGCTTCATGATGCGATCGATGATTCGGGCCGAGATGTCGTCCGGCACGTCGAACGAGCGGCTCTCGGTCACGATTCGAATCGTCTTGCGCGTCGTGTCGACGATCACCCGGCAGTCGCAGCATTGCGCGAGGTGCCGCTCGAGAGCGGCGCGCAGCTCCGCCGCCATGTCGTCGTCGAGATAGCTCCCGAGCTCCCGCAGGACCTCGCTGCAATCAGCCACGGCGGGCGGTCTCCCCCTCGACGGTGAACCGCGGCGCCAGCCGCTCGCGCAGCATCAGGCGTCCGCGCAGCAGGCGGGTCTTGACCACTGCGATCCCGAGGCCGAGCGCCTGGGCGGTCTCCGCGGTCGACAACCCCTCGAGATCCCGAAGCATCACGACCATGCGGTACTTCTCCGGGAGGTGCATCAGCTCCTGCTCCACGACCGCGCGGGTCTCGCTGCGCGACAGCGCCTGCTCCGGGTCCTCCGTCCAGGCGCGGAGCTGCACCGGCCTGAACCCCTCGTCCTCGTCGGGGCCCGTCTCGTCCAGGCTCACCATCGGCTTGCGCGTGCGCAGGCGCTGCAACCCTTCGTTGATGGCGATGCGCGTCAGCCAGGTCGAGAACTTCGCGGTCCCTTGAAACTCCCCGAGGTGCTCGTACACCTTGAGAAACGTCGTCTGCGTCAGGTCCTCGGCGTCCTCGCGATTGCCGGTCAATCCGAGCAGCGTCCGGTAGATCCGCTGGTGATGCCGGCGGACCAGGTCCTCGAACGCGCCGCGATCTCCGGCCCTGGCCCGCTCGACGAGGCCGCCGTCCTCCTGCCTGTCAGCCTGGACGGACCCCAAACCGGCCTCCGACCTCTCCGTAGGATGCGCCAGCGGCGAATGAGGTGACACGGAGAAGATGCGCGGATTCTACATGGTGGCGCGAAGCTTGTGTTCCCCGCCTCGGTGTATCCTCGGCACGGTTGCGGGATCTCGGGGAGGGTTTCATGTCGCGACGCCTCTATCTCCCGAAAGCGATGCGCGAAGCGCCCCGCCTCGACCCGCTTCTGCGGACGCCGCCCCCCGTGCCGCGCACCGCGCTCCTGGTGAATCCGTTCTACCCGAAGGACCCGCACGCCAGCTTCGGCAAGCATGTCCTGACGCCGACGCTGGCGCTGACCTCCATCGCCGGCTCGACCCCGCCTTCCTGGTCCGTCCGCTACTGGGACGAGAACCTCCTGCAGGGTCCGCCACCCGCCGAACCGTTTCCCCAGGTCGTCGGAATCACCGTCCATCTCACCTTCGCCCGGCGCGCCTTCGAGCTGGCGCGCTGGTATCGCGCGCGCGGCGCGACCATCATCCTGGGCGGGCTGCACGTGCTCTCCTGTCCGGACGAGTGCGCGCCCCATGCCGACGCGCTGGTCCTGGGCGAGGGCGTCCAGGTGTGGCCGCAGGTGCTCGAAGACCTGGAGCGCGGCGTCCTGCGCGGGCGATACACCGGCAGCTACGCCCGCGGACCTCTGGGCGAGTACCGCGACGAGCCGTCTGCGCGACGCGACATCCTGCCGCGCTCGGGCTTCCTGACCCGCGGCAGCCTGATCGCCACCCGGGGCTGTCACAATCGCTGCGGATTCTGCTTCCTCGCCACCGACGGGCTCCACATCCCCTACCAGACGCACCATGCGGAGGAGATCGCCCGGCAGCTCGAGGCCACCGGCGAGCCGTACGGCGTGTTCATCGACAACAACCTCGGCTCGCGGCGCGACTACCTGCGCACCTTGAGCCGGGCGCTGGGCCGCACCAGGAAGATCTGGAGCGCGGCCGTGAGCCTGGACGTCACCGACGAGGCGGACCTGGTGCGGGAGATGGCGCTGGGCGGCTGCACGAGCGTGTTCGTGGGGTTCGAGTCCCTCACCGACGAGAACCTCGACCGGGCCCGCAAGAAGAGCCCCCGCACCGCCGACTACTCGCGCCGGGTCGATCTCCTCCATCGCCACGGGATCCAGGTCAACGGCAGCTTCGTCTTCGGGTTCGACGGCGACGGGCCCGACGTCTTCCAGCG
>Ga0134121_10001212_pt1 | contig 24770 bp, 18 predicted proteins | sample KB301_FD_96463 | JGI IMG/M metagenome (GOLD analysis project Ga0134121, IMG submission 96463) | Terrestrial soil microbial communities without Nitrogen fertilizer from Kellogg Biological Station, Michigan, USA - KB3-0-1 | ecosystem: Environmental > Terrestrial > Soil > Unclassified ... | reverse complement strand
GCCTGCTGCAGAGAAGGCGTCATCACCAGCTTCTGGGACAGCCTCAGGGAAAGTTTTTGCTCTAACGCCATTCAGGACCAGTCCTACAGAGTGAAGTCTTCGCCGAGATAGATTTTCCGGACCTGTGGATCGGTGGAGAGCTCCAGCGGAGTGCCGGAGCGCAGGATTTCGCCATTGTTGATGATATAGGCCCGATCCGTTATTTTCAATGTTTCCCGCACGTTATGGTCGGTGATGAGGATTCCGATGCCCATCGACTTGAGGTGCCGCACGATCCCCTGGATGTCGAGCACGGCGATAGGGTCGATTCCCGCGAACGGCTCGTCCAGGAGGATATACCACGGGTTGATGACCAGCGCGCGGGCGATCTCCACCCGCCGCCTCTCGCCGCCCGAGAGCAGGACGCCTTTGGTCTTGCGCACCTTGACCAGCCCGAGGTCGGTGATGAGCTGGTCGATACGCCGTTCCTGCTCGGCGTGCGAGAGGTCGAGGGTCTCGAAAATGGCCCGCAGGTTGTCCTCCACGGAGAGGCGGCGGAACACCGAGGGCTCCTGGGGAAGATAGCTGATGCCGCGCTGCGCCCGCAGGTACATCGGCAGATCCGTGATGTCCTCGTCGCCGAGGAGCACGGTTCCCGCGTCCGGGGGAGTCAGACCCACCACCATGTAGAAGGTCGTCGTCTTGCCGGCGCCGTTGGGCCCCAGCAGGCCCACGATCTCGCCGGGGCCGACGTCGATCGAGACGCTCTGCACCACCGCCCGCCCGCGATAGACCTTGCGCAGGTTGTGGGTCGAGAGCCTCTGGGCTTCCTCCAGGCCCTGTGGTTTCATCTCTTTCATCCACCGCTCCCAGGAGGATGCGCCGAGGCCGGAGTGACTGCCGGAGTCACGCCGGGGGTCGCCGCCGGGGTGACGGGCGCGTTCGGGTCCTGCCCCTTCACTTCCACCTTGCCCGTGTCCATGGCGTAGACCGCGCGCTTGCCGCGGATCTGGTTGCCGTCCTTGTCCTTCATGGTCACCGGATCGCCGAATACCTCCACCTGCTTGTCGGCCACATGATAGACCGCGCGCTGGCCCAGGATGGTGCGGCCCACCTGTGGATCGTTGATCTTGGTGTCGCCAGTGCAGACCATCGACTTCGCCTGGCGCTTGTCGTCGAGATCCACCTGCATCTTCTGGCAGCTCAGGGTCTTGCCCTGCTGGTCCACCCGCACGTTGCCGGTGTAGATCAGCACGCCCATCTTCTGCCCGTAGGTCATCTCGTTCGCCACCACCTGCACCGGCTGGCGGGGCGCGACCGTCGCGGTCGGCGTGGAGGCCTTGGGCGCCGGCGTTGGCGCGGGCGTGGTGGCTTGAGCGGACTTGCCCGCCGCCTGGGCGGCCTGCTGATCGGTCGGGTACCAGATGGTCTTGACGCCGCCGGTCGCCGCGAGCTGGTCCGCCGCCTTGTCGCCCCGGATCTCGGGGGCCAGGATTACGTTGTCGCCCCGCCAGGCGCGGACGTCGCCCCGGAAGACGAACGACGACGGCTGCTGCCGCCAGAAGGCTTCCTGGGAGATGACGTTAACCGGCCCCTCCCCCTGGGACAGCGGCGAGCCGGCCAGCGCCGTCTCCTCCACTTTCTGGAGCTTGGCCTTGACGCCATCGCGAGCGCTGACGATCTGGGTATCGGTGTTGTAGACCATCCGCGGCGCCTCCAGGCGCCCACGGTCGCTGCTGACCACCACGGGAGAGCCCACGAATTCGCCCCGGCCCTGGTCCATGTCGAGATTGCCCCGGTTGCCGGTGGCCGTCACGTCGCCGTCGCGATAGACGACGTTGGTATTCAGCTCGACCGTCGCGAGCTGGCCGTCGGGGCGGAAGCTGGCGTGGGCCGTCTGGCCGTTCGCCTGCCGCTGCGTCGGCGGTTTCCCGGCGAGGTGGGCGTTCTCCGCGATCTCGACGCTGCCGAAGGCCTGGGCCCCGTTCAGCACGTTGTTTTCGAGCGTCCCCTCGATGTGCCGCTTCGCCGTCAGCGTGCGCACCAAGCCCGGGCTCGACCACTCCAGGCTGGCCCGCCCGTCCAGGGGCGATTCGAGCGCCACATACCGGGGCTCGTTGCCTTTCGGCTGGAGCACGACGGAAAGCTCCTTGCCGCTGAATTTCACCTTCGTGTGGTCCGCCGCTTTCGAAGGTTTGGCCGCCGCGGCCTGGAGGGCGGAGCGGGTCTCGCCGTTCACGTCCCACATGGCATGTACGAAGGTCAGCCCGCTTTCGTCGTCGGCAACGTTGCCGTAGATCCGCTGCGCCGCCAGCCAGTCCTCGCCGCGGTGCAGGCTCGCTCCCCCCTCGCAGCGGATCCAATGCTTGGTGCGCTCGAAGACGAAGCGCTGGGCGTTGAGCTGCAACACCGGCTCGATGCCGGCGATGCTGCGCACCTGCGAGCCGCCCATCAGCGAGTACATCTGCTCCCCGAGATCGATCTCCATGCGGCCGGCATTGGCGACGTACTTGCCGAGGTAGCGGATCTCGACCGCGCTGGGGCTGGAGACCACGTTTCCCTTGTCCATGAGGTCGAGATGCTCGGTGCGCAGCTCCAGCTCGTCCGGCCCTTTCAGGAAGACCTCGCCCTGAAGCTGCCCTTCGTTGGACTCGCGGTTGAAGCTCGCGTTCTTGCTCTCGACGTGGAAGATCCGCCCCTGCTTGTCATAGAGGGTGACGGCGACGTTGTCGAGATAGATGATGCCCTGGCGGTCCGCCTTGACGCTGGTGCCGCGGATGCGGAAGATCGGCTTCTCGCGCTCGGTGAAGGTGTAGTCGAAGTCCTCGCCGATAAGGGTCATCCCCTTCTCGGCCTCCGCGCTCTTGGGATCCATGGCCGGCGGCTTCTCGGGGCGCTGCTGGCCCGCCTTGCCGAACCAGAACAGCCCGCCGACCCCGATCAACAGCACGGCGAGCACCGCCAGCATCAGCTTGCGCAGTCCCGCGACGGAGGATTTCGCTTTACGTGCCATCGTCAATGCATTCTATGGGCTGGGAGGGCTGTTTCTTCACGCCGGGCGGGAATCCACCAACCGCAGGACCGGGCCGCCCCGATAGGTATCGTTCTCGACGCAGGCCAGAACCTCGAAGCTGCCGCGGAGATTTTCCAATCTTTCCTGCCAGCGCCACCCCACAAGCTCCACGGCCGAGCCGTCCTCTCCCCGCGCCCGCGCCGAGAGATGGCCCTTGCCGAACAGCCGCGGCTCGCCGTGAAGCCGTAGCGGCCCCGTGCGCACCAGCGGCCGGGCGTTCCCCTGGCCGAAAGGTTCCAGCGCCCCGAGCTGCGCCAGGAGCGTCGCCGAGATCTCCCGGGGCTCCAGATGCAGCTCGTACTCGTACCGCCGGGCCAGAAGCTCCGCCGGCCAGCTCTCCCCCGCCGCCTCCCACTCCTGGCGCAACTCCTCCATGCGCGCGACATCCGCCGTCATCCCCACGGCCTGCGTGTGACCGCCAAAGCGGGTCATCCGCTCCTTCCAGCCCGAAAGGAAACCGTGCAGATCGAGGCCCGGCACGCTACGCCCCGAACCCGTGGCGGCCTCCCCTTCCACGGACAGCAGGATCACAGGACGATGGAAGTCCTTGGCCACCCGGCCGGCCGCCACACCCACCACCCCCTTGTGCCAGTCCGCGCTCCACTCCACCAGGATCGGCGGCAGCGGCGAGCGCGCCTCGAACCGCTGCCTCGCCTCCTCCACCACCCGCATCTCCGTCGTCTGCCGCTCGCGGTTCCAGCCGTCCAGCTCCTGGGCCAGCTCGAAGGCTCTCCCGGCGTCGCGGCTCATGAGCAGCTCCAGGGCGCGCTCGGGCTCGTGAAGCCGCCCGGCGGCGTTGATTCTCGGACCGATGCGGAAACCCACGTCCGCGGCGGTGAACGGCGGCTTCATCCCCGACTGCTGGATGAGCGCCTTGAGCCCAAGGGACCGGGTATCGACCATGGCCGCCAGCCCGAGGGCCGCGATCACCCGGTTTTCTCCCTGCAAGGGCACGAGGTCCGCGATGGTGCCGAGACAGGCGATGCGCAGGAGGATCGCGGGATCGACCGGCTTGCCGCACCGTCCGGCGAGGGCCAGGGCCAGCTTGAGGGCGAGGCCCGCCGCCGCCAGATCCGGGAACGGATAGGTGCACCGCGCCTGCCGCGGGTTGATGTGCAGTACCCCCTCGGGAAGCTCGCAACCCGGCAGGTGGTGATCCGTGATGACCACGCCGATGCCGGCCGCCAGGGCCGCCTCGACCGCCGTGGCCGACGAGCTGCCGCAGTCCGCCGTGACGATCAATCCGCAGCCCAGCGCCCGCGCCCGCTCCACGTGCACCGGCTGGAAGCCATAGCCCTCGCGCAGCCGGTTCGGCAGGATGGGAGTCGCCTCCACCCCGCAACGGGCGAAGACGGCGAGGAGCTGCGCCGTGGCCGAGATGCCGTCGACGTCGTAATCCCCGACGATCGCCACCTTCTCGCCGCGGTTGCGGGCGTCCACCAGCCGGCAGACGGCCTCCTCCATGCCGGCGAGGAGGAATGGATCGTGAAGCTGATCGAGGGAAGGCTTGAGGAAACGGTCGGCGTCCGCCGAATCGACGACGCCCCGCCGGGCCAGCAGGATGGCGAGCCACGACGGCAAGCCGGCCTGTTCGAGACCGGCGGCGGCCGACGGGACCGGCGCGGCCACCCATTCCACGGGAGAAGTCAGCAGGTTATCCCTCGTCGAACGCCCCGAGGGCGCGGAACTTCTGGTAGCGGCGGGCGAGGAGGTCGCGGGTATCGAGGCGCTCCAGCTCCTTGAGCGCACCCTCGATCACGTCACCCACGCGCCGGCAGGTGGTAAGCGCGTCCGTGTGAGCGCCTCCCGGCGGCTCGGGGATGATGGCGTCGACCACACCCAGTTGGAGCAGGTCGGGCGCCGTGAGCTTCATGGCCTCGGCGGCCTCGGCCTTGCGGTTCTGGTCCTTCCACAGGATGGCGGCGCACCCCTCGGGGGAGATCACCGAGTAGGTGGCATATTCCAGGATGAACACCCGGTCGCCCACGCCCAAGGCCAGGGCGCCGCCGCTTCCTCCCTCCCCCGTGACGGTGACCACGATGGGCACTTCGAGCTCGGCCATCTCGATGAGGTTGCGGGCGATGGCCTCGGCTTGGCCCCTCTCCTCGGCGTCGAGGCCCGGATAGGCGCCGGCGGTGTCGATGAAGGTGAGGACGGGGATGCGGAACTTCTCCGCCATCTTCATCACCCGCAGAGCCTTGCGGTAGCCCTCCGGCCGCGGCTGGCCGAAGTTGCGCCAGATCCTCTCCTTGGTGTCGCGCCCCTTCTGGTGGCCGATGACGGCGACGCTCCGGCCGCGGAACTCCGCAAGGCCGGAGACGATGGCGGCGTCGTCCGCGAAGGCGCGGTCGCCGTGGATCTCCACCCAATCGTTCATCAGGGCCGCGACGTAGTCCAGCGTGTAAGGCCGGTCCTGATGCCGGGCGACGAGCGTCTTCTGCCAGCGGGTGAGGTTGCCGAAGATCTCGGCCGTGTTCTTGCGCAGAGCGGTACGGAGGCTGTCGAGCTCCTTCTCGTGTCCGCTCCCCGCCGGATAGCCTTCCAGCTCTTCGATGCGGCGGCGGATCTCGATGAGGGGCTCTTCAAAAGATGGGTCAGAACTTTGCATGTCGCGTCGCAACCTAGCAAAGCGATGGGCTCAGGTCAACGCACGGCCTGATCCTCAAGCGATACCTCTGAAGTGATGGTTGAGGGAATGTCGGCACGCCGACATTCCCAGGTGGGGCGGAGGGAAGAATTTAAGCGAGGCCCATCTCTTCGAGAGAGTGGGCGGTCAGGATACGCTTGGCGAGCTGAGTCAGGCGCTGGAGCGAGCTGATCTCCTCGATCTGACGACGCGCGCCTTCTGGCAGAGGTCCAAACCGCTCAGCGAGCTGTAACAGGAGGACCTCCCGAACTCCTTTGGCCTCTCCCTCGGCTTTCCCTTGGGCTGCAATCTTTTCTGACCATGTCATTGCCACGGTTCGTACCTCCTGATTCTCTCTGCGGGAGTGAAGCGCCTCGAACTCCGCAAACTCCCGCGCATCCAATTGTAAGTAATCCTCGACGCAGTCGACAAGTAGGAACGGATCAGTCTGGCCTCGGTGCCCCACGATCCTCCGCAGGCAGGCTATCTTCAACTCGGGGCGGCTCAGAGGTCCGGGGTCCATTAGGGCCGCGAGGGCCCAGGCCAGAGGCTCGGGTCGGGCCAGGTACTCCGCAGCCTGGCAGCCGGCGAGTCCGAAGGAGACGTACTGGGGCTCCGAGAACCCAGGACCGAGGTCGTTCTCCCAGGGCTTCAGACAGACGCCGGGACGGCCACGCTCCAGATTGACCAGGATCGTCAGTACCTGCAGGTCGTAGCGGGCCAGAAGCTGGTTGCGGTAGCGCCGGAGCCGCTTCTCCATGTCCGGGCTCGCTCGCGCCTCGACCTCGACGTGGACCATGAGGGGCCGCCCACTGACGGTGTGGACCCGGACGAGCAGGTCGAGCTCCTGCCTTTTGCCGCGTGGACCTCTCTCGAAGAGCTCCTTGTCGAGAAACTCGGGGGACGACAGGTCCAGCCGGTCGTACGTCTCCGGCACGACGAGGCGCAGGAAGTCGTCGAGAAATGCGTGCAGCAGTTGCTTGAAGATCTTGTCGTGTTGGTTGGCCATGGGCGATCCCGGTCCGAGATCGCCGTCCACTCGGCGCTCTCCCTCCGTCTATATAAACGGAAAAAAGAGGTCTCATCTTGCAACCCCCCGCCGGATATAGGTTTGCGAGGGGGGTTTTGGGCTATTCAAGAGGTGACTGAAACGACTTTACGGCGCTGCGGCGCCGTCCTCCGGGTTCACCCAGTCGAAGAAATGCACTTTTCCCACTTGATCCCCGACCACTACGATTCGTCGAGCTCGGCTCACCGCGACCGCTGTCGGTAGAGCGTCTAGAGTCATGACCGTCAGCATGTCTCCGCTATCCAAGTCCCAAACCCGGAGCGTTCCGTCGTTGGAAGCAGAGACAGCGCGCCGACCGTCTAACATTGCTATGGCAAGGACCCAGGCTGTATGTCCTTTCAGGATCTGGAGAATGCGTCCGCTCTTCCGATCCCACACCTGCAGTGTTCCGTCGACGAAGGCGGAGACGGCGAGATGGCTGTCCAGCTCCGCCACGGCACGGACCGAATCCTTCCCTACTTCCAGGGTCTGAACCGTGTGGCCGCTCACTAAGTCCCAAACCCGTAGGATTCTTTTGTTGAAGTTCCTGATGCTGAGCCCACTATGGTCTTGGTTCCAGAGGATGCGTCCCCTCACCAAGTCCCAAATGTGCATTATCCCGTCGTCGGAGTTAGAGACAGCACGCTGGCTGTCCAACACCGCTACATTGATGACTGAAGCCGTGTGTTCTTCCAAGGTCTGGAAAACGCGTCCGCTCTCCAGATCCCATACCCGCAATGTGCCTTCGGCAGAACCGGAGATTGCGCAACTGTCCTCCAACACTGCCACGGTGAGGGCTGAATCTTTGTGGCCTTCAAGGGTTTGGAGAATGCGGCGCCTCTTCAAATCTAATACCTGCAGCTTCCCGTCATCGGAGGCGAAAATGACTCGCTGATCGTCCAACTTCGCTAGAGCAAGGATCGAAGTCTTGTAGCCTTCCAAGATTTGGCTGACGCGTCCACTTCCCAGATCCCACACCAGTATCGCTCCATCGTCGGAGCCGAAGCCAACACGCTGACTATCCAACAAAGTCATTGCAAGGACAGAAGCCTTATAATCCAATATCCTGATGGTGCGTTGGCTCTCCAGATTCCACACCCGAAGCGTCCCATCGTCAGAGGCTGAGATGACGTGCTGATCGTCCAGCAATGCCACGGCGTTGACCGAGGCTTCGTGTCCGCTTAGGGTCTGAAGCGTCCTTCCGCTTTCTAGATCCCAGATACGCAGCGTCCAATCGTCGGAGGCCGAAGCGATGCGGCCGCCGTCCAATACCGCCACCGCAAGGACCGAGCCATTATGCCCCTCTAAGGTTTGGAGAGTACGGCCACTCCCCAGGTCCCATATACGTATCGTACCGTCGTTTGAGGCAGAGATGGCACCCCAATCGCCTATCACTGCCACAGCATTGACCGAGGCCCTGTGTCCTTCCAAGGTTTGGAGCGTCCGTCCACTCTCCAGACTCCAAACTCGTAACGTTCGGTCGGCGGATGCCGAGACTGCACGCCGGCCGGCCAACGCCGCCACGGCATTGACCCAATCTGTATGTCCTTCGAGCACCCGAATCAATGCCCCTCCAGGCTGAGTGAAACTCGCAGTCCTAGGGCGGAGCCAGAATTCTCCCTGCCAGGATCTCGCACCCTCAACAAGTTCCTGAATATGCTCCTCTTTCCGATCGAGGAGCCGACCAAGTAACTGAGAAGCCAACTGGCGGCGATCTCTTCCGAGAATGTGGGCTGACAGCCGTAACGCAGCTTGAATCAGCCGCAATTCCGGATCTTCTCCGGCCAAACCTGCATAGTCCGAGATGAGCGCATTGATGTCCGTGGCTTTGAGCTTGGCTTCGAGGAAGGAGAAATCGACCAGTAGATCTCGAAGCTCGGCACTCCGTCTTGAACCCATTAGATGACCCGCAAGGTTTCGCCAGAGATACCAACTCTCTGTGTCCAAATCCATCCAATCGCCGCTCGTAGGACGATAAGTTTCCAGGAGTTGGACATGGAGATAGGAAATTATGTCTCCAATCTGCTCTACCAGGATCTTCCGGATAACGTCATGAAGTCGAATCGCCCCCCTCTTCACCCCAAAGTCGCGAAGGAGGGAGAGATCGTGAAGTCGCCTGCAGAGCTTTCGGGTCGCAAACTGACTGAGGTTCCAATATCCTTCGAGGACGCCAAGAGGGATTTCCGCGTCCTCTGGAAACACGGCGAGTTGGAAGTACAGGTCCCGATCCTTTTCCGGCAGGCGACCGACGCTGACAAGAATGGTGCGCGAGGCCGCGGCATGGCGGGATTCTGGATCGTCTCGGTCAAAGGCCGAGAATCCTTCGGCATCTAGGGCGGACTTGATCTCTTGAAGAGCCTTCGAAAACGTGAGGCCGCCTTCCTTGACCAACTCCCGTAATTGTCGGTTGACCAGCTTTAGAAGGAGAGGCCATTCCCCAAGCTGAGCGGCCAGCAATGCGATTTCGCTATCCTGCCCATCGGGTAATTCAAACCTTAGAAGTGAGACCGCCTCGCTGGATGCCATGGCGTCCACCTCAACCCGGACTGAATTCCCAGGAAGGGTCTGACTGTCACGAGTCGTAATGAGAATAGCGGAGCCATTTCCGAATCCTTGGAATGGGGACACATCAGAGGGATACCAAACGTCATCCACGACGACGAGAACCCTCTGTCCAAGTAGAATCTCCCGAAACTTTGAGCCGGCGGCCTGAAGATCCTTGAATCCAGGCGGCTCCGTATTGGTCCACCAGCGAATCAGATCCAGAATTCGGGAGAGGCGACTTTCTGGACCTAGGTCGTCCCCCATCGTTGTCCAGAGAATGCCGTCCGGAAATTGCTGGCGAATCCGTTCGTCAAAGCAGATCGCCTGGGCGAGGGCGGTCTTTCCAAATCCTCCGGCTCCCCGGAGAGCCGTGGTAATGCCAACCGATGGAGAGACCTGGGCTGTTCCGTCTTTGGGACAGAGGGCTTCAAGGACCGTGTCGTATTCGCTGCGGTGGATGAAACCTTCCGGCGGCTGGGCCATGCAACGGTAGGAGATAGGGCTCGGCGGAGAGACCGGCCCTCCCCCACCGCCGCCCGGACCCGGAGACGTTCCCTGGATGCCGTGAACGAGACGGCGGAATGCATCCTCGTCTTCGAGCCCGGCGCGGAAGTCCACCCAGGTCAAACGACGCAGGAATCGTGGGAGCTTTTCCCCTTGAGGCTCCAGCGAGCCGGGTAGGAGGACAGGGATGACGCGGAACGCCTTGTTTCGGACCCGGTCCTCCAGAGCGGAGCGCATCTCTTCGTTCTGCCAGGGACCAAGGCCGGTGGGACCGACGAAGACGGCGCAGGTACGGCTCTGGTCCAACGCCTCTTCCAGGGCTTCCTCCCAGGGCTCGCCCGGGATGAGGTGCCACTTGTCGAGGAACGGGTTGACCTTGGCTTCGATGAGCTTGTGGGCGAGCTTCTCCACCGCCGGCTTGTCGGCGCTGCTGTGGCTGAGGAAGACGTCGTAGACGGGTGACATGGCGATTGGTGAGCTAGGCGCTCAGTGTATCGCTTTCACTACTGCGCTGACTTAGAGGGGAGTGGATGGCTGGAGACTTCGCGGTCGTTGCTGAAGGTTCACCGCTCATTGGTGAAGCCTCACCAGCCGTTGGTGAAGCTTCACCGGTCGTTCCTGAAGGCTCACCAGCCATTGCTGAAGGTTCACCAGCCATCGGTGAAGCTTCACCAGCCGTTGGTGGAGCTTCACCGGCCGTCGGTGAAGGTTCACCAGTCGTTGCTGAAGGTTCACCGGTCATTGGTGAAGCTCCACCAGTCATCGGTGAAGCTTCACCGGTCGCTGCTGGACACTCACCAGCCGTTGGTGAAGGCTCACCAGTCATTGGTGAAGCTTCAGCAGTCGCTGCTCGCTACACCGGCTCGACGAGCTCCAGGAGATGCGTCCTCCCCGCGTCGTCGCCGGCGGAGACGGTGCGTCCGTCGGGGCCGGCGGTGAGGGTGCGGACGGGGGCGTCCAGGTGGAGGACGGCGAGGGGCTCGCCGCGATCCAGGTCCCAGAGACGCAGGGTGCCGTCGAGGGCGGCCGAGACGGCACGGTGGGCGCTGAGGACGACCACGGCCGTGACCCAGCCGGTGTGGCCGGTGAGGGTGCGCAGGCTCTTGCCGGTCTCCAGGTTCGAGAGACGGAGGGTGCCGTCCTGGGAGGCGGAGAGGACTCGGTGGGCGTCCGCCAGGGACAGGGCGGTGACCCCGTGACGGTGACTTTCGAAGGCGCGCACCGTTTCACCGGTCTCCAGGTTCCACAGGCGCATGGTGCCGTCGCAGGCTCCCGAGAGCACGCGGCTGTCGTCCACCACGGTGACCGCCGAGATCCAGTCCTTGTGTCCCTCGAAGCTGCGGAGGGCAAGGCCGGTGCTCAGGTCCCAGAGGCGGAGGGTCTTGTCGCGGGCGCCGGAAAGGGCCCGACGCCCACCGACCAGGGCGAGAGCGGTGACGCCGGCGGTGTGGCCCTCGAGCCGGCTCAAGGTCTCGCTCGTCTCCAGGTCCCAGACGCGCAGGGCGGGTCCGTCCGCCGAGACGGCGAGGAAGCCGTAGACCGCCATCGGCACCTTGGTTCGCGGCGTGGAAGACGCGACGGCACCGTCCTCTTCGAAAGCCGAGGCGCCCGGCCGGACGAAGCTCGCGGTCTGCGGCTTGAGCCACGCCGTCTCGCGCCAGCCGCGGGCGGCGTTCAGCAACGGCTGAAGACTGCGCTCGCGGCGGTCGAGAAGACGGCCCAGGAGCTGCGGCGCCAGTTGGGTCGGATCGCTGCTGAGAGCGCCCGCCGACAACTGGAGGGCCTCGCGGACGAGGCTCAGGTCGCCGTCCTTGCCCGCCGCGAGATCGAAATCCGCGATCAGGGAGTGGACGTCCATCACCTCCAGCTTGGCCTGCAGGAAGGAGAAGTCGAGAAGCGTCTCACGAAGCTCCTCTCTGCGGCCGGCGCCAACGAGATGGCCGGCCAGGTGCCGCCAGAGGTAGGTCTCCCCCGCCGGCAGGTCCGCCCAGCGGCCGCTCTCCGGCCGGCAGGCGTCGACCAGGCGACCCTGAAGGAGGGAAAGCTCGCCGCGGCGCCGGCCCAGGAGGAAGCCGCTGACCACGACGTGCATCCGGAGAGTGCCGGCCCACGGATCGAAGCTCACCAGCGCGAGGTCGCGCAGCCGCTTGCCGAGCTTTCGGGCTTCGATGGTGCCAAGGCCCCAGAGGCTCCGCACGACGGCCAGGGGGATGTCCTCCGCCGCGGGGAAGACGGAGAGGTCCAGAAGACGGTCGCGGTCGGAGCTGCCCAGGCTGCGCAGGGCGACGGTGACGGCCCGCCAGACGGCGGAGCGCCGGGCCAGGGGATCCTCGCGATCGAAGCCGGCGTCCAGGCCCACGATGTCCAGAGCGCGGATCACCTCGCGCAGCGCGCTTTCCAGAGCCGACCGGTCCTTCACGTTCCACTCGCGGATCTGCCGGTTGACGATGGCGAGGAGCAGCGGCCAGTTGCCGAGCCGGCGGGCTAGAGCCTGGAACGTTCCTTCGAACGCCCGCGGCAGGCTCGCGCGCAGCAACTCGACCGCTTCCGGTGTGGCCATGGGGCCAATCGCGATGGGCCTTGCGTCGGCCGGCAGCACCGCGCCATCCCGAGCGGTGGCCAGGAGGGTGACGCCGGCCGGAAGCCCCTCGAAGGCTCTCAGGTCCGCGGTGGAGGCAGCGCCGTCGAGGACCAGCAGAATGCGACGGCCCGCGAGAAGCAGGCTCAGATGAGCGCTGGCCGCTCTCTCGGTGGCGAATGCGGGCGGCTCCGTCCGGCTCCACCAGCAGATGATCTCGCGCAGTCGCGCCAGGCGGCCCGAAGCTTCGAGCCCGTCGCCGAGGCTCGCCCATAGAACGCCGTCCGGGAAGGCGGAGCGCACCCGCGGATCCCAGCAGGCCGCCTGAGCCAGAGCCGTCTTGCCGAATCCCTCGGAACCCACGAGAGCGATGGGCGCCTCGCCGGCCGCGCCGGTGCGCAGGGCCTCGATCAGGCGATCGAGCTCACCCCGCCGGATGAATCCAACCGGGCCGGGGGCCATGCAACGATAAATGGGCTCGGGCGAGAGGGCCGCCTCGGGAGAGGAGTCGGAGATGCTGCGCCGGACTCGGACGTCCTGGCGCGGCTCGATCGCGTTGTACCCCGAAGGGGTCAGACTGTCCTGTCGCGAGTACATGTAGAGCTCATCCATTTCAAGTCTCCTCGAGGGTGAACGCTGGCCGCTACCTTTTCTCGTCGCTCCCAGCGCCAAGCCTTGGTTCTACGCCGCTCTCGCTCGCCCTCGCGACACCTTCATTACGCTTCAGGTTCGCGAAGGTTTCTAGTGAACCCTTACTTCTTGCGGGAGCCTCTCTGCAAGGGTTGGACCGGGGGTCCAAGGGCTACAGGAGCTGCTGAGGATCGACGTCGATGACCAGGTCGTAGCCTGGATTTTTCGGCAGGACTTCTTTGAGGAGGCGATGGAGATCGCGGAAGTTGGCGGAGCGGGCGAGGAGCTGGAAGCGCCACTGGCCGCGGAGGCGCTCGAGGGGGGCTGGAGCCGGTCCTGAAAGGCGGACGCCGCGTCCCAAAGGGTGGGCGGCGAGGCCGGAGGCGAGGTCCGCGATGAGGGACTGCGCCCGCTCGCGGCTCTTGTCGCGCACGAGGAGCTGCACCATGCGGCTGAACGGCGGGTAGTGGAAGACGCGGCGGAAGCGCATCTCCTCGCGGGCGAAGCCCTCGTCGTCCTGACGCAGGGCGGCCTGGATGGCGTAGTGGTCCGGGTGGTAGGTCTGGATGACGACCCGGCCCGGCCGCTCTCACCTCCCCGCCCGGCCCGCCACCTGGGTGAGGAGGTTGTAGGTGCGCTCGACGGCCCGGAAGTCGGGAAAGCCCAGGTAGGCGTCCGCGGCGAGCACGGCGGTGAGGGCCACGTTGGGGAAATGGTGCCCCTTGGAGACCATCTGGGTGCCGATGAGCACCTGAATCTCGCCGCGGCCGAAACGCTCCAGCAGGGCGGCGAGCCCGCCGGGCCGGCGCGCCGTATCCCGGTCGAGGACGTCGACCGTCACTCCCGGGAAGAGCTCCTTGAAGTCCTCCTCCACCCGCTCGGTGCCCGCGCCGATCGCCTCCAGGGCTTCCTCGGAGCAGACGGGGCAGCGGGCCGGCGCGCCGATCATCGAGCCGCAGTAGTGGCAGACAAGCCGCCGGTCCCTGCGGTGATAGGTGCGCGGCAGACCGCAGTCCGGGCAGCGGAAGTCCTCGCCGCAGGCCCGGCAGAGCAGCATGGGCGCGTAGCCGCGGCGGTTGCGCAGGAGGATGACCTGATCGCCTTCCGTGATCGCCTTGTGGATCTCCAGCTTCAGCCGCTCGGAGAAATGGACCTCGCCGGGCCGGCGGGAGACGCCCTCTTCCTTGAGGTCGACGAGGATCCCCTCCGGCAGCGTCCCCGGTCCCGCCCGCTGCGTGAGGCTCAGCAGCTCGAGCTTCCCCCGCTCGGCGTTGTAGCGGCTTTCGAGGCTCGGGGTCGCGGAGACGAGGAGGGTGACGGCGCCGGCATCCCGGCCGCGTACCAGGGCGAGGTCGCGGGCGTTGTAGCGCGGGTCGATCTCCTGCTTGTAGGAGGAGTCCTGCTCCTCGTCCACCACCACCAGCCCGAGGTCTGTGACCGGCGCGAACAGGGCCGAGCGGGGACCGAGCACCACCCGCGCCTCGCCGCGCCGCACCCTCTCCCACTCCTGGTGGCGCTCACCGGTGCCGAGCCCCGAGTGGAGAATGGCGAGCTCGCCGCCGAACCAGCGCTCGGCCGTCTGGGCCAGGGCCGGCACCAGGGCGATCTCGGGGACCAGCAGGATCGCCGAACGGCCACGGTCGAGCGCCGCCTGCGCCGCCCGGAGATAGACCTCCGTCTTGCCGGAACCGGTCATGCCATGAAGGAGGAAGGCGGCGGTCTCCCGCCGGTCGAGGCTCTCGACGATCCGCCCCAGGGCGTGGGACTGATCGTCGCGCAGCACGATCTCCCCACCCTTCTCCGGCTTCCCGCCGCCGAGGATGTGACGGCCGAGGGAGAGCCTCTCCACCTGGGTAAACTGGCGCAGGACACCCTTCCCCACCAGCCGGCGGACGACTGCGGGCGTGCACTCCACGGCCGCAGTCACCTCGGCCACGGTGGCCGGCCGGCCCATGGCGGCGAGGTACTCGACGACCTGGCGCCCCGCGGCGGAGCGCCCGGCGACGGCGAGATGGGTCGCGAGGCCCCCCGGCGCCAGCTCGACGGCGTTGACGTAGCGGGCCGACCGCGAGCGATGGGCCTCGCTGCCGATCCGCCCGCCCTCGGCGAGCCGGGCCAGCACGTCGTCGAGGTCACCCAGGCCGGCCAAGCCGGATCGGGCCTGAAGCTCGGAGACGCTCATCCGCCCGCCCTCGCGCAAGGCGTCGACGACCGCCGTCTCTCCGGGAGTGCGGGGCAGGGCCATGGCGCCCGCGTCGGTGAGCCAGACCTTGCGGTCTCCCCAGGGCGGCAGGTCGGACGGGAGCATGGAACGCACGACCTCGCCCAGCGGCGCCATGTAGTAGTCGGCAATGAAGCGGGCCAGGGCCAGAAGATCCGCGGGAATCACCGGCTCGCGGTCGAGAATCTCCTCGATGGGCCGGATCGTCATCCCCTCCGGCTGGCGATCGTGAACGCTCACGATCACCCCCGTCAGCCGCCGCCGGCCCATCGTCACCCGCGTGCGTACCCCCGGCACCGCCTGCGACGCCCAGGACGCCGGAATGGCGTAGGTCAGAGGGTCGGGCAGGGGGATGGGAAGGGCAACGTCGGCGAAGGTATCCATGGTGTCGGTGCTAACTTAACGTGCCTCGGAGGTTCCCCGCCCAAAGACCCCTCACTCCCCCGACCCCTCTCTCCCATCGCCCTCCCCCCGACCGGGAGAGAGGGGAGCGCCAAAAAAGGCGGCATTGCTCTTAGCTGTTCTCCCTCTTCTCCTGGTCGGGGGGAGGGCGATGGGAGAAGAGGGCCGGGGTGATGAGGGGTTTGGCGATACACTCTCAACCTCATCCCCGGGTTCTCTCTGGGGTTCCCCCGAAGGCCACCCGGGGCTACGGGAACGCCGCCCTGACGGGCTCGCGGTGTCGCGGCCTTCGCGGGCTCCCCCCTACCCCGCCTCCCACGCCAGCACCAGCAGCCGCGTCTCCACATCCGTCTTCTTGGGCTTCAGGCTCACCGTCTCCAACTCGGCCGCCGCGGGGTCGAAGCGCTGCTGGAGCGCGACCACCTCCCGCTCCAACTCGGCGTTGAGATCGTCGAGCTGCTTCTGGAGGGCGCCGATCGTCTCGTCGGCCCGGCCGACGTCCTGCCGCTCCTGGAAGGTCCGGCCGACGCCTCTCGCGGCGGTGGCCACGGCGGTCACCGGCGAGCGGCGGCGGCCGAAGAACATGCCGAGCACGGCGGCGCCGGCCGAGACCACCGTCGACAGCGTCTGCTGGCTCGCCTGCGCCTGCTGCTTCTCCCGTTCCTGCCCGGCCCGCCGGATGCGTTCCTGGTATTGAGCGATCTTCACGCCGTACTTCTGGCGCAGAGCCGCGACCTGCTCGTCCCGCGCTTCCCGGGCCGACTCCGTCAACCGGATGCGGAAGTCCCGCTCGGACTCGCCCGGCTTCGAGACCTCTCCCACCGCGGCGCTGCGGAACAGATCCAGCTTGCGGGTGCGGAAGAGGCAGTCCTCCAGGGCCTTGCGCCAGGCGTCGTAGCTCTTCGCCTTCACCGCCGCGTCGGGCAGTGGTGCGAAGCGGGCGCCGGCCACGGGCTCGCTCTCGAGATCGTTCTGGGCTGAATCCACGGCCTGCGCGGCGTACCAGTCCACCCCGTCGTCCGAGAGCGGCGCCAGCAGCGCAACCTCCTCCGCGTGCTCGACGCCGAGCTTCGCGTCCCGATAGTGAATCGTGGCCGCGGCGAAGAGGCGTGGCGCGTAGACGACGCCCTCCGGCTTGCGGCGCACCGGCAGAAAGCGTTGCGGAACGTCCGGCGGCAGGACTGGCGCGGTTGCCGCGGCCGCCTCTCCCGCCGGCCCCGGCGTGGCGGCCGTCTCCTTGGGAGCGGCGGCGGCCGGAGCCCCCGGCTTCACCGGGTCCATCAGCCGCTTGATCTCCGGCCGGGTGAGCGGCCCCCGCAGATAGGAGAGCGTCCACCGGGTCTGGAACAGCGACGGCTGATCCTCGTGCACGTTGTGGAGCAGAAAGGTGCGGCTCGCGAGTCCGGAGAGGATCTGCTCCGTCCTCGCGCGGTCGAAGCCGCCGCCCGCGGCCCCCTCCAGGCCGTCCATCAGCCGCTGCTTGTCGCGCTCCGTCTGCAACCGGCCGAGAAACCAGGTGCCCACGTTGGAGAGCCCCTTGTAGTCGAGGTCCACCGGGTTCTGCGTCGCGAGGACCAGCCCGAGGCCGAAGGCCCGCGCCTGCTTGAGCAGCGTCAGCAGCGGGCGCTTCGACGGCGGCTCGGCGACCGGCGGCATATAGCCGAAGACCTCGTCCATGCAGAGCAGCGCCCGCAGACTGGTGGTGCCCGGCTTGCCGCGCATCCAGCCCAGCGTCTGATTGAAGAGCAGCGCGGCGAAGAACATCCGCTCCTTGTCCGAGAGATGGGCGATCGAGAAGATGGCCACCCGCGGCTTGCCGGACGGCGAGTACAGCAGGCGGTCGACGTCCAGCGGATCGCCGCGCAGCCAGGCCGCGAAGCCCGGCGAGCCCAGCAGATTGTTGAACGCCAGGCTGAGGCCGAACCGCTCCTTGGCGGGATAGAACGTCTCCAGATCCATCACCCCGACCCGCTCGACGGGCGGCTTCTGAATCTGCTGGATCAGCGCCGCGAGATCGAGCCCCTGCCCGGCCCGCCACGCGGCGTCGAAAATGCTGGCCAGGAGGATGTGCTCGCGCCCCTGAATGGAATCGGACTCGACGTCGAGGAGCGACAGCAGGCTCGACACCACCGTGCCGATCCGCTCCCGCAGAGCGTCGCCGTCCGCGATCACCTCCGGCGGCGGCGCGTCGAGCGAGGAGAGGATCGAGACCTGGAGACCCGCCTCGCTCCCCGGCGTATAGATCGCGAAGTCGGCCGCCGCGCGCAGCCGCGCGATCCGCTCGCCCGTCTGCTCCCAACTCGCGAGGCCCGCCCGCCACGCCTCGGCCTCCTTGGCCGCGAAAGCGTCGACCGTCATGCCCGCCCGCGCCGCGGCGTCGGGGTCCACCCACGGCGCGAAGTCCGCCGGCCGCAGCTCCGGAAACGTCAGGAGCAGGTTGGACAGATCCCCCTTGGGATCGACCACCAGGGCGGGAATCCCGTCGATCGCCGCCTCCTCCAGCAAGCCGATGAGGAGGCCCGTCTTGCCGCTGCCCGTCATTCCCACGCACACGGCGTGAGTCAGCAGATCGCGGGAGTCATAAAGAAGCGGCGCGGGGTCCGTCGCACCGCGCGCCGCATCGTAAGGACGCCCCAGATAGAGGGCCCCGAGCTTCTCGTAGACCGCTACGTCGTTCGCCATGCGTGGAGACTATTACAAGACGGCCCTGCGCAAAATCTGCAAGAACAGTTGACCTGCTTTTTTCTTCCCGTAAACGGTTGCAAATGACACACACGAAGCCGTCCTCTACCTCGCCACCCGACGTCATCCACCGACCTCCGTGGTTTGCCAAACCGTCCTACTTCCGCTACACTGTCCCCCAGCCCCTTTACCATTTTCTGAAGTGGCCTTATACGCTCGGACGGTCGACCGCCCGAAGCCCTTGGAGGAGTTTGAGATGAGTGAGTTCGATGATGATCCGTTTGACGAGCCAACTTCCTTCCTGAGCCTCGATGGGGGCGATGACGACGACGACGAGGGCGGCGGCGACGAGGAAGAGGACGAGGGAGGAGACGACGACGAGGGCGGCGACGAGGAGGAAGAAGCCGACGAGGAGGAGGAAGACGAGGCCGAGGACGACGCCGAAGACGAGGCCGAGGACGACGCCGAAGACGAGGAAGAGGACGAGGCGGAAGACGAGGCCGAGGATGAGGACGACGCCGAGGACGAAGACGAGGCGGAAGACGACGACGCCGAGGACGACGAAGAAGAGGGCGGCGACGACGAGGAAGACGGCGACGACGACGAGGACGAAGAAGAGGGCGAAGAAGAGGGTGACGAGGAAGACGACGACGAGGAGGATGGGGAGGACGAGGACGACGAGGACGACGAGGACGACGACGAGGACGAGGATGACGACGACGAGGATGACGACGACGGCGAGCTAGACGAAGACGACGAGGTCAGCCAGGTCGAGGATTCCGAAATCTACGCCAGCGCCGAGGACTTCGAGGACGCCACCGAGGAAGACTTCGAAGAGGACGACGGCTCCTGGACCGAGGAGGACTACTACGAGTCGGCCGAGCACTTCTTCAGCAGCAACGAGTACTACAGTGAGTCGTACGAGGAGCAGTTCCTCGAGCTCGGCTGGGAGCTCGTCAGCACCGAGGAGCAGGAGTACTTCTACAACACGATCGCCGAGAAGGCGCCGGCGGCCGCCCAGACCGTCACCCTCTTCAGGGACGCCAACGGCCAGCAGAAAGCGGGCGGCTTCGTGTCCTTCACGCTTCTCACCCTCCTCACGGAGCTCCTGCCCGACGTCGATTGGGGCAATGTGAACGTCACGGTGCCCGACCACCCGAAGAACGACCCCAAGCGCAAGAACGAGCCCACGAAGCCCCTGCCGACCGCGATCACCAACGTCGATCCGGCCGACAGCGTCGACCTGCGCAAGTACGCCTCCCCCGTCGGCGACCAGGGCCAGACCATGCGCTGCTCCGCCTTCGCCTGGACGCACGCCAACGAACTCCTGCACAACGTGCTGGGCATCAAGGCCCCGCCCCTGGCGTGCAGCTACACGATGTACCAGTTCCAGAAGTTGCAGGGCGACGCGAAGGGCTACAAGTACGCGTACACCGGCGGCGACGGCACCATCGGCGGCCCCGAGCCGGGAGCGCACCTCATCAAGGTGGGCACCATTCCGGCCAAGCTGTGGCCGAACGATGCCAAGGCCCCGCAAGGCACCGACGAAGAGCTGGCCGCGGACGCCAAGAAGTACAAGCTGCCGGCGAAGGTTCAGTCGATCAAACTCGACGACCTCCGGAAGGTGCTCGCCTCGGGCTACCCGGTTCACATCGGCATGAACACCGGCGAGAAATTCCAGAAGATCAACCGCAGCGGCGTTCTCGACGCGGCGGAAAAGCCGAGCGGAGACCACGGGCGCCACGCCATGCTGGTGGTCGGCTACCTCGGCAACTACTTCATCATCAAGAACTCCTGGGGAACGGGCTGGGGCGACAAGGGCTACGCCTACATTCCGCTGAACGTCCTCAAGGAGGCCGAAGCGGAGCTCGTCGCCATCATTCCCACGGCCGCCACCATCAAGAAGGGCAAGAAGGCCGTCAAGAAGGGCAAGAAGGGCAAGAAGGGCGAAGCGACAGCCTGATGAGTAAAGCGGCTCCAGAGACCTCGCCGCGGCCGGCCCTCGTGGCCGGCTCCGGCGAGCTGTTGCCGGCCCGCATCGAGCTTTGGGAGTCGAGCGGGCCGGTTTCGCCGCGCTACCAGTACAAGGTCAACGTGGTCGTCGCCGTCACACTGGCGGCGGCCGCGCCCACCCTCGCCATCGACCACACCACCGGCGGCGAGCCCCCTATCGACGTTCACAGCGCCGCCCCCATGGCGCGGGACCGGTACGAAAAGCTCTGGGCGGACCTCTTCGCCCAGGACGTCCTCACCCTGGGCGGCGACCTCGCCGCCGACAAGCGGAATCGCACCGGCGTGAGCTTCAACCACGTGGAAGTCGTGCTCGGCGATCCCGACCACGCCGGAGCGCGCATGCGCTTCGACTATCTCCTGCCACAGCTCGAGCTGCCTGAAAACAAGCAGCGCCACGCCGTAGTGGAGATCCTGAAAAAGCTCGCCTCGTAAGGCTCCCAGCAAAACCAGCTCCGGCCCGTTCATGGCGAACGGGCCGGCCGACTGGTTTATGCTACCTGCCACCATGCCGGCCATCCTTCGAGCGACCCAAGGCGACATCACGAAGATCGCGCTGGACGCCATCGTCAACGCCGCGAACTCGTCGCTTCTTGGGGGTGGCGGAGTCGATGGCGCGATTCACCGGGCGGCGGGGCCGGAACTGCTGCAGGAGTGCCGGCTCCTGGGCGGCTGTAAGACTGGGGATGCGAAGCTCACACGCGGATATCGCTTGCCTGCCAGGTTCATCATCCACACCGTCGGCCCCGTCTGGCGGGGTGGCACCCAGGGCGAACCGGAGCTTCTCGCGTCCTGTTATCGGCGGTCCCTCGAGATCGCGGCCCAGCAGGGCATTGCCACGCTGGCCTTTCCCAGCATCAGCACGGGGATCTTCGCCTATCCCATTGAGCTCGCGGCGGCGATCGCGGTCTCCAGTGTCCGCTCTCAAGCGCTGACCCTGCCAGCCATTCAAGAGGTCGTTTTCTGCTGCTTCTCCGCCGGTGACCTGGCCGTCTACGAAGCGGCTCTCCGGGAGACAGCGCCTTGACCCTCTCCATCGAGTGAACGTGCCCACACACGGTCATGGGAAACTGACCCCGGCGCCTTGTCGGGCTTCTTCGCCCGCCTCGGATACAGCACGGATCGAGTTGACTCCGGCCAACATGCTCTAGAATTCCATGGATGTGACCTGGAGGCTAAACCAATGAGCGCAGTCCGTCTAGAAATCCCCGAAGAAACGCTGATCAGCTTGAAGACAGATGTGGAGTCATTTGGCCGCGATCTCAAGGTGCTTGGGGCCGTCAAGCTCTTTGAGCTCGGAAAGCTCTCCTCGGGACGGGCAGCACAACTCGCCAACCTGACACGAGTAGAATTCCTTTTGGCCTTACGCCATTTTCAGGTTTCTCCCTTCCAGATGACGGAAGAGGAGCTGAAACAGGATATTCTCAATGCCTGACCGGCTGGTCATCGGCAACACTTCTCCCCTCCTGTTCTATGGTCATTGCCACTGCCACGCTAAAGCGCCGGAGCTGCAGGCCGTCCATCAGCCGCTGCTTGTCGCGCTCCGCCTGCGTATCCCACGAAGATGCGCTTGTGCCGCATGGGAGAAGAGGACGACTTTGGACTTCACGTTCAATGCTCCTGGCGCGTCGCTCGCGAAGACGAGGTGATCGCGGGCTACGCTGACTATTTGGCGCTCAAATCTTGCAGGTGTTATGCTAGAGCAGACCCTTCGCGCATAGACGAATGACACATCACGCCTATGTGTATTGGTATTACCGGAACGAAATAGATACGCTTCGTCCAACACCGACGGAGAGAAGGTCCCTCTCTCTAGAGATCGGAGAAACCGTTGGCAAAAGCGCGAAGCCTAACCGTCTATCTTATAAAAAGGAGTCAGGTCGATCCACAGAACTTGGTCGTTCCGGACCTTGCGATCAAGAAGTACACTATACCGTCGCCGTCCGGAATAGAGTGGACTCTTTTTGTTCGAAAAAATCCACCCAAGCCTCCACGGTGGGCCGACTTCTTTGTACCGCACGTGATGCCTGACGAGTTTGGCCTAACAGGTTCTGTGTCAGCAGTGCTTCTGGTGCCAGACAAGGAGATTTGGTGGGCAATTACATTTGGCCAAGGCAGGCGTCTCATCAGAGACGGATTGACTGTCGATGGATTTGGCCTTAGGGTAGCCTTGAATACGCTCGGCGACGAGAACATCAAAAGCCTTGACAAAGAAACATTTGATATGATTGCTGGTCATGCAAGATTCCAAGCAAGCCGAGAGGTAGGAACAGAAGAATTTGGTCTCGATATAGAGAGAGATCTACTCTGGGCAGTAACAGGCAGTCCAAGCAATAGCTCCTTTGGGCAACAGCTCACCGGTCGAGACGCTTTACTGGTATCAATCCACATCGACCTGCCAGGCTTGGAGACCTACTTACCACGTCTTTACCCCGCCTTTGTCGATAAGCACTATCAGAAGAATTTTGCATGGATCGACAACATAAGAGAAGTAGATGAGGAGGAGAATCAGCTACTAGACATGGAGCTTCTTGATCGCCTCAGAGAGCGAAACTTTGAACACACATGGCTCGCCCCGCCTGAAATTCTCGAGTGGTCCACAGTTCGCTACTTTTCTTACTCAGAGGCGTCGCGCGCTCCGCAACGATTTGACATTCATTGGTCGACGTTTTTCAAGGACAAAGTAATCTCACCTACCTCTATCACAATAGATTTTTTGAAAACACGCCAGATATACTGCTTGGGCGACGATGGAGTCACGCTCAAGCATTGGCCGGCCTACCGATGTATATACGCAGAAGTCAAATTTTCAGAAGATTCTTATTTTTTGTCAGGCGGCAAGTGGTATAGAATCGTAACTGACTTTGTCGAACAGGTAAATTCTTCTATCAGTCAAATCCCAGTGCTCGATGGCTTTCTTCCTGACTATGCGGACAACACAGAAGATACCTACAATATTCGCGTTGGACAGGCCGCCAGTGGATTTCATCTAATGCATAAGGTGTTGATTCCTTACGGGGGAGGGAAAAGCAGCATCGAATTCTGCGATCTGTTGGGTTCTAATGGCGACATCATTCATGTAAAGCGCTTTTCCGGGTCAAGGGATCTCAGTCACTTGTTCGCACAAGGTTTGAACTCCGGACAGCTTTTTCAAATCGACGCGGGGTTCAGGCGAGCTGTTGATCCGCATCTGCCGCCTAGCCTGCGCGGGCGATTTATTGAAGACCGCCCGGCCGCTAAAGAATTGCAAGTAATATTTGCAATCGTGAGCAAATCTCTCAAACCTTTTAATCTTCCTTTTTTTGCAAAGCTGTCGCTTCGTCACGCTGCACAACGCCTTGAGATTTACGGATACAGAGTGGCTCTCGCCAAGATAGGAACCGAGCCGGTAAAAGCCGAGATAGAAGTCTACGGTGAAAGGAAAAAGACTAAGCCGCCCAAACGGTAGGCGTTATTCAGTACCAGAATCACGAAAACCATGAACATCGGTATCTCGCCGCCCTTCAAGGCGGACAGGTTTGTGTCCTCCCGGGGTCCCAACCCGTTGGGTGGCTGGGCTGAGGATCTCGCACCGTTGGTGCGGAAAGCCGGCCTCGGGAGGATTTGCCTGCGCGCGGACCTAAAGAAGCTCATTCAAGGGCTGCTAGATGGGATAGGAGAGGTGGTAGGTCAAGCTGAATGACCTGCCAGACGATCTCAAGGTCTAACCCGAAGTAGTCATGCACGATGCGGTTGCGCAGGCCTGCGATCTGCCGCCAAGGCACATCTGGGTAGCGCGTGAGGAAATCCTCAGGCAATTGCTTCGTGGCCTCTCCGAGGATTTCCAAGTTCCGCACTACGGCGTCGACGGTCCGTTCATCCTGCCGAAAAGCCTCTTGGTCCATGCCGGCCGTAAAGCGCCCAATCTTGCGGATCGCACCGAGCATATCCTCCACCAAGAGGTCGGCATCGCGCTTAGGCATCGATCAGCTCCGGCTCGATCCGCTTCCAGAGCGAGGGCTTGATGGCCCGCCGGGAGACCAAGTCCACGCGTCGGCCCAGTGCCTTTTCGAGGTCGTCCCCCAGATCTACGAATCGCAGGCCGATGGAGGGATCGACCTCCACCAGCACGTCCACGTCGCTATCCTCTCGGGCGTCGCCTCGCGCCCAGGACCCGAACAGGGCCAAGCGCCGAATGGGATAGCGCAGACTCAGGACGGGTCGCTGTTCGCGCAGTGTTGCCAGGATTTCTTCAAGAGTCGGCATCGAGAGCCTCCATGGCGTGACATCTTACGCTCATCGCGAAGGAGCCGGACCGCCACCCTTGGCAGGGTTCAAGAGGCGGGGGTTTGGCCTGGGTCCCAGGGCTTGCGCCCTGGGCTTCTATGAGGGCCCGGTTGTCAAGCTCCGAGATCGGTTTCTTTGCTTCTTCTTCTGTCGGCTCCTTTTGCCTTCGTCTCCCACAGCACGGCCTGCGACGCTTCGGTCTTCTCG
>Ga0134121_10001211_pt1 | contig 24770 bp, 17 predicted proteins | sample KB301_FD_96463 | JGI IMG/M metagenome (GOLD analysis project Ga0134121, IMG submission 96463) | Terrestrial soil microbial communities without Nitrogen fertilizer from Kellogg Biological Station, Michigan, USA - KB3-0-1 | ecosystem: Environmental > Terrestrial > Soil > Unclassified ... | reverse complement strand
TGCCGCTCATCTCCGCCGAGCTGCCGGGCTCGGTGCGCGTCACGCCGGTCTACGACCGTTCGCTGTCGATCGTCCATTCGGTGGCCGACGTGCAGGCGACGCTGCTCATCGCGTTCGTCCTGGTGGTGCTGGTGATCTTCGTGTTCCTCGGCCGCGCCGCCGACACGCTGATCCCGGCCGTCGCCCTGCCCCTGTCCCTCCTGCTCACGTTCGTGGTCATGCGATCGCTGGGATACAGCCTCGACAACCTGTCGCTGATGGCGCTCACCCTGGCGATCGGCTTTCTGGTGGACGACGCCATCGTCTTCCTCGAGAACACCGTGCGCCGCATGGAGCGCGGCGAGAAGGCCCTGGACGCCGCCCTGAACGGCGCCCGGGAGATCAGCTTCACGATCCTGTCCATGACCATCTCCCTGGCGGCGGTCTTCATCCCGCTGGTGTTCATGACCGGGCTGGTCGGGCGGATCTTCCGGGAGTTCGCCGTGACCATCGTGGTGGCGATCTTCGCCTCGGGTCTCGTGTCGCTGACCCTCACGCCCCTCATGAGCGCGCGCCTGCTCGCCGATCGGGGAGAGGGATCCCGCAGGACCTGGATGGAGCGGGTCGTCGGGCGCCTCGAGCGCCGCGTGCTCGCCGGCTATGGCGCGTCGCTCGCGTGGTTCCTGCGCCGTCGCTGGATCGCGGCGCTGGTCTGGGCGGTCTGCCTGGCCGGGACGTTCGTCCTGTTCCAGGCCGTTCCCAAGTCGTTCCTTCCGCCCGGCGACAGCAGCGTCGTGTTCGGCGTGTTCATCGGCCGCGAGGGTTCGTCCCCGGAGCAGATGCACGCCATCCAGGATCAGGTCGACGAGGCGCTGCACTCGGATCCCAACGTGCTGATGGACTTCACCATGACGGGGAACGGCGCCTACCTCCCCTCCAACCAGGGGATCACGTTCACCTTCCTGAAGCCCGCGGCGGTGCGCGGGCCGATCGCCGTCGCGGCGGCGAAGCTGATGGGCCGCATCGGAGCCCTGCCGGGGGTCTTCCCGTTCCTGCGGCCCTACCCGGTCCTGCAGATCAGCACCGGTGCGACGAACCAGAACCAGGGTCAGTACGCCTACTCGGTGTCCGGGGTCGACGCAGCGCAGGTCTACGACGTGGCCGGGAAGCTGCTCGACAAGCTGCGCACCTACCCGGGGTTCCTGACGCTGTCGACCGACTACTTCAGCAACACCCCGAGCCTCGACATCGACATCCGGCGCGACCAGGCCAAGGCGTACGGCGTGTCCGAGACGCGCATCCTGGGAGTGCTGCGCAACGCCTACTCGCAGAACTACCTCTACCTGATCAAGAAACCCGAGGACCAGTACCAGGTCGTCCTCGAGGTCCAGGACGCCGCGCGCTCGACACCCGACGATCTGTCGCTGCTCTACATCAAGTCGGACGACGGGAAGAATCTCGTGCCGCTCAAGGAGCTGGTGACCTGGAAGACCGCGCTGGGACCGCAGGCGGTGAACCACCTGAACCAGTTCACCAGCGTCACCCTCTTCTTCAACCTGAAACCCGGGGTCGCGCTCGGCGACGCCACCGATTTCATCCGCGCCGCCGCCGCGCCCATCGTGCCGGCGACCCTGCGCGCCGGGCTGCAGGGCGAGGCGCTGACGTTCCAGGATACGGTCCTGACCCTGACCCTCCTGATGGCGCTCGCCGTCTTCGTCATGTACGTCATCCTGGCGATCCTCTACGAGAGCTACGTCCATCCGCTCACCGTGCTCTCGACGCTGCCGACCGCCCTGGTCGGCGGTCTCCTGACCCTCTGGCTGTTCGGCGAGGAGGCCTCGCTCTACGCGTTCGTCGGCATGTTCATGCTGATGGGGATCGTCAAGAAGAACGGCATCATGATCGTCGACTTCGCCCGTCAGCGCGTCGCGCAGGGCGAGTCGGCCGAGCGCGCCATCCACGACGCCAGCCTGGACCGCTTCCGGCCGATCCTCATGACCACGCTCGCGGCGGTGATCGGGGCGCTGCCGATCGCGCTCGGGTTCGGGGCCGACGGATCCTCCCGCCGGCCGCTCGGACTGGTGATCGTCGGCGGTCTGGTCGTCTCCCAGTTCATCACCCTGTACGTCACGCCGGTCATCTACCTGTACCTCGAGCAGTTCCAGGCCCGGGTGCTCGATCGCGTGGCGTTCTTCCGCGCCGGCCACGCCTGGATCCCCGAGGCGGTGCCCGCGCGTCAGGAGGTGGCGCCATGAGCTCTCCAACGGCGGTCTCACGCGTTTCGCGTCGGGCGCTGGCGCTCGGCTGGATGCTTGCCATCGCAACGCTCGCAGGATGCGCCGTCGGGCCCGATTACGTCCGGCCGCCGATCACGTCTCCCGATCGGATCCGCGACGCCTCCCCGGCCGGGGAGCCCGGCGCCGCCGGCGGCACGGCGCAGGCGGCGTCTCTGGCCGACCGCGGCTGGTGGGAGATCTTCCCCGATGCCACGCTGCACGCCCTGATCGACGAGGCGCTGCGCAACGGGTACGACCTGCGGCTCGCGGCCGCGCGCGTCGAGGAAGCGCGCTCCGAGGCGGGCCTCGCGCGCGCTTCGTACTTTCCGGCCGTTCAAGGCGAAGCCGGATGGACGCGCGGCCGCCGGGTTTCGGGGACGGCCCCCGACACCTCGTCGCTCGGTCTGTACGACGTCAACCTCGGCCTGACCTGGGAGATCGACGTCTGGGGGCGGATCCGCCGGCTGAACGAGGCGGCGCTGGCCGACTACATGGCCACCGAGGAGGCGCGCCGCGGCGTGCTCCTGTCGCTGGTCTCGGACGTGGCGTCGAGCTATTTCGCGCTGCGCGAGCTCGACCTGCAGCTCGACATCGCCCTGCGGACGGCGCGGGCGTTCGACGAGACGCACGACCTGTTCAACCGCCGGCTCGTCGCCGGCGCGGCCTCGGCTCTCGAGACGTCGAGCGCCGCGGCGTCGCTCGCCGCGACCAACGCCCGGATCCCCGATCTCGAGCGCCAGATCGTGGCGCAGGAGAACCGGATCGCCCTGCTCCTGGGCCGCAACCCCGGGACCATCGCGCGCGGCCTCGGGCTCACCGACCAGCCCCTGCCGCCGGACATCCCGGCCGGTCTCCCGTCCGATCTGCTGGAGCGCCGGCCCGACCTGCGCGAGGCGGAGCAGCGTCTCATCGCGGCCAACGCCGAGGTCGGCGTCGCGGTCGCCGACTTCTTCCCCACCTTGAGCCTGACCGGCGCCTTCGGCGGACTGTCACCGCAGGTCTCCGAGCTGTTCGGGGACGGACGCACCTGGTCCGTGGGCGGCGGGCTCCTGACCCCTCTCTTCCAGGGGCGGCGGCTGAAGAACCAGCACCAGGCCGCCCTGGCCCGCTGGGAGGAGGCGCGCGTGGAGTACGAGCAGAGCGTCACGAGCGCGTTCGGCGAAGTGTCGACGGCGCTCGTGGCCTACCAGAAGCTCGCCGACGCCGAGAAGGAGCAATCGACCGCGGTCGATGCGTATCGCCAGGCGGTCGCCCTGTCGAACTCGCGCTACGTCGGCGGACTCTCCGACTATCTCGAGGTGCTCCAGGCCCAGCAGCAGCTCTTCCCCGCCGAGAACGTCCTGGCAGAGACGCGCTTCCAGCGCCTGGCGGCGCTCGTCGAGCTCTACAAGGCCCTCGGCGGCGGCTGGAACCTCTCCGACCCGCAGTGGACGGCGCCCCAGACCGCCGGCGCGCCGCGCGTCCCGACGGCGGGCTGAGCCTGGCCTCCATCGCCCGGCGGTAGAATGGGGCCGCCCATGAGCCTCCGCGTCGTTCGTCTCGGCACCCCGCGTCTTCCCGGAGAGGGGACGCGGATCGGAACCGTCCGCCGCCCGCCGCGCGGGGTCCCGAAGGCGCAGTTCTCGAAGCAGGACTGGTACGACGTCTGGTTCCCGAACCTCGCCCCGAGCTCCGCGACCGTGAAGCTCGCGCTCCGCGCCGCGACGCCGGCCCAGTGGTCGAGGTTCGTCCGCAGGTACAGGACGGAGATGGCCGCGCCCGAATCCAGGCACGACCTCGAGCTCCTGGCCGCACTGTCGCACACGACCAGTTTTTCCGTCGGCTGCTATTGCGCGGACGAGAGCCGCTGCCATCGATCCATCCTGAGGCAGCTTCTCGTGGAGAACGGGGCGAAGGTCGAGAAGGAACCGGCCGCTAGGGCCCGGTGACGCTGACGAGCTGCGCCGTCTCCGGCGTGCCGGTCAGCGCCTGCTCGAGAACGATGCCGATGCCGGGGGCATAGACCTTCCGGTCGTAGGAGCCGGGCTCGACCTGGGTCGCCTCGAGAGTCGTCAGCACGTTGCGCAGCTTTCCGTACGGCACCCTCACGACTCCTCCCAGCTCCACGACCCAGGCGGTGTCCTCGGCCACGCCGGCGAGAAACTCCTGCCGGTAGGCATCCGGGATCTGCGGGTGCGCCTCCATGATCAGTCCCGGCTCGGCGCCGCCGACCCCGGCCTGCCACGAGCCCGTCGTGTCGGTCTTGCCGTGCGGGAGAAACGCGGTCGTATCCTCGCCGAGATACCAGACATTGCCCTCTTTGTCCTGGGCGTACCAATCGAACGTCCTCTCGAGCAGCGCCCCGTCGTGGGTCGACACGTCGCTGACCACCGTCGCGGTGATTCCCAGGATGACCTTCGTCTGTCCGGTGATGGTGACCGTGTCGATCTGGGTCTGGCCGTCCTTGACGCCTTCGTAGACCAGCGTCCGGCCGGCCGGCAACGGGAAGTAGGGGTTGTCGACGACGGCGACGAAGTTCGCGGGGTCGAGCACCGGATGAGTGCCGGCGCTCGAGGCTGCGCGTGCGGTCCATCCACTGTTCACGATCGTCGCGGCGAGCGTCAGGGCGAACAACGGGGCGGGAATTCTCCGGGGCATGGGGATCCTCCTTGGCGTTGTTTCCCCTAGTGGAGCACAGGTTTTACCCGGGGCCCAGGAATTCCCTCCCCCTGGTTGCTGACCAGCACGTAGCGCGCCGTGCGCTCCAGGACGGTCAGCGGCCCGCCGGCGTCGGCGCTCAACCCATCGAGATAACGCGTCGGCAGGACCACGAAGACGCGCGTGTCGCCGCGCAGCGCCGCGACGAGGTCGTCGCGGCCCGGGAACACGGCCGGGTCGGGGTGCTTCGTCCTGGCCAGCTCGATGTCGTCCTCCGAAGGCTGCACCAGGCGGATCGTGTGGCGCAGATAGAACGGGATGCCGCGCAGGTAGCAGCGATAGTTGTAGACGGCGCCCGCGTCGGCCCCTTCGCGCCGCAGGACGCGGGCCAGGTGGCTGGCTTCGTTCAGCGTCCCGGCGCGGCCGGCGGCCGCCATCAGGATGAACCAGGCGACCGCCCAGCAGGCCGCCGCCGTCGCGAGGCCGAGCATCGTCCGCCCCCGGCGGTCGAGCAGCCATCCGGCCGTCTGGGCCGCCACGCCCAGCGCGGCGACCGCCGCGAAGATCGGCCAGACCTGCATGCCGCCCGGGACGCTGCTCCACTCGCGCGCGTGGCCGTGCGCGTAGACGGCGGCGGCGGCGAGCAGCAGGAGCGGGGCGACCAGAGGCGCGAGAAAGAGCACGCCGCGCCGCGCGCGCCCGCGCAGGTTGGCGTCGAGCACGACCGCGACGGCGATCGCCAGCGCGGGGAAGATGGGCAGGATGTAGGCCGGCAGCTTCGACTGCGAGACCGAGAAGAAGGCCAGGGCCGGCATGATCCAGGCGAACAGGAACGCCGTGGTCTCGCTGCGCAGCGCGCCCGCCAGCGCGGCGAGCCGCCGCGGCCCGCGCGCCGCGCGCAGGGCCAGGAGCGGCGTCCAGGGCAAGAGCCCGCCCGCCCCGACCACGAGGTAGTAGTACAGCGGCCCCTGGCGGTGGTGCACCGTGGTCGCGAAGCGGGTCAGGTGCTCGTGGATGAAGAAGTACTCGGGGAACTCCGGGTTGGCGATCGACACCGCGATGAACCAGGGCACGCTGATCGCGAGGAACAGGAGCGTGCCGCGCACCCAGGGGATCCCGCGCAGCCGCCGCCAGCCGCCGACCAGCGCGATGAAGGTCATCCCGGTCAGCCCGGCCAGCACCACCGCCACCGGCCCCTTCGTCAGCACGCCGCCCGCCGCGGCGGCGAACATGCCGAGATACCAGCGCGTCGCCGGGCCGTTCCCCGCGCCCGGACCCGTCGCCACGGCGTCCCCGGCGCCCGCCCGCCATCCCTTGAGGAAACAGAGCAGCGTCAGCGCCACGAAGAAGCTCAGCCCCAGGTCGTGCGTCAGGAAATGCCCCGCCACGAAGAAGCCGACCGACGAGCCGAGGATCAGCGCGGCGATCAGGGCGCGCCGGTCGCGATAGAGGACCCACGCGACCTCGAAGGCGATCGCCAGGATGCCGAGCGCGAAGAGGGTCTGGCCGAAGCGCGCCCCCCTCTCGTTCACGCCCCAGACCGCCATTGAGGCGGCGGTGACCCAGTAGACGAGGGGCGGCTTGTCGAGCATCACGACACCGTTGATCCGCGGGGTCACGAAATCGTGCCGCTCGAGCATCAGCCGCGCCACGTCGGCGTAACGCCCCTCGTCGGGATCCCACAGCCCCCAGGGCGACAGACAGAGGAGGACGCCGAGCAGGACGAACGCCGCCGGCAGCGCCCGGCCGACGCGACCGTCCGCGGGCCCGGCACCGGCGGCGCCGGGCGTCGCGAAGAGGTCGCGGAGGAGATCGCGGCGCGTCACGCGGGAGCCGTCACGCCCGGGCCGTCACACGCGCGGCCGGCATCAGAAGCCGAACGTCACGCCGAGCTCGACGATGCGGGCGGGGCCGAGCTGGCTGATCGGCTCGCCGAAGTTGGCGGCGGTGGCGCGGCCCTCGATCAGACCGGCGTTGAAGCGGTCGAACAGGTTGAAGACTTGGAGATAGACGGTCCCCTTCTTGTCGCCGCCCTTGTACTCGAACGGCTTCCAGACGCGCAGGTCGACCTGGCAGAAGACCGGCTCGTCGAGCGAGCCGACCGGAGCGAGATTGACGCCGGGCTGCCGGCGGATCGCGTTGACCGCGTCGAGATCGGTGGAGGCGCCGGTGTTGCGGCCGACGCCGGGCGGCCGATCGGAGGTGATGCCGTCGAGGTTGTTGTCCTGCCCGGTCGTCACGTTGAAGGGGATGCCGGAGGCGAGCTGCACCTGGCCCGACATCCACAAACCGCCCCACGGCAGGTGGCTGGCCCCGGCGACGACGACGCGGTGCCGCTGGTCGGAGTCGGAGCGCCCCTTCTCGGTCCACAGGTCGTCGGAGTTCGGCGGCAGGTAGATGCCGCCCTTGAGCGGATCGGGCCCCAGGTCCTCGGCGCGGGAGAAGGTGTACGACACGTCGACCCAGCCGCCCGTCGTGCGCCGCCGCCAGCCGAGGTCGAGCCCCGAGTACCACGACTGCCCTTCGCTGACGAACGCCGCGATCGATCCGACGGTCGGATCGCGGTGCACCGGCATGCCGTTGACGTCCTTGCTCACCACGGGGTTGAGGTCGCGCATCACGGTCTGGTGATGACCGAAGGCGCGCGTGGCGCTGCCGCGCAGCGTCTGGCTCGCGCCGATCGCCGCTTCGGCGCCCAGGCTCCACTGCACGGTGTAGGGTGTGTCCAGCTCGGTGCCGGTCGAGAAGCGCAGGATGAGGTTGGGCGGGAAGATCAGGACCTCCTTCACCGCGTCGATGCCGAGCTGCGCCACGACCTGCTCGGTGATCTCGAAGCCGAGCCCCTGCGGAAAGATGAGGCCGATCTGGGTGCCGGAGGTGATCGCCGAGACCGCCGGAAATCCGAGCACCAGCTTGTCGTAGAACATCCCGCCGCCGCCGCGCACCAGGAACTTCCCCGAGGCGGTCGGCCGCCAGGTGAAGCCGAACCGGGGCGCCACGTTGTTCCTGTCGATCGGCGCGTCGCCGTTCGGGATGCTCGACGGCACCACGGTGTCGGCGGGCAGGTGGTAGGTGCTCAGGTCGTAGCGCAGACCGTAGGTCAGGACGAGCTTCGGGTTCGCGTCCCAGGTGTCCTGCGCGAAGACCGCGATCCGGTTGTCCTTGATACGCGCCTGCGGGTCGCCCGCGATGAGCTGGAACACCACCGGATAGGTGCCGAGAAACCCCGGCTCGTCGACGACGCCGTCGCCGTCGTCGTCGACGCCGTTCGGATCGGGGAGATGCTGGCGCGGGCACCAGACGTAGTCGGGGCTCGATGGATCGGAGCAGGCCGGGCTGGGGTCGGTCGACGGATCGGTGGTGTCGAGGTCTCCCTGGTCGCCGGCCTCGAACGGCCGGTCGGTGTCGTAGAGGAAATTGCCGTTCGGATTGAACCAGGTGCGGATGTGGGTGTTCGACTGGGCCAGGTCGGCGCCGAACTTCAGGGAATGGTGACCGGCCTGCCAGGTGACGTTCTCCACCACCTGGTAGCGATTCTCGTCGCGCTCCTGCCGGTTGAGGTTGTTGCCGCCGAACACGCCCGACGGCCGCTCGACCCCCGACAGGCTGGAGTTGGCCTGCTGGTCGAACGTGCCGGTCGTGACCAGGAGACGCGCCTCGTTGAGAAGCGTCGGCGACAGCACCGTCGTCAGGCTGGAGGCGAGCTGCGCCTTGCGCTCCTCCAGCTCGAACCCCGATTCGGGGGTCGAGACGCCGCCGACGTTCAACCCGGTCGAGCGCCGGTCGTCCCAGGAGACCCGGGCCATCAGGAAGTTCGACGTGCCGAGGTTGTAGTCGGTCCGGAAGAACAGGTTGTCGCTGCGGTTCGGCGACTCCATCCAGCCGCCGGCCACTCCGTCGCGCGCCACGCCGGTGTACGGCACCACGTCGTGCGAATCCTGGTGCTCGTACGAGGCGAAATAGAAGGCGCGATCCTCCTTGATCGGACCGCCCATCTTGATGCCCACGCGCACGGCGCTCCCCGTGTCGTCCAGCCCCGAGGGCGGCGGCAGGGACGACACGAAGCCGCCGGGAGAGGCGAACCCGTTGGGCGCCCCTTCGAGGAAGACCGCGCCCGTCCGGTCGTTGGTGCCGCGCTCGGTGATGATGTTGAGGATGCCGCCCGACGCGCGCCCGAACTCGGGCGCGTACTGGCTGGTCATCACCACGAATTCCTTGATCACCTGTTGGGAGAAGAACGAGTCGAGCGAGGTGTTGCTGATGGCGTCGTTGTTGTCCAGGCCGTCGACCAGGAACGAGTTGGCGCGCCCCGACTGCCCGTTGACCACGAAGACCGAGCCGCGCTCGCCGTAGAAGTCGCCGGGCGCGGTCCGCTTGATGGTGGAGTCGAGCATCGCCAGATCGGTCACCACGCGCCCGTGGATCGGCAGCTCGTCCACCTGGCTGCCGCTGATGCGCAGGTCGAAGCCGGTCTTCTCCGGGTCGACGCGATCGGTCTCGGCGCGGACGGTGACCGTCTCGGTCAGCGGCGCGCCGACGACCAGATCGAGGACCAGCGTCTGCTGCAGCGAGATGGTGATGCCGCGCGGTGAACCGGTCGGGCCGTCGCCGAGGTGGGCCCGCACCTCCCAGTCGCCCGGCTGCAGGAGATCGATCCGGTAGTGCCCGTCGCGATCGGTGACGCCGGCCCGCGCCGAGCCGAGCGACTGCGAGACCACCTCGACCACGGCGCCCGGCGCCATCGCGCCGTCCGGCATCCGCACCGAGCCGGTCAGCGTGGAGGTGGTGCTCTGCGCGCGGGCCAGACCGCGGCCGAGGCCGAGCCCCAGCATCACGGCCGCGATCGCCGTCCCCAGCCGGGCGCGTCGCCCTCGGGTCATCCCCGCATCGCTGCGCATCCGGCCGGCGATTCTACAGCCCGTAGTGTCCCCAGGGGCCGTGGCCCCCGGTCCCCGCCGCGGTGACGAGGAAGAACGACGACGCGGGGTTGCCCGCCCAGCAGGTCACGAGGCCGACGTCGGCGACCGGCGCGAAGTTCGCCGCGGCCTGCGGCGACGCGGCGCCCAGGACCTGGTATCCGACGAGACAGGGATCGGTGACCGGGTTCCAGCAGATCCGGATCCCGGCGGGGTCGTAGACGACCGTGAGCCCGGTCACCTCGGCGGTCGGGATGCAGACTCCGCCGGTGGTGTGCGCCTGCACCTCGACGGGGTAGATGAAGGAGGGATCGCCCGACACCTGGGTCGGATAGAGGATGCTCTCGTAGGTGCGCGGCACCAGGGTCGACGGGTCGGTGAAGGTGGAGAGCGCCGTGACGGTGAGGTAGTAGGTCGTGCCGGGGGTCAGCCCGGAGATCGTCGCGCCGGCGCCGGCGAAGGCCACCTGGCCGGGATTCGACTGCGAGTTGAAGGCGTAGGCCGTGGCGGCGCCCGGGTCGGTGTCCCAGTAGACCTTGTAGCCGCTGATCCGATGCGTGTCCAGGCCGGGATCCCAGGTGAGATCGATCGTCGTGTCGGCGACGGCGCCGACGGTGATCGAGCGCGGCGGGAAGAGCCCGAACTTGAAGTCGGTCTCGGCGAGCGTCGTGAACGACGTGTTGTCGGCGACGTTCTGCGCCGACTGCACCCGCGCCACCGTCCCGAGATGCGGCACCTGCCAGAGGTAGTTCACGGTGCGCACCTCGGAGAGCTTGGCGAGGGAGCCGCATGCCGCCGTGCTGAAGACGCAGAAGTCTGCGACGTTGCGCACCAGAAGCGCGTTGAAGGTGTGGCCCGACGGCGTGGTCACCACTCCGCCCTTGAGGACGGCGCCGTTCTGCGTCCCGGTGTGCGTGTTGCACGCCTTGGCGTAGAGCGTCGAGAACAGCCCGCTGGTGTCGCCGCAGACGCCGTTGTAGACGTTCTGGTCGCAATTGAACGGCGCGCTCGTCCACGTGTCGCCGATCTGAAAATAGCGCCCCTGCGCGTCCTGGTGCGCCAGGATCCAGAGCGGCACCTGCACGCGCGTGTGGACCACGCTCATCGAGTCGGTCCAGGTGCCGGTATAGCAGAAGCGGCTCTCGCCGTTGCCGAACGACCCGGTCACGCCTTCTTTCTGCGAGCCGGCGCGCAGCCAGATGACGCTGTCGCTGACGCGGTCCTCGAGTTGCGCCACATCGTTGACCTTCTGCCAGCTCGCCGGAACGTCGAAGTTCTTGTCGGATCGCTCCAGCTGCACGCCCGGCGTGGTGTAGCCGCACTGGGCGTAGTTGCAGGTCTCGGCGCTGTTCACCGGCGTCGAGGTGAAGCCGATCTCGACGCCGCTGTTGTCGCCGGAGAAGTCCCAGGAGTCGAGGGCTATCAGGTCGCCCATCGTGGACACCCCCGGCGCCGGCGTGAGCGAGGCGACGGTCGTTCCGTTGCCGCGGTCGCGGCCGTAGTTGACGACGGTGAGCGGCGCGTCCCACAGCTCGCTGGAATGGATGATCAGGCTCCCCGCCCCCTGGATGACGACCTCCAAGAGCGCGGCCTCGGCGACCGTGGCGCGCGAGCGGCCGTCGGCCGACGGCGGGCCCGCGATCTCCGCCACCACGCCGGCCTTGGGATCGATGAAGCGATGCACCAGCCGATCGGGAGCGAAGCCGCGCTTGCCCGCCGCCTCGCGCAGGACGAGCGCCCTCTCCAGGACCACCTCGTGCGGACCCGAGGGAAGCTCGACCCAGCCGATGCCGACGGTCTGGGTCTCGATGCGCAGGCGATCGACGGCGCCGCCGTTCTCCTCGTCGAGCACGAGCGTGGCGCGGGCGCCGGGCTTCAGGCGCGCCGTGTCGCGATCGGGCAGCAGCCAGCGCACCGCGGCGTCCCCGCCGGCCGGGTCGGAGTAGACCCGCGTCGAGGGGGCGCTCCCGTCGTCGGTCACGGTGACCACTCCCGCCTCCTCGCTGAAGGTGCGGACGACGTGCGACTCGATGGTCGCGGTCTTCAGCTCCCAGCGGCTCTTCCCCTCGGCGTGCAGGAGATCCGCCGGCAGCGGGGCGCCCGGGTCGAGAAGGCCGAGGCGTACCTGCCGGGCGATGTGGCGATCGTCGGCGCCGCCGAGCACCGCGGTCGCGCCGCCGGCCGCGACCAACAGGATGAACGCCGCGGCCGCCAAGAGAACCCCGGTCATCCCGGGACGGCGCGCCGTGACCGGCCTGCCGCGGCGGCCCTCCGGACGATGGTTCACCTCTGCCGTTGCGGTCATGAGCGTTTCGCCCTCCCTCCCCCGTCGATCGATTTGCGCGCCTCGGTCACCCACTCGCCCGCGTCCGGGTCGCCCTGGGCGACGCGCGCCTCCGCCAGCCGCAGCGCCTCGTGTCCCGCCTCCAGGCTGCCGGCGGCGTCGCCGGCGGCGGCCAGCGCCTCCGCCAGCGCCAGCCGGTTCGGAGGATAGTCGGGCCGCAGCGCGACCGCCTTCTTCGCGTGCGCCAGACCCTGCTCCGGATCGCCCGGCCCGCGCGGCCAGTGTGGCGCACGCAGGTAGAGGTAGGCCAGCGCCCGGTCGGGGCCGGCATCCTCCATCTCGGGTTTCGCCTCGGCGGCGCGCTTGAAGGCGGCTTCGATCTTCGGAAGCGCCGAGAGACCGGTGGTCGGGCGCTCGCGCGCCTGCACGCCGAGCGCCGCTCCGAGCCAGAAGTCGCAGTCGGGCAGGCCGGGCGCGATACGCGGGCACCACTGGGCCGCCTGGACGGCGAGGGTCGCCGCCGCTTCGCGCGCCGCCGGTTCGGTCTCGTGATCCGTCAGCCAGATCTGCGCCTGCACGGCGCCGACGACGCCCTCGGGCGGGGCGGCGGCGGACGAAGCGGCGGCGGACGGAGTGGCGGCGGGTGGAGCGGCGGCGGGCGACGCGATCTCGGCGCTGGCGACGCGCAGGTAGAGCGCCGCCGCGCGATGCACGCTCTGCACGGTGCGCTCCGCGAACTGGTCCTCCGCCTGGCGCAGCAGGCTGGCGACGGCGGTGGCGTCCGGCGGCGGTCCGCCACCCGCCAGATCCACGAGCGGCGGGGCGTCCTTCAACGCCGCCGCGCAGCCCGCGGCGGCGCCCGCCGCGGCGAGCGCGACGCCGGTGAGGAGCACGGGACGCAGGCGCGTCACTTCGCACCACCCGCGACGCGCGCGTAGGCGGAGCGGACCGCGTCGTACGACGCCTGATCCACCGGCTCGAACTTCGCCAGCCGCATGCCCTTGAGCGCTTCGGCGCCCGCCGGGGTCTTCTCGAGCTTCTCCATTCCCTTGAGGATGGCGGCGCTGTCGCGCGCGCCGAGGCGATCACGCACCAGGCAGAAGAAGCTGCCCGGCATGCGGGGCGAGCGGGTCACGACCTCGAGGTCGCCGGCGAACGGCAAAGAGGCCAGCGAGGCCGTCGCGGCGCTGTCGAGCAGAAGGGCGAGGTGCGCTCCGGACGCGGCCCGCTTCAGGCCCGACAGGACGGCCGGGGCGAAGCTGATCCGGACCGAGTCCGGCAGGCGCCCCCAGCCGGCCAGCGCCGTGCGCACGAAGCCGGGAGCGTAGCCGGCGGGGCTGGCGATCTCCCAGCCGTCGAGAGCCGCGGGCGAGGTGACGGCGCCCTTGTGCGCCACCAGGCTCCAGGTCTCCGAGTCGCCGTCCTCCTCGACCACCTGGAAGCGCGGCTGGAGCCCGAGACCCGGACCCTCCTGCAGCAGGAACGGCAGCGTGACGATGGCCAGGACCGAGTCGGCCCCTTTCATGCGGTCGCGACCCCCTTCGAGAGTCTCGTCGTAGACGGCGTGCAACGAGCCGGTCTTCCAGCCGGCCGCCGACTCGGCGGCACGCGCGAACGCGTCCATGGTCGGCTGGGCTTCCTCGGTCGTGCCGGGATAGCCAGGAGCGCAGACGACCAGGCTTCGGGAGCCCGTCGCCGGCGGCGTGCCTGCGGCCGCGGCCGCAGCCGTGCCCGCGGCGGCCCGAATCGGCCGGGCCGGGACCAGCAGGACGACCGCGATCAGGACAACCGCAATCAACAAGATGATGACCGCCGAGGCGGACCGAAGGCGGCGGCCCCGGGCGGTCGCGGGTGGTGGGTCGAGTGTGTCCGGCACCCGGTCATGGTATCAAAATCGGCCCCGACTCCTGACTCCGGAGGCCGGGGTCGTGTACCCTTTCCGGCCCATGAACGGGACCGAGTCGCCGGCGCTGATCCGCCTCTTCCGAGCCGTCGTGGCGCGGCGGGTCTGGTTCGTCGTCCTGTACGCGCTTCTGGTCCCTCTGGCGATCCGGCAGGCGCTCGAGGTCCCGGGGGACAACTCGATCGAGCGGCTGGTGGTCCAGAGCGACCCGGACTACCGCGACAACCGGCAGTTCCAGCGCCTGTTCCCCGAGCGCGAGCAGGTGATCCTGCTGGCCGAGGCGCCCGACCCGTTCGCCCCGGCGGTTCTGGCGCGCTTCGAGGCGATCGAAGCGCGCCTGGCGGCGGTGCCGCGCGTCCATCCCTACTCGGCCCTGACCCTGTTCGGGAGGGTGCGGCCGGGGGCGCAGGCGTCGGCCAGCCCGGGGGAGTTCCGGCGCTTCGCCACCGGCACCGATCTCTTCCGGCGGCAGGGGCTGGTGGGAGACGACTTCCTGGGGCTGCCGCTCGAGCTCGAGGTGCACGGCTCCGAGGAGCGCAACGCGGTCCTCGCGAAGATCGACCGGGCCCTCGCCCCGTTCGAGTCGGCGCCCGCGCCGCTGACGGCGATCCGCCGGGTCGGGGGGCCGTACATCGACGCCTACCTCGAGGCGGAGACCGCCCGCGCCAGCCGGCGCTCGTTCCCGCTGTTCGGCGCGTTCGTCGTGGTCCTGACCCTGGCGTTGTACCGATCGGCCCGCACCTTGTGCGCCTTCATGATCACGCTCGCCGTCGCGGTGGCGCTCGCGGTCGGCTTCGGGAAGGTGGCGGGGTTCGCCTTCACCATCGTCTCGTCGCTGGTGCCCTTGTCGATCATGATCACCTGCACCGCGGCCCTGGTCTACATCCAGTCGCGCTTCGCGGAGAACCCGGACGACGCGCCGTTCGAGACCCACCAGGTGTTCACCCTGGCGAACAAGTTCGTGGCGACCACCGCCTCGATCTTCGCCGCGGCGATCGGCTTCGCGGCGCTGGCGGTGTCGCGCATCCGCCCGATCCGCGAGATGGGGCTGTGGGTCGCCGGCGGACTGGTGCTCACCTGGATCGTCGTCTTCACGCTCTTCCCCGCCCTGCAGTCGCTGCTTCGCACGCCGCCCCTGAAGCACCGGACCGCCATCGGCCGGCGCGTGCGGCGCGTGCTCGACGCCCTGCCCGGCTGGTCGTATCGCTGGCGCTGGGCGCTGCTGCCGGCGTCGTTCGTGCTGATGGCCGCGGGGGTGGCGGCGGTGGCCGGCATTCCCGGCCACCTTGCGCCGATGGCGCTGGAGACCGACGCCCTCGACTACATCGACCCAGGGCAGCCGATCTATCGCGACACCCGCCGGTTCGAGCGCGCCATCTCGGGGCTGTCGATCGTGCAGGTCTGGGTGACGACGCCGGAGGGAGGCGCGCTCGATCCCGGCGTGCTGCACGGCCTCGAGGATCTGGCGCGTGACATCGAGACCGACCCGCGCATCGGGTCCGTGCTCGGGCCGACCACACTGCTGCGCTGGCTGGGATACGTGTCGGGCGGCGGCGACCGCCTGCCGGACGACGCGGCCGCCTGGCCCGGGCTCGCGACCCGTCTCGAGCAGATGCTCCTGGAGGAGCCGGCGGTGCGTGACTACGTCGACGTCGCGTCGCTGTCGAACCTGCGCCTGTCGGTCATCTACCAGGACCGCGATTTCCGCGGCATCGACGACATCAAGTCGTTCTTCGTCGCCCGCTGGGAGAAGGCGGCGGCCCGCCAGCCGGCGCTGGCGGCGGCGCGCATGCGCGTGGTCGGACAGGGCCTCCTGGAGGCCAAGATCGCCGAGCACCTGGTGCCGACCCTGACCGAGAGCTTCGTGCTGACCGCGGTGATCATCTTCCTGGCGTTTCTCATCGTCTTCCGGAGCGGGCCGGCGCGGCTGATGGCGATGATCCCGTCGCTGTTCGCGATCCTCGTGATGTTCGTGGTCATGCGGGTGACCGGGATCCCGCTGAACGTGGCGACGATCCTGATCGCCTCGACGGTGCTGGGGGCGTCGGAGAACGACCAGATCCATTTCTTCTATCACTTCCAGGAGAAGCGCGACGGCGGCAGCACCGAGCAGGCGATGCGGCACGCCCTGATCATCGCCGGGCGGGCGATCCTGTTCGCCACGCTCATCAACGCCGGAGGCTTCCTGGCGCTGGCGCTGTCCGACCTGCCTCCGATGCGGCAGTTCGGGATCATCGCCGCCAGCGCGTTCATCCTGTCGATGCTGGCCAGCCTCACGGTGATGCCGGCGGCCCTCTGGGTGCTGTTCCGGCAGAAACCGGACGCCGCGGGCCAGGAGCCTGTCTAGTGGCGCCGGGGGCGCCGGCTCTCAGCGCAGGGACGGGCCGGAGCGCAGCTGGCGCTGCCGCTCCTCGGCCTCGTTGCGGCGCGGCCAGTCGGCCGGCGCCGAGCGCAGCGCCTCGGCGAGATCGGTGAGCGCGCCGGTGCGGTCGCCACCGTCGGCGCGCGCCACCGCGCGCCCGTACCAGGCGGCGGGATCCTTCGGGTCGAGACGGATCGCCTCGGAATAATCGGCGATCGCGCCGGACCGATCCCCCTGCTTGAGACGCATCGTGGCGCGGTTGTACCAGGGCATGGCGTACTTCGGCAGCAGCCGCACGGCGAGATCGATGTGCTGTAGGGCGCGCTGGGTGTCGCCCGACTGGAACAGGATGTTGGCGAGGTTGGTCTGCATCTCGCCGTTGTACGGGTTCAGACGGAGCGACTCGGTGATCTGCTGGAGCGCCTCGTCGCGCCGGCCGAGCAGCAGCAGCGACTTGCTCAGGCTCTCCCGGATGCGCCACTCGGTCGTCTTCCAGTCGTTCGGCTCGGTCTTGAGAGCCGTCTCGAACTCGGCCACCGCCGCGGCGTGGTCGCCCTTGAGCGCCAGATCGGTGCCGCGGTTGAAGTGGCGCGTATGTTCGACCGCGGGCACGTCCACGCCCGTGAAGCCGTCGTAAGGCGTGTTCACGAACTCGGGCAGGTTGACGGCGCGATTCGACGCGGTGGCGTTCTCGATCAGCAGCGCCGGGCTGTCGTCGCCGTTCTCGTCGATATGGGTCAGGAACATCTGCGTGTACGGCGTGTTGCTCTTCGACGAGAAGACCAGCCAGCGCCCGTTGGGCGAGAACGAGTGCCACGAGTTCATCAGCGGCAGGTTGCAGCGCAGCGGGCGCGCCACGCCGCCCTCGAACGGCACGATGAACAGCCGGCTGTCCGGGCGCATGAGCTGGCCGTTCTTGCACTGCACGAAGACGATGAAGCGGCCGTCCGGCGAGACCTTCGGGAAGTTGTTGCTCATGCCGTTGGCGGAGGCGCCGGCGATGGGCAGGGGCCTGCCGCCGCGGCCGTCGTCGAACGGGATGCGGTACAGGTCGTACTGGATCGGCACCTCGTTCGGGTCGCCGGCGTAGGTCGCCTCAGGCCGCCCCTCGGGGTACGGGTCGACCGCCGCGGCCCGCGCGAACACCAGGCCCTTGCCGTCGGGCGTCCAGACCGCGTCGCAGTGGACGTAGGCCGGATCGTCGGCGCCCGGCAGCGCCTCGATCGCCCGCGTCTCGCGCGCGTAGTACGCCAGGATGCCGCGCGTCGGGTAGAAGACCTGGTTGAACTTGTAGTTCCAGAAGTTCTGCACGTACAGCGCCTCGTTCACCGTCGACACCACGAACCGGCCGTCGGGGCTGACGCGCGACAGGAACCCGATGGTCATGAAGTCCTTCGGCTTCCCGGCGAAGGCGTTCCAGGTGATCACGTCGCGGTAGGAGATCGACACGCGCTGGGCGATCGGCACGATGGCGTACGCACCCCGATCGCCCTGCGGCCCGTCGATGTCCATCCCCATCGTGCGCCCGTCGGCCGAGAAGGAGTGGCAGTTGGCGCAGGTCGGCATGTCGGTGAGCATGGCGCGGCTGTCGTCGCGGCCGACGTCCTTGAGGCGCCAGATGATGAGCGGCATCGCGCCCTTGGCGAGCGGCTTGATCACGCCTTCTTCCGTCTGCGACGGCATCAGCGGCACGTCGCGATAGAAGATCGGCGCGCCGACGGGATCGGTCGAGGTCTGCAGCGTCACCCGCCCGAGCGACAGCGTCGAAGCCGCCGATGACTTGCGATAGCCGCGGATGGCGATGGTGGCTGCCCGGTCCACGCTGCGGGTCTTCAGCGCGGCCCACAGCGAAGGATCGGGACGCCAGGAATGCGCCGAGGCCTGGTACGGCGTCGGCTTGTAGATCTCGTTGTGCTCGGAGATGCAGCGCGTGTCGATCGGGCCCGCCGGCGGCGCCTCGCCCGGCACCAGCACGTCCAGCCGCGCCCCCGCGTCACCCGCCAGGGTGATGGTCACCAGCCACGCGTCGGCCGAACCCGCCGCGTCGTGCCACAGAAAGGTCGGCGCCGCGAAATCGGGCGGCACGATGGCGCCTTCCTGGGGGTAGTCGACCCGGATCGCCGCCGGCGCCACCTTGTCGCCCTGCTGCGCTTGCAGCGCCGCGATCAGACCGCGCTCGCCGTCGCTGGCGGTGGAGGGAAGGTCGAATCCGGCGGCCATGACGACGTCGCGACGCTCAGCCGGCGCCTCAGGGACGCGGTCCTTGACCTCCTGGCGACCCAGCCAACCGACGCCCACGGCGACCAGGATTCCCACCCCGATCGCCGTCCACCTCCCCGCCGGACTCATTCGTTTATCTTAGCAGGAGGGGTCGCGGGCACACAAAGAGCCGCGGCGGTCTCGCCCCGGTCCGAGGCGCAGAGACTGCGCGAGCGGGGACGGGTCCGGCGACGCGGTGCGTCGCCTCCCCTCGCTTCGCTGCGCGCCCGCCCATCACGCCGAAGTGCGGCGTGATGGGGCCCCGGTCGCTCCGTCTCAGACGCCCCGCTCACGCAGTCTCTGCGCCTCGCGTCGCGGCGACTTCCACGGTCCGCATGGTGGCCGCACCTCCCCGCCAGCTCACAAGCGAACGCTGTGCGTTTCGGTGCCGTGGCCGAGGAGTCGAAGCCGGAAGGCGAGGACGCGACGCTCGCCCGGCGGGGCGTCCGAGACGGAGCGCCGCGGGCCCCGACGCGCCGGGCTTCGGCGCGTTGGGTAGGCGCGCAGCGAGGCCGAGGGGAGGCGACGCGCAGCGTCGCCGGACCCGTCCCCGCCGGGCGAGCGTCGCGCCCGCAGCCTGGCGGATTCGATCACCGCGACGGCGGCCCCGCGATGAACAGCGATCGCCCGGTGAGCTCGCGATGATCGAGGTGCGCCGCGCGGTCCAGGAGGCGGACGCGCTCGGGCAGCTCCGCGGGGAACCGCCAGATGTCGGCCCGTCCGCCGGCGGCGGCGAAGGCGGCGGCCCAGTCGTCCCACCAGGGGAGCGCGCGGCGGGCGAGCGGCTCGACGACGAGGACGGCCGCGCCCCGACGCGCGGCCTCGAGGAGCCGTTCGCGCAGGAGGTCGCGCGTCGTGGGGGGCAGCTCGTTCGCCAGGAAGGCCGCGAGGACGGCGCCGCTCCGGCCGGGAAGAATGGCGCGCGCCACGTCGCCGCGGGCGACGGTGCCGTGCAGGCCGAGCGCGTTCCAGTTCCAGCGCGTCTCCTCGATCGCCCAGCCGCTCCGGTCGATGCCGGCCAGATGGCCGGCGCCACCGGTCTCGATCGCCCAGGCCGCCCCGGCGGCGCCGGTGCCGCAGCCGAGATCCAGGATGACGCGCGGCGCGGGGGTGGCGGCGCCGAGCGCACGCACGACGGCGCGCAGCAGCAGGAAGTGCAGCGGCCCGTAGAACAGCGAGAAGGCAGCGCGCTTGCCGGCGCCGTCCAGGGCCTCCCCCGCCGCCAGGCGCTTGCGGCGCTCGACGTAGATCGACGAGAGGGCCTGCAGGCCGCGTCGCACCTCCGCGAAGGTCAGGTGATCGAGGTGACGCGCGTCGAGGGCGTCGAGCCAGCGCGTGACGCGCGTCGCGTGCTGGTCCGCCACGGCGTCCGGGCCGGTCCTCTCCCCGCCACCGCTCATCCCTGCGGCGCGGGCCCCACCGGTGCCGGCCGTGCCAGGCGATCGTAGAGCAGCAGGAGCAACGCGGTCGCCACGCCGACGGCGGTGATCGCCCACCAGACGTGCTCGGGATGCCCGGAGACCTCGCTGAAGTGGTGCATCACGCGGCCGCCGAACCAGCCTCCCACGATCGATCCGATGCCGATCGGCAGGAACGCGAAGCCCATGTAGGTCCCCTGCTGCCCTGGCGGCGCGAGACGCGAGATGTACTCGTAATAGCGCGGCGACTGGATGATCTCGCCGATCGCGACGACGATGAGCGCCGCCACGGCCGTGATCACGCTGGGATGCAGGGCCAGGAAGAGCCACGACAGGGAGGTGACCAGAGTCCCGAGCACGATGGCGGCGAAGGCGGGAATCCTGCGGGTCCAGACATTGATGGCGACCGTGAAGAAGATGACGATCAGCGGGTCGGTGATGAGGATGTACCCGGTGTTCGCGCCCGCGTCGACGTGATCATGGATAAAGCTGGGCAGGACGAGATACTGCTGCCAGAACACCACCCAGTAGCCGCTGAAGATCAGCAGGAAGATCATGAAGCGCGGGTTGCCGAGGACGGAGAGAAAGCCGCGCGCCACGTCGCCGAGGCTGGCGCTCCGGGCGGCCGCATCGCGCCGCGGCTCCTTGAAGAAGACCAGGACGGCGACGAACATCAGGAAGACGCTCAGGGCGGCGAGCCGGAAGACGCTCTCGACGGGCATGTGCTGGTGCACCCATCCGGCGAGGAAAGGTCCGAGCGTGGAGCCGATGTTCACCATCGTGTAATAGATGGAATAGCCGATGGAACGGACGTCTTCCCGGGAGGCCCGCGCGGTGGTGCCGACGACGCTGGGCTTGACGAGCGCGACACCGATCGCGGGCAGGAGCAGGATGATGAAGACCATCGGGCCGAGCGGCAGAACATCGCGCACCGGGGCGAGCCAGGGCGCGGAGATGGAGCCGACCAGGAAGTACGCGCAGCTCAGCGTGAAGTACGCGAGCGACAGCGCCCGGCGGAACCCCATCCAGTCGGCGGCGGCGCCCCCGAACGCCGCCAGCACCCAGACGGCGCCCCCGAACCAGCCGCCCAGCGAGGTCGCCGTCTCGAGCGGGAATCCGAGCGCCTCGTGCAGGTAGCGGACGAGGGCCGCGAAGACGGCGTAGTACGACAGCCGCTCGAAGATCTCGCTGAGATTGGCGATCCAGAACGGACGCTCGAAGCCGGTGCGCACATCCTCGAGTCGCTGGCGCAGGCTCATCGTTCTCCCCCCGGACGGCGGCGCGATTCTATACCGGACCCGCGCCCCGGCTGTCTTGCCCCGCCACGACGCGTGGATGTAGACTCCCGCCCTCGGATTGGTCCGATCCGGGTTCCCATCGGCGTTCGTCCGGGTTCCGCGCCTGCCTTCGGGCGCCTCCCTGACGGAAGGAGGGTCGAGCAGCATGAACGAATGGCTGAATGTCGCGTTCCGGTGGATCCACGTCCTGGCGGGCATCACCTGGATCGGCCATCTCTACTTCTTCAACTTCGTCAACGCGCAGGTGGCCAAGACCTACGATGCCGACTCGAAGAAGAAGGTCGTCCCCGAGCTGATGCCGCGCGCCCTGTACTGGTTCCGCTGGGGCGCGGCCTGGACCTGGGTGACCGGCATCCTGCTCCTCGGCATGGTCTACTACATGGGCGGCGCCCTGCTCGAGGCCACGTCGACGATGAGCGTGGGGACGGGAGCGTTGATTGGTCTCGCGCTCCTGTTCGTCGGCTTCGCGGTTTACGACGCGCTCTGGAAGAGTCCCCTCGGCAAGCAGCCGATGGCCGGCGCGATCGTGTCGCTGGTCCTCCTGACGGCGGCCGCCTGGTGGCTGTCGACGATCTTCTCCGGCCGCGCCATGTTCATCCACGTCGGCGCGCTTCTCGGGACGATCATGGCCGCCAACGTCTGGATGCGCATCTGGCCGTCGCAACGCAAGATCATCGCCGCCATCAAGGCCGGCACCGCCCCGGACGCCGCCATCGTGGCCCTCGCCGGGCTGCGCTCGCGGCACAACACGTTCATGTCGATCCCGCTGGTCTTCCTGATGATCAGCAACCACTACCCGACGGTCTACGGCTGCACGTACAACTGGCTCTGCGCCATGGCCTTCGTCGTGGTCGGGATCCTGATCGGGATGTTCCTGTACAAGAAGTCGGCGTCGCCCGCGACCGCCAGCTTTTAGTTCCCCGAGGGCGGCGGCCCGCCGGGCGGTGAGCCCGGCGGCGGCGCGTCGGGCGACGGTCCGCCGGGTGGCGTTCCTTCGGGGGGCGGCATCCCGGGAGACCCGGGCGGCGGCTCGGGGCGCCAGCCGCGCCGGCCGCCGCGATCGTGCGGCATCTTGTCGAAGATCGCCTGCTGATCGGGCGTGAGCACGGCGCGGATCTCCGAGCGACCTTCCTCCAGGAACTGCTGCATCCGCCCGCGGCGTCCCTCGAGGATCGCTTCGATCTTCTGGCGCTGGTCGGCGTCGAGCTTCAGCTCGCGCGTCAGGTGATCGAGCCCGCCGCCACGCGGCCCGCCGGGGCCGCCCCAGCCGGACCGCGGCGGAAAGAAGGACCGCTGCCCCAGGAAGAAGCCGGCCGCCCCGCTCAGCAGCCCGAGCAGGAAGATGACGGCGACGAGGAGCACACCCCGCGAGCGGTCGGGCGGATCGGTCGTGTCATCCATTCTCGTCACCCAAAGAGGCGCTGCGGCCCAGGAGGAGCTCCTCGACGCCGCCGGTCTCGGCGCCGCCGAGAAGCACGCTGTCGAGATCGGTCCGGTCGCCGCTCGGGGACCCGAGATCGAACACCAGCGTGGCCGTGGCGAGAAGCGCGAGCACGGCGGTGGCCGCAGCCAGCCGCGGGATCACCCGCGACGCGAACGGCACCATCGCGGCGAGCGGCGTGTCGCGCTCCTGCATCTGTCGCCGGCGCCGGGACTCGGAGAGCATCGCCGGCACCGCGGCCAGGAGCCGGCTCATGTCGGGCTCGGGACCTTCACCCGCGGCGCGCAGCGTCTCGCGCGCGAGCGTCCGGGGATCACGCGTTCGATCGTCTCGGCTCGAGTCGCTCATCCGATCTCCTGACCTCGGGGAACCCGTCCCCGCCGTGTCTCCATCCGTCCGGCGCGCAGCATCCGCGCCAGCTTTCTCCGGGCGCGCACGGCGCGCAGCCGGATCGCCACGCGCGTCAGCCCCAGCGCCCCGGCCGCCTCGGCCATCGACTGTCCCTCGAGATCGACGAGCGTGAGCACCGCCCGATCGGAGGGCGACAGACGCGCCAGGCATTCGCGCAGCGCCAGGACATCGACGCGCGCGCCGCCCGTGTCCGTCACCGGCTCCGGACCGGCGGCGCCCGATCCGTCGAACACCAGCGGCTGCTCGCCGCGGCGCGCCGCGGCGCGCAGCAGGTCGAGCGCCTTGCGCGCGGTGACCGCGCGCAGCCACGCCCCGACATCCCCCTGCGGGAGCGCGCCGGTGGTCAGCGCCGCGATGAAAGCCTCCTGGACCACGTCCTCACCGTCTCCGTTCCCGTACCGGCCGAGCACCCGGCGCGCCGTGCGCACCATCGCCGGGCCGTGACGCGAGACCAGGCGACGTCCGGCCTCGTGATCGCCGTCCCGGGCCGCGAGCAGGTCGCCGAGATCGCTCCCGGATTCCAGTGCGGCGCGGTCGGGATGGCCATTCATTCAGGTGCTCGATCCCCTTCTCACGCATCATAAGCCAACCACGCGCGGGCGGCAGGCGCGGGCCGGGGCGGCCTGCGCCTGCCGCGCTCCGCTCACCTCTCGCTCAGTCGCCGTCCGGAGCGTCGTCGGGCGCCGGTGGCTGGAACCGTCCCTGCCGGCCCCATCCCTGGGCCTTCAGCTCCTTGGCCTTCTGGCGCTGCTCGGGAGTCAGGATGGCGTCGATCTCGGTCGCCATCCGATGCCGCTGGACCGCGAGCTGCTCTCCCTTCGCCGAGACCAGCTTGGCCGCGGTCAAGACCTGTTGGTCGTTGCTGGCCGGGTCGGCGATCAGGCCTTCGAGGTTGGCGTGCGCCTGGTGGAACTCCTTCATCGTGTCCCCGAAGGCGCCCTCGTGATAGCGCGAGACGACGGCGCGGAGCTGGGTCGCCTGGGCATCGCTCAGACCGAGCTCCTGCGTCATCCTGTCGATCATCCTCGGTCCCGGTCCGCCCTCGCCGTGACCGCGTGGCCCGGGCTGGGCCAGCGCCGGGATCGCCATTCCCAAGAGGGCGACGCCACAAAACGCCACCGTGGTCCTGAACAATTTCGTCATCGGACTCCTCCTTCGTCGGCTGTGTTGCTCAGATGTGAGACGGCCCGTATCGGGGAGAAGTGTCATCGACGACGGAATCTTCCGGCCGCGCGCCGGTCTCTGCTACCATCGCGGCGTTCCATGTCGCCGCTGCTCATCAGCCTCAAAGTCGCGCTCTGCTCCACCCTCCTGATCCTCCCACCGGGGATCGGGCTCGGATATCTTCTGGCGCGCAGACGCTTCCGCGGCCGCAGCGTGGTCGAGACGCTCGCGTCCCTTCCCCTCGTCCTGCCGCCCACCGCCGTCGGCTACGTTCTCCTGCGGGCGCTCGGGCGACACGGGGTCTTCGGTCCTGCGTCGCTCGGGCTCGATCTCGACCTGCTGTTCACCTGGAAGGGGGCGGTGCTGGCGGCCTGCGTCATGGCGTTGCCGCTCGTGGTGCGCAGCGCGCGCGTGGCGTTCGA
>Ga0134121_10001210_pt1 | contig 24771 bp, 28 predicted proteins | sample KB301_FD_96463 | JGI IMG/M metagenome (GOLD analysis project Ga0134121, IMG submission 96463) | Terrestrial soil microbial communities without Nitrogen fertilizer from Kellogg Biological Station, Michigan, USA - KB3-0-1 | ecosystem: Environmental > Terrestrial > Soil > Unclassified ... | reverse complement strand
CGCAGTTTTCGGAACTCGAGCGGCTGCTGCCGCAGGCTGATCTCGTAGTGCTCGCGACCGGGTACAAGGGACTCGAAGCGCTGGTGGGCAGATTTTTCGGTGACGAGGTCGCCGAGCACGTCGGGCCGATCTGGGGCTTCGGCGCAGCGCAGGAGCTGCGCAACATGTACGTGCGCACGCCGCAGCCGGGCCTGTGGTTCATCGCCGGCAGCTTCGCGCAGTGCCGGATCTATTCGCGCTACCTCGCCCTGCAGATCAAGGCGACCGAGCTCGGCCTGATCTCCTAGCGCTCGTCGGGCGGGGCGATCTCGGTGACGAGGTCCTTGATGAGCGTCTTGTTCGGCAGCGGCTCGAGCGCCATCTCGCCGTCGAGCAGTCGGGTGGTGCATGCGTAGACCGTCTTGCCGTCCACCTGGATCATGCATTCCTTGCACGCGTTGGCGTTGATGCAGGAGAAGCGGATGGCGAGGCTCGGGTCGACGTGCACGCGGATCCAGCGCAGGCCGTCGAGCACCGTCTGCCCGGCTTCGAATGGCACCTCGAAGCGCTCATAACGGCCGCCGCGCTGGATTTTCAGCTTAGCCAGCAACGCGCACCCCATCGCCGCCGAGCGTCAGTACCTGATGGCGCTGCCACGCGTCGCTCGTCTCGGGGAATTCCTCGCGCTGATGCGCGCCCCGGCTCTCGGTGCGCGCAAGCGCCGCCCGCGTCACGCATTCGCCGACCAGCGCCATGTTTCGCAGGTCGTGCAAATCCACCCACACCGGATCGAGCCCGCCAGCCGGCGGGGGCAGCTCGAACGCTCTCAATTGCGCGATCTCGCCGAGCGCGCGCTCAAGTCCAGCGCGCGTGCGGAGCGGTCCCACGTGCTCGTGCATAAGGGCCTGCAGGCGCACGATTTGCGCCGCGGGATTGGCCGAGGCAGGCGTGCCATTGAAAGCGGCGGCGCGCGCCGCGGGCATCGGCGTCTTCGCAGCGAGCGCGGCAGCACGCCGCCCCGCGCGGCGGCCGAAGACCAGGGCCTCGGTGATCGCGTTGCCGGAAAGACGATTGGCGCCGTTTGCGCCGCCGACCGCTTCGCCGGCGGCGAAGAGGTGCGGCACGCCCGTGCGCATGTCGGCATCGGTGCGGATGCCGCCCATGTGGTAGTGCGCGATCGGCGCGACCTCGATCGGCTGGCGCGTGAGGTCGATGCCGTTCTTCGCGAGGCGATCGATGACCGGACCGAAAGCCGAGCGCAGCTCCGACGCGCTGCAATGCTGGAAGCTGAGCCAGGCGCCACCGTGAGGCGAGCCGCGACCCGCAGAGACTTCCTTGAGGATCGCGTAGGTGGCGTTGTCACGCGCCACCGTGTAGCGCCCTTGCTCGGGAAGGAACTCGCGCATTTCCGAATTCAGCAGGCGCCCGCCGAGCTTGTAGCGGAAAGGGTCCCACATGATCGGGTCCATGCCGACGAGGCGCGGCGCCAGGTGGCCGATCGGGAAGAATTGCACGAACTCCATGTCGATGAGCTCTGCGCCGGCGCGCAGGGCAAGCGCGTAGCCGTCGCCACCCATGTTGATCGAGGCGCTGTTGCGCGCGTAGAGGCGCGTCAGGCCGCCGGTGGCGACGATGGTCGCCTTCGCGGCGATGCTGACCGCCTCGCCGGTCGCGGTATGAACGGCATGCGCGCCGACGCAAACGCCGTCCTGCACCGCGAGATCGACGACCAGCAGGTCTCCCGTGCGGCGGATCTCTCCCACGCGCTGCACCTCGGCGCGCAGCGTCTTTGACACCGCGGGGCCAGTGCTCAGAAAGTCGACGTAGACGCAGCGCCGCCGGTCGTGCCCTGGCGCGTGCACCTGGCTGATATGGCCGTCCTTGCGGGCCCAGCCGACGCCGCGCTCGTCCATCTCGCGGATGCACTCGGGGCCCTCCTCGCATAGAAGCTGCGCCAGCGCGGCGTCGCAGAGGCCGCGGCCGGCCTTCAGCGTGTCGGCGAGGTGGCTTTCCCAATGATCGGGCTCCTCCTCGCCAATCGCCGCGGCGACGGTCATCTGCGCCATCACCGTGGCGCCGCCGCGGCCGATCAGGCTGCGGTCGACGAGCAGCACGCGCGCGCCGGCGCTTGCGGCGGCCAGCGCGGCGTTCATGCCGGCAGCGCCGGCGCCAATGATCAGGACGTCCGTGTTCGTCAGGCGATCGCTCCACGGTCGATGGTGACCACACGGTCGACCATGCGCTCGGAATGCTGCAAGTCTGATTCCGAGACGAGCACGGACAGTCCCTCCCGCTTCAGTCCGGCGACGACCTCGGCCAGGCGTTGCGCCAGCGCAGGCGCGACGCCTTCGAACGGCTCATCGAGTACGAGAAGGCGCGTGCCGCACATGAGCGCGCGGCCGAGCGCGGCGAGCTTTTGCTGCCCGCCCGAGAGCTGCAGGCCTTTGCGCGCGGCGAATGCCCGCAACTCCGGGACCAGCGTATAGACCTTCTCGAGTCGCGCGGGCGCGTCCGCCACGCGGAGCGCCCAGGCCGGCAGGAGGATGTTCTCCTCGATCGTAAGATCGGGAATCAGCCGCCGATCCTCGGGCATATAGCCGATGCCGAGGCGCGAGCGGCCGTGGGTTGGCATCGCGAGCAGGTCGCGCTGCTCCATGCGGATGGCGCCGCCCGAAGGCTGCAGCAGGCCCATCACGGCCTTCATCAGCGTGGTCTTGCCGGCGCCGTTGCGGCCGATGAGGCCGATCATCGCCCCGGCCGGCACCTCGAGCGACACGCCGCGCAGCACCTGCGTCGACGCGAGATAGACGGAAAGATCGCGGATGCTAAGCATGGCGTCCGACCACGTAGCGCTTTACCTCCGGGTCGGCGAGCGCGACCTGCGGCGCCGCGTCGGCGATGATGCGGCCGTCGTAGAAGGCGAGCACGCGCTGCGCGAAGCGGGCGACGACCTCCATGTCGTGCTCGACGAACAGCACCGTCGCGCCCTCGGCGCGCACGGCTTCCAGCACCATCTGCATGATGCCGAACTTCTCCGCCGCGGAGACGCCGCTCGTGGGCTCGTCGAGAAGCAGGATGCGCGGCCGCGCCACCATGGCGAGCGCGATGTCGAGGAGCTTCCTCACGCCGCCGGGCAACGCATGGGCGTTGCGGTCGCGATACTCGGCGAGCCCGAAGCGTCCGAGCATGCGCGCGGCGGCCTCCTCTGCCGGCGCCTCGAAGCCCGGCACCAGCGGATCGCCGCGCGAGAAAAACCCGCCGCGGCGTGCGTTGGCGAGCACTACGCCGAGCGCCACCATCATGTTGTCGAAGACGCTGAGCGAGCCGTAGAGCTGCGGGATCTGGAACGAGCGGCAGATGCCAAGGCGCGTGATGTCGCGCGGCGCGAGCGGCGTGATGTCGCGGCCCTCGAACTCGATGGTGCCGCGATCGGGCTTGAGATAACCCGTGATCATGTTGATGAAGGTGGTCTTGCCGGCGCCGTTCGTGCCGATCAGGCCGACGACCGAGTCGCGCTCGATCGCGGCGTTCACCTCGGCTGCCGCACTCACCGCGCCGAAGTTCTTGCACAGGCCGCGCGCGCTGAGGATTACCGCCATCCGAGGCGTCCGAACAAGCCCTGCGGCAGAAAGACGATCAAGAGGAGCAGCGCGATGCCGAGGCTCATCTGCCAGGTGTTGGGCGAAAGATCGTAGGCCGTGGTGTGGATCAAGCCGTAGAGCAGAGCGGCGGCGAAAGGCGCCACCACGTTGCTCGTGCCGCCGAGGATGGCGATGAAGATGAACTCGCCGGAGCTCGTCCAGTACGCCATGTCGGGATCGATGTGTCCCACGGTCGTCGCGGCGAGCGCGCCACCGACGCCGGCGAGCGCGGCGGCGATCACGTACTTCACGTGCACCGCGTAGCGCGCCGAGGCGCCCATGTATTCGACCCGGATCTCGTTGTCCTTGATCGCCGGGGCGAGCCGCCCGAGGGGGGTTTGCAGGTAGCGGTGGACGACGAGCGCCGCGCCGACCGAGACGACGGCCGCGCAGCCCATGACGGTATAGCGCACCCAGTCCGCGCCGGGCCGGATGCCGAACAGCGTGCTGCGCAGGATGTTGAAGCCGTCGGTCGAGCCGAGCGCCTCGTTCTTGACGAGGAGCCCGTACAGGATCATCGAGAGCGCGAGCGACAGCAGGCCGAAGAAGATGCCGCGGTAGCGAGCGAGCAGAAAGCCGAGCACGAAGGCTGCCAGCGCGGCCACCGCGCCGCCGGCGAGCATCTCGAGCGCGATGTCGCCGATGCCGAGGAAGCGCCCGAGCGCGCCCGCGGCATAGGCGCCAAGGCAGAAATAGAGGGCCTGGCCGAAGGAGACGAGTCCCGCGCGCAGGAGAAGCATCAGCCCGAGCGCCACCAGCCCGCGGGCGAACGCCACCGTGACGATGAACATCGCCCACTGCGGCAGCCAGGGGCCGCCGGCGAGGACGCCGAGCAGGATGGCGGCGAGCGCGAGCGGCATGCGCTTCATATCCTGCGCGGCTCCTCCAGGCTGAAGAGTCCGCGCGGGCGCAGGGCGAGCACCATCGCCATCACGAAATAGATGACGAAGAGCTCGACCTGCGGCAGGTAATGCACGGAGAGCGAGCGCACGATGCCGACGATCACCGCGCCGAGCGCCGCGCCCGGCAGGCTGCCGAGCCCGCCGATCACCACCACCGCGAACGAAAGCACGATGACCTCGACACCGAGCCCGGGTACGACCGACACGGTCGGCGCGGTATAGGCCCCGGCGAGCGCCGCGAGGAGCGAGCCGAACGTGAAGGTCACGAGGTAGAAGCGCTCGACATTCACGCCCATCGCGCGGCTCACTTCCGGATCGTGGATCACCGCGCGCAGGAGCTTGCCGGTGCGCGTGCCGGCGAGAAACCACGCGAGGCCGCCGCCGAAGACGACCGCCAGCCCCACCAGCAGCAGGTTGTAAGTCGGATACGCCATGCCGGCGACCTGGAAGCTGCCGAGGAGCGCATACGGCTCCGCGATGAAGTACGGGTTCACGCCCCAGATCAGCTTGATGACGTCCTCGAGAATGAGGAACAGCGCGTAGGTGATGAGGAGGATGACCACTTCGTCCTTGGCGTACATGAAGCGCAGGATGCCGCGCTCGATGGCCGGCGCGAACACCAGCGTGATCGCCACCGCCGCGACCAACAGCACCAGATAGGAGAGCGGCGCCGGAAAGCCGCGCGCAAGCCACACGCCGGTCAGCGAAGCGCCGGCATAGGCGCCGAGCGCGTAGAAGCTGCCGTGCGTGACGTTGACGATCTTCATCACGCCGTAGATCAGCGTGAGGCCCAGCGCGGCGATGAACAGCCACGCCGAGTAGATGATGCCGTCGACCGCTACGGCAAGGAGCTGGTTCAGAACAAATCAGGGACGAACCACGTTTTCAAGCCGAGAAAAACGTGGTGCGTCCCTGTTTTCGGGTTGGTCTTAGTTTGCCTTGAAGCCGTTCTTGATCCAGTCGGCGGACTTCATGCCCTCCGGTGGATTCACTTTCTCGGCCGGATAGCGCTTCACGTTGACGAGCGTGAGCTTGCCGCCGACGAGCTTCGTCGTGCCGTAGGCCGTCTCCATCACCGCCTGGTGGCCCTTGCCGTTCGCCATGCGCACGGTGCCGCCGGGGCCCTCGAACGTGGCGTTCTCGAGCGCGGCGCCGACCTCTTCGTTGCTCGGCCGCTTGCCGCCGTTCTTCTCCATCGCCTTCTCCCAGGCGAGCTTCACGCCGAGGATCGCCTGCGCCATCTGGTAGGAGGCATAGTTGGGCGGCGCGCTGAAGCGCTTCTCGAATCCGCCGCTGAACCACTTGTTGTACTGATTGCTCGGCGCATAGGGGCCGAACGGTCCGCGCGCGCCGAGCACCGTGCCGTCGGGAATCTGCGGCCCGAGCTTGTGCATCGCGGTCTCGCCGGTGGTGAGGATCGTCATGCTCGACTTCATCAGGCCGCGCGGGCCGCCCTGCAGGATCAGCGCCTCGAGGTCGCCGTCCCAGAAGCTCGAGTGGATCACGTCGGCGCCGGAGCCGAGCAGCGCGGAAATCTCGGCGTTGTACTGGCCGGCGAAGAGCTTCGGCATCTGCGAGGTCTTCACCTCGACCGCCGGGACCAGCACCTTCATCGCCAGCTCGAAGTCGCCCCAGGAATCCTGCCCCCAGGCGTAGTTCTGGTTGATGCCGGCGATCGACTTGATGCCGGCCTTCGCGTCCTTCACGTAGAGCGCGGCGCCCACCGAGTCCATCGTCGCCGTCGGCGAGGTGCGGAACACATATTTATAGGCGGCGTCTTCGAAGATGCGCGGCGTGCCGCAATCGAAGAAGTTGGTGAACTTCTTCAGCTCCTCGGCCACCGGCGCGACCGCGAGGCAGTTGCCGCTCGAGATGTAGCCCACGATGAGGTCGACGTTGTGCTTCTGCACCAGGTTGCGGAACTCCGTCACCTGGGTCGTCGTGCTGCCCGCTTCGTCGACCACCACCGTCTCGATCGTCGCGCCGCCGAACCCCTTCTTGTTGTACGGCGCCGGCGCATGGCCGGCATTCAGCTCGTCGATGACGAAGTCGGCCGCGTTCTTCGCCGGCACGCCGAACGGCGCCGCCGCCGGGCCGGAGATGAACGCCACGATGCCGATCTTCACGTTCTGCGCGAACACGCCGGGTGCAAATACCGCGGCGACGAGCGCAACCAGCAGCTTCTTCATGCCACCCTCCTCTGTGATGTTTTCTCTCCGAGCAATCCCGCCGCGACGAGCGCGAGCCGGATGCGTTCGATTTCCTGCGCCGGAAGCTTGGCGAGCGGCGGCCGCACCACGGCACGCGGCAACTTGCCGAGCAGCACCAGCGCTTCCTTCATGCGGTTGTGCATGTCGACCCACGGCTCGGCGTAGAACGCTTCGGCAGTAGGCGTGATGCGCGCATGAAGTTCCTGCGCCAGCGTCATGTCTGCGGCACGCACGGCACGGAAGAGCCTCGCCTGCAGATCGGCAATCACCGAGCCGCTGCCTGAGAGCAGGCCGTTGCAGCCGAGGACGAGCGAGCTCAGGAGCCACGAGCTGTGCGTGGTGAGCACGTTCACCGGCCGCGCGCGCGACTGCAGGAGGCGGATCTGCCGCTCGTGTTGCTGCGCGTTCGCGCACCAGTCCTTGATGGCGCGGACGCTCGGCACCTCATCCAGGATTCTGGTCAGCGTGGCGAGCGGATAGCCCTGAGCGCCGGCCAGCGGATACTGGAACGCGATCAGCGGCAGCGCGGTGGCGTCGGCGATGCGCTTGAAGTGCGCGAGCGCCATCTCCGGACGCTGGCCGAACGCATAGATCGCCGGCGGAAAAACCAGCAGCGCCGACGCGCCGCCCTGCTCGGCCATTTTGGCGAGGCGCGCTGCTTCCAGGCTGCCGTCGGCATAGATGCCGTTCACGATCGGCAGCTTGATCTCTTCGCAGCTCAGCTCCAGCACGCGGCGCTGCTCGTCGAAGGTGCACGAAGCGACTTCGGAAGCGTGCGCGTTCACCGTGATCGCCGAAAGACCTTCGACCGATGCGACGTCGCGCAAATGCGCGCGGTAGGAGCTTTCATCGATTGAAAGGTCCTCGTGGAACGGCAGCAGCACGGCCGGAATTACGCCGCTCGGGACGTACTCGCGCATGGGCGGTCTATCTTAACCGCTATCATCAGCCGGATGGACAGCCCCGGCGAAGTGCGCCGCGCGATTCGTGCGGGAAAGCACCGCGGCCATACCGCAGGGCTCGCGCGCGGCTACGTCCAGGGCAACGTCTGCATCCTGCCGCGCGAATACGCCGACGAATTCCGCGTGTTCTGCGAGCGCAACCCGAAGCCGTGCCCGCTGCTCGCGGAGTCGCGGCCCGGCGATCCGCGCCTGCCCGCGCTCGGAAGCGACCTCGACATCCGCACCGATGTGCCGCGCTATCGCGTGTTCCGCGACGGCATGCTGGAGGACGAGGTGACGAGCCTCGACAATCTATGGCGCGAAGACCTCGTCACCTTTGTCCTCGGCTGCTCGTTCTCCTTCGAGGAAGCGCTGCTGGCGGCGGGGCTGCGCCTGCGCTACGTCGAGCAGGGGCGCAACGTGCCGATGTACCGCACGAGCATCGACACCACGCCGTCCGGCCGCTTCCGCGGCAAGCTCGTCGTCTCCATGCGGCCGTTCAGGCCGGCGGACGCCATTCGTGCCATCGAGATCACCTCGCGCTATCCGCGCGTGCACGGCGCGCCGGTGCACATCGGGCGGCCGGAGCTCATCGGCATCGCCAACCTGCGCCAGCCCTGGGCGGGCGATGCGACCGAGGTGCTCGAGGACGAATTGCCCCTTTACTGGGCCTGCGGCATCACGCCGCAGTCGGTCGTGCTCGACGCACGGCCGTCGCTCTGCATCACGCACGCTCCGGGGCACATGCTGGTCACCGACCTGACGAACGCGAGCCTCGGTGCCTAGCGCGGCAGCGCTGGCGCTGCTGTTGCTCGTCGGAACCGCAGGTGCGGATGATCGGCTGGCCGATTGCGCGAAGCTACCGGACGCGGACGATCGGCTCGCCTGCTACGACCAGCTCGCCGGTCGCACGCCGCCGCCGGAAGAAACCTCGCGCACGGCGTACCTGACGCGCAGCTGGAAGCTCGGCCCGAACGATGCCGGTGTGCGGCGCCTCGCCGACATCACCACGTATCGCCCCAACTACATCCTCCTGCGCTATACGAGCCGGCCGAACCTCGAGCCGCGCAGCCCGTCCACCGGTCGAGCGCCGCTCACCGATCTCAACAAGACGGAGATCGCCGTGCAGGCGAGCTTCAAGACCGAGCTCATCTCCCGCGAGGCCTTCGGGCATATCGGCTTCGACACCGTGCGGCTGTGGTTCGCCTATACGCAGGGCATGGCATGGCAGGCCTTCAACCACGGCGAATCGCGCCCGATCCGCGAGACCGACTACGAGCCGGAGCTGATCCTCACGCTCGGCACCCGCAACACCGGCAACGGCTTCAAGCTGGTGAACCTGGGGTTTTCGCATCAGTCGAACGGCCTTGATCAGCTGGAACACCGCGGCTGGTCGCGTCTCTACGCGCAAGGCGGCTGGGACTGGAATCGTTTCTCGGTGCTGGCGCGCGTATGGCACGTCGTCAACGAAAGCGACGACGACAACCCGAACATCCGCCGCTTCATGGGCAGCGGCGACGTCGTCATGCGCTACGAGAGCGCCGGCGGCTACGTGACGTCTTCGCTCCTGCGCCACAACTTCTCCAGCGGGCGCGGCCTCGCCCAGCTCGACTGGGCGACGCCGATCTCGCGCGCGCTCGGCGGATTGAAGTTCCATGCGCAATTGAGCACCGGCTACGGCGCGACCCTGCTCGACTACAACCATCGGCAGTGGACCGCCGGCATCGGCGTGTCCTTTGGCGATTGACTACTTCTTCTTGCGGAGCTCGGCGAGCTTCTTTTGCGCCTGCTCGGCGTAGGCGCCGTCGGGAAACTGCTCGAGATAGAGCTCGACCTCGTCGGGGTCGTCGCTGTCCTTCACGCCGTCCCAGAATTCCTTCTCCGCCTCGTCGCCCGCGCGGCTCGACGAGGCCGGCTTGGCCGGTGCCGCCGCTTCCTTCGGCGGCTTGCCTTCGAGGATCAGCTGCAGATCCGTGGCAAACGCCCGGGCGGTCTGGTAGCGCTGGCCGGCTTCCTTGGCGAGGGCCCGCGCGATGACGCTGTCGATCACCGCCGGGATCTGCACCAGCCTGGTCGGCGGCACGGGATCGTCCTGCACGATCTTCATCGCGAGCCCCATGCCGGTACCCTCGAACGGCTTTTGTCCGGTGAGCAGCTGGTAGAACAGGATGCCGGCCGAAAAGACGTCGGTGCGCCGGTCGATGGTCTGGCCCTGGATCTGCTCGGGCGACATGTAGGAAGGCGTGCCGACCATCGCGCCGACGCGCGTCGCCTCCGCCTGCTCGCCCTCGGTCTCGGTCACGCGAGCCACGCCGAAGTCGGCCAGCTTGGCGTGGCCCTTGGTGTCGATCATGACGTTGGCCGGCTTGACGTCGCGATGGATCACGCCCGCCTCGTGCGCGAAGTGCAGCGCGTCGAGCAGCTCGCCCATCAGCTTGAAAATCTTGCCGAGCTCGATGCCTTCCTTCGCGTCGAGCATGTCCTTCAGCTCGCGGCCCTGGATGTACTCCATCACGATGTAGGCGAGCTCGCCCTCGGTGCCGAAGTCGTAGACCTGGACGATGTTCGGGTGGTTGAGCCGCGCCACCGCCCGCACTTCGCGGCGGAAACGCATCTCGTAGTGCTTGGCCGTTGCCGCGTCGAGATTGCGCGTGATGATCGTCTTGATCGCGACGCGCCGGTCGAGCTGCGCGTCGTGGCCGTCATAGACGAGGCCCATCGCGCCTTTGCCGAGCACGCCCTTGACCTGGTAGCGGCCCAGGGCCTTGACGTCGGGCTTGATCTCGCTCACGCGGCGATCATACAAGGCTTGGTGGAGAGTTTTGGTAGGTCGTGGCGGATTCGAACCGCCGACCAACGGATTAAAAGTCCGCTGCTCTACCAGCTGAGCTAACGACCCGTATTCAGGACTGTGGTAAGGCGCTGAAGGGCGTGAATTTTATCAGCCCGCGCGCCAGTATTGGTACTTCATCGTCAGCGCGGAGCCAATGACGATGAAGACGAACGTGATGATCGAGCCCGCCGCGAGGGTCGAGAAGCCGGTGATGCCCTGGCCGATCGTGCAGCCGAGCGCGCAAATGCCGCCGAAGCCCATGAGGCAGCCGCCGACGATGTGATTGGCGGTGTCTTCGGCGTCGCGAAAGCCTTCCCAGCGGAACGTTCTCGTCGCGAGCGCATAGGCGGCGGACCCGGCGATCACGCCAAAGCCCGACGCGATGCCGTAGGTGATCATCTTCGACTTGTCGGTCCACAACATGAGGTAGTCGAGCGTGTAGGCCATCGGCGAGACGAACGAGAACGACTCCATGCGGCCGCTGTTCGTCGCGACGAAGGCTTCCCGCAGCGTGTTCGGATCCTCCGCGACATGCCCGAGATGGCCGCTCACGAACCAGCCGCCGGCCACGACGAGCCCGGTGACGACGCCGCCCAAGGTGTAGTCGAAGCTCGAGCGGAACTGGCGGCTGGCATAGACGAAGGCGAGCAGCGCGCCCGCGATGATCAATGCCAGCGCAGCGCGCGGTATCCCGGTCAAGGCGGGAAGATCCTGGCCGGCAGGCAGCGTGAGCGCCGCTTTCTCCAGCACGCCGACGCGAAAGGCGCCGAGCACGCCGCGCAGCGTCATGTACGCCGAGATGCCGAGGAACACGTAGACGATGACGGACTTCAGGTTCCCCGCGCCGACGCGGATCAGGGTCTTCGAGCCGCAGCCCGAGCCGAGCGTCATGCCGACGCCGAAGAGGAAACCGCCGACGACGTAGGAGAGCCAGGTGAAGTTGGGGCCGGGATAGATCGATTTCGAGAGATCGATCAGGCCGGCCGCCTGCAGGCCGCTGGCGCCGAGGATGGCGACGGCGATGGCGAGGAGCCACATGCGCATGCGCGAGAGATCGCCCATGTTCACCCAGTCGGAGACCGCGCCCATCGTGCAGAAATGCGTCTTGTTGCCGACCGCGCCGAAGACGAAGGCGAGAAGGAAGGCGCCGCCGGTCACATACGGGGCGAGCGCAGCTGGACTGGCTTCGTTCAACCCTTGGATTTGGAGAACGCGGCGATGCGCTGCTTCGCGCTCGATGCAGCGGATGACTTCGGATACTTGGCGACGAGCTCTTCGAGCGTCTTCTGCGCGGCCTTGCGGTCGCCCATCGTCTCCTGTGCGCTCGCGATGGAGAGCATCGCATCCGGCGCCTTGTCGCTGTCGGGCCAGGTGGCGAGCAGCTTGCGTTGCGCGGCGATGGCCTGCTTGTAATCGCGCTGGCCGGAGTAGGCCATGCCGACCCAGTACTGCGCGTTCGGCGCGAGCTTGCTCGACGGATAGGTGACGAGGAAACCCTGCATCGCCGACACGGCCATCGGGTAGTTCTGCAGCTTGAACTGGTCGAGCGCCGCCTGGTAGGCGCGCATCTCGGCGGGCGAGGCGTCGGTATCCGGGGCCGTGGCAGCCGCCGGCCCGGGGGCGGCGCCTTCGCGGGCCTGCTCGAGCTTGCGCAGGCGCGTATCGATGTCGAGATAGAGATCCTTCTGGCGGCGGTCGGCGACCTCGGCCTGGTTGCCGAGCACTTCCAGCTGGCCGCGCATCTTCGCCATCTCGTTCGAGAGGTTCTCGACCTGGGTCGCGATCTGCATGAGCGCCGTGCGGTCGGAGGCCTGCGACATGGCGGCGTCGAGCCGCTTCAGCTGCTCGGCGACCTGGCGCTGGTTCTCGGTGACTTCCTGGCGCAGGAGATCGATGCGCCGGCGCGCCTCGTTGTCATCGAACAGGCCCTGCGCCGCCGCATGCATCGCGACGGCGCAGCCAAGGAGGAGCGCTGCGGGTCTCAGCATCAATACTCGCCGCTGTAGAGCATGTCGTCGCGGCGGTTCTTCGCCCAGCAGGCCTCGCTGTGGTCGTTGCACGAGGGCTTCTCTTCGCCCAGGCTCACCGACTCGATCTGGTCTTCGCGCGCGCCGAGGAGTGTCAGCATCTTCTTCACGGCGTCGGAGCGGCGCTGGCCGAGGCCGACGTTGTATTCGCGGCTGCCGCGCTCATCGGCGTTGCCCTGGATCAGCATCTTGGCGCTCGAGTTCTCGCGCAGGAACTTGGCGTGCGCCTCGACCAGCGGCTTGAACTCGTCCTTGACGTCGAACTTGTCGTAGTCGAAGTAGACCGAGCGCTTCGACAGGATGTTGTTCGGATCCTTCAGCGCGGCGAAGCCGCTCGCGCCGCTCTTCGGCGCGGCCTGCACCGTGGTCACCGGCTTCGATTCCACCGCCTGCGGCTTCGCCGCGGGCTTCGCGCTCTCCACCGGCGCGGTCGCCGCCGGCTTGCTGGCTTCGTCGGTGGCGCAGCCGAAGACCAGCGCCGACGCTGCAATTACGGGATACACATATGCTCGCATTTGTTCCCTCCTTGTCATTCGATGAAAGGACCCCAGGCCGGCTCGCGCACGTCGCCTGCGGCAGTGCTGAGGCGCTGCTTGACCCGGCCGTCGGCCGACACTGCGGACAGCACGCCGCGCTCGTTGATCACGGTGGCGAGCAGGATCATGCGGCCGTTTGGCGAGAAGCTGGGTGATTCGTCGCGGTCACTGTCGGTAAGGATCTGCACTTGCCGGTTCGAGAGATCGAGCAGCGCAACCTGGAACTTCCCTGCCGGGTTGCGCGTGATGTACGCGATCGTCTTGCCGTCCGGGCTTATTCGCGGCGACACATTATAGCTACCCTCGAAGGTGATGCGCTGGGGCTCGCCGCCTGCCGCCGGCATGCGATAGAGCTGGGGCGTGCCCCCGCGATCGGAGGTGAAATAGATCCACTGGCCGTCGGGGGAAAAGCGCGGCTCGGTGTCGATCGAGGTCGAGGTCGCCAGGCGCCGCAGCCCGGTGCCGTCGGCGTTGATCATGAACATCTGCGACCCGCCCTCGCGCGACAGCACCACCGCGAGGCGGCTGCCGTCGGGCGTCCAGGCCGGCGCCGAGTTGGAGCCCTTGAAGTTGGCGATGACCCGGCGCTTGCCGTCGACGAGCGAGTGCACGTAGACCACCGGCTTCTTGTTCTCGAACGAGACGTACGCGAGGCGCTTGCCGTCGGGCGACCACACCGGGGAGATGATCGGCTCGAAGGAGGCGAGCGCGGTCTCGGCGCCGGCGCCGTCGTAGTCGGAGATCTGCAGCTCGTAGCGATTGCCGCGCTTCACCACGTAGGCGATGCGCGTGGAGAACACGCCCTTCTCGCCCGTCAGCTTCTCGTAGACGAAGTCGGCGATGCGGTGGGCGGTCGCGCGCAGCTGCTCTTTTCCGAGCGTGTAGGCGACGCCGCCGAGCGGCTGCTGCTTCACCACGTCGTAGAGCCGGAAGCGCGCTTCGAAGCGGCCGTCGGGCCGCGGCTGCACCGAGCCGACGAGGAGCGCATCGGCAAGGCGCGAGCGCCACTCGGCGTAGTTGATGTTCGTCGCCTCGGTCGGCTCGGGCACGATCGGCGGCAGCTCGAGGCCGCGGAAGAGGCCGCTCCTTTCGAGATCGGCGCGGATGATGGTGCTGATCCCCGGCGGCAGGGCGCCCTCGCCGGCAAAGGGCACCAGCGCGACCGGGATGCGCTGCGCACCGGCGCCGGTGATCTCGATCGACAGCTGGGCATGCGCAGCGCAGGCCCAAAACAACACGACGGCAAGTAGGCGAATCATCGGTCCTGGGGCCGGAATCTTAGCTGCAACTGCCGCTGGAACAGGCTCCGGTCGTCGGGCTGCGGCAGTGGCGACGACTTCATGATCGCACGCTCGACCGCATCGTCGTAACCGGGATGTCCGCTCGATTTGGTCTTGCGGACGGTCAGCACCTCCCCCGTCGGCAGGATGGTGACGTCGAAAATGGCTTCCGGGTTCCCGGGAATGTCCTGCGGCAGGATGATGTTGCCGCGGATCTTGGCGCGGATCTTGTCGGTCCACTGCAGGAGCGCGCGGTTCCTCAGAGCCGCCGCTGCCTGCGCCGCCTGCTCGCGGATCAGCCGGTCCTGGAGCTGACGTTCCTCGGCCATGGCTTGCTCGCGCATTTGCTTTTCCAGCGCCAAATCGCGCTTCGGCGGCACCGGTTTCGGCTTGGGTTTGGGTTTGGGCTTGGGCTTTTCCGGCTGCGCGATCTCGGGCGGCTTCTTCACTTCGGGTTCCGGCTCGGGCTGCGGCTTGACGACGGGCGGCGGCGGCTTCGGCTGCTCGAGCACCGGCGGCGGAGGCGGCGGCGCCTCCCACAGCTCGACGTTCACCACGTCCGGCGCGCTGCTCTGCAGGCGCACGCCGAGGAACATCACCGCGAGCAGGACGAGATGGACGAACGCGGAGAGCGCGAAGGAGCGGCCGAGCGCGGGATGGCCGCGGCTGCCGTATGGCGCGCCGATGCCTGGAGAACCGCCCGCCGGCAGCGCCGCCGCGCTCATTCGCCACTCACTGCGCGAGCTTCACCTGCAGGCCGACGCGGTTCACGCCCTGCTTGCGCAGCTCGTCCATGACCTGCAGCACCGATTCATAGCGCGCATCCTTGTCGCCGCCGACGAGCACCGCGAGCTCCGCGTTCTTGCCGCGCACTTCCTTGATCGCCTGGGCGAGCTCCGAGCGCGAAACCGTGCGCTCGCTGACGATCGCCCCCGCGCCGTCGCGCGCGCGCACGACGAGGCCGCGATCGGCTTTCACGAACACCTCCAGCGGCACGACGCGCGGCTGGCCGGCCTTGCCCACCGTGGGCAGGTCGATCACCGCCGGCGTGACGAGCGGCGCGGTGACCATGAAGATCACGAGGAGCACGAGCATCACGTCGACGTAGGGCACGATGTTGATCTCGTGCATCGGCCCGCGCTTGCGCACGACCGCCACTGCTACCTCCCGGCCTGCCGATGCAGGATGTTGGAGAACTCCTCCATGAAGCTCTCGAAGCGGTTGGCGAGCCGCTCCACATCGTGCGAATAGCGGTTATAGGCCACCACCGCCGGGATCGCGGCGAACAGGCCGATCGCCGTGGCGACGAGCGCCTCGGCGATGCCGGGCGCGACCTGCGCGAGCGTTGCCTGCTGCACGTTCGAGAGACTGCGGAACGCATGCATGATTCCCCAGACCGTGCCGAAAAGGCCCACGTACGGGCTGACCGAGCCGGTCGAGGCAAGGAATGCGAGATGGCGCTCGAGGTAATCCATCTCGCGCTGGAAGGTGGCGCGCATCGCGCGGCGCGCGCCGTCGACCATGTCGGTGACGCCGGTTCCCGCCTGGCTGCGCAGCTTGGCGAACTCGCGATAGCCCGCCTCGAACACGCGCTCGAGCGAGCCGATGCTGTGGCGATTGTTGACCGCGCCCTGGTAGAGCGCGTTCAGGTCCTTGCCGCCCCAGAACTCGCGCTCGAAATCGAGCGTCTGCGTCACCGCACGCCGCAGCACGAACCACTTCTGGAAGATGAACATCCACGACATGAAGGAGACCGCGACGAGGATCGCCATCACCACCTTGACGACGATGCTGGCGTGAAGCACCAGCTGCCAGATGTCGAGGTCCTGCGAGAACGTCGGCATTATCTGAGGGCCTGTTCGAGTTCGGTCGGCATGCGGGCCGGCTTCATGCGGCCTTTGTCCACTATGGCGAGGGTGACTTCGGCTTCGACCAGAAGCTCGCCCGAGCGTTCCACGCCCTGGCGGAAAACCACGCTCGCGCGGCCGATTTTAACCACTTCCGCGCTCACCGAGAGGAGCTCGTTCAGCCTCGCGCCGCGATGGTATTTCACGCTCAGGCTCGCCACCATGAACTGCACGCCGCGCTCGTCGGCGACGCGCGCGAGATCCACGCCCGACTGGTTGAGGAGCTCGGTCCGCGCCCGCTCCATGAAGGCGAGGTATTGCGCATGGAACACCACCCCGCCCGCATCGGTGTCCTGGTAATAGACGCGGACCGGGACGCTCAGCTGTCGGATAGGAGGTCCCGCGCGGCCGCCGGCGCGGTGATGCCGAAATGCCGGTAGGCCGTAAGCGTCGCCATGCGCCCGCGCGGCGTGCGCTGGAGAAAGCCCTGCTGGATGAGGTAAGGCTCGAGGACGTCCTCGATCGTCTCGGCGTCCTCGCCGATGGCGTGCGCCAGGTTCTCGAGGCCGACCGGCCCGCCGGAGAATTTCTCGACCACCGCCATCAGGAGCTTGCGGTCCATCACGTCGAGCCCGAGCGCGTCGACGTCGAGCATCTTGAGGGCCGCGTCGGCGATCGATTTCGTCACGCGGCCATCGGCCTTCACCTCGGCGTAGTCGCGCACGCGGCGCAGCAGCCGATTGGCGACGCGCGGCGTGCCGCGCGAGCGGCAGGCGATTTCGCGTGCGCCTTCGTCGTCCAGCTGCACTTTCAGCAATCCCGCGGAGCGGCGCACGATCGTCGTCAGCTCCGCCTGGCTGTAGAACTCGAGGCGCGCCACGATGCCGAAGCGCTCGCGCAACGGGTTGGTGAGCATGCCGGCGCGCGTCGTCGCGCCGACCAGCGTGAAGGGCGGCAGATCGAGCTTGATCGAGCGCGCCGCGGGTCCCTCGCCGATCATGATGTCGAGCTGGAAGTCTTCGAGCGCGGGATAAAGGAGCTCCTCGACCACCGGCGAGAGGCGATGGATCTCGTCGATGAACAGCACGTCGCGCGGCTCGAGGTTGGTGAGGAGCGCCGCGAGATCGCCCGCGCGCTCGAGCACGGGACCCGAGGTCTGGCGCAGGTTCACGCCCATCTCGCGCGCGATGATGTGCGCGAGCGTCGTCTTGCCAAGGCCCGGCGGACCGAAGAGCAGCACATGATCGAGCGCTTCGGCGCGCTGCCGGGCAGCCTGGATGAAGATCTCGAGCTGCCCGCGCGCCTTTTCCTGCCCGACGTACTCGGCGAGCGTTGCGGGCCGCAGCGACCGCTCGAACTGTTCCTCCTGCGGGGAGGCCGGCTTGGCCGAGATCAGGCGGTCGGTTTCGACTGTCATTTCTACAATCCCCGTGCATTATGCAGCGCACCGTTGCGCGGGCGCGACGCACTGCCTTGACATCCCTCTGCCAAGGCCAGAACAATCCTTCACCGTTCTCTCACAAGCACCAAGGGAACGCAAATAAGTCGACGAAACAGCGACTTCGTATTTGGACTCAAACTGGGAGATGAGATGAAAAAGCTATTGGCAGTCGTATCCGTCGCAGCCGTATTTCCCGTGACCGCGATGGCCGACAACATCGGCAGCTGCGGCTGGGGCACGAAGCTGTTCGACGGGCAGTCGGGCGTCGCGCCACAGGTTCTCGCGGTGACGACGAACGGCACGTTCGGCAACCAGACCTTCGGCATCACGTTCGGCACGTCGGGCTGCACGCAGGACGGCACGGTGAAGTCGAGCTGGAAGACCGCGCTCTTCATCGACGGCAACAAGGAAGCCCTTGCCCGCGACATGTCGGTCGGCAGCGGCGAAACGCTCGACTCGCTCGCGCTTCTCATGGGCGTCGAGGCGCAGGATCGCGACGCGTTCAACCGCGCGGCCAAGAAGAACATGGCGCGCATCTTCGCCAAGGACGCCACGCCAGAGATCATGGCCGCGCTGCGCCAGGTGCTCGCGGATAACGAGCAGCTCGCGCGCTACACGGTCGCCCTCTAAGGAACGGCAGTCCCCAAAACCCTGCGGGCGACCGCAGGGTTTTTTTTCGTGCGTATCTGGCTGCTCCTTCTCGCGTTCGTCGCGCCTTGCGCGTTCGGCGCCGACGATGCCTATCTCGCCGGTCTCGTCGCGCGCTCGCGCGCCCTGAAGCTCGCGGAGCGGCCCGAGTGGAGGAAGCTCGTGCACTACCTGCCCGATTTCGCCGGCGGCGGCGTTCACAGCCTGGTCGACAGCCCGGAATTCTTCAACGCCGGGCCGCGCGGCAAGAGCGACCCGCAAGCGGAGCTCGAGGCGACGCTCGCCAGCTTCTACTCGACAAGCGAGGAGACCCCGGATGCGCAGAATCCGCAGTGCCAGTTCATCGCGCGGCGCACGTGGCTCGACGAGCAGCTGCATTTCGACCGGCAGCGCCTGCCGCTGCGGGATTGCCGGCGCTTCCGCGAGTGGCATGACGCGCTCAACGCCAAGGGCCTGACGGTCGTTTTTGCGTCGGCGTATGTCAACAACCCGTCGACTATGTACGGCCACACGCTGCTGCGCGTCGACGCCCAAAACCAGGACGAGCGCACGCGACTTCTTGCCTACACCGTCAACTTCGCCGCGAACACCAACGAGCGGGAAGGCATCGCGTTCGCCGTGAAGGGCCTTTTTGGCGGCTACGCAGGAACGTTTTCCGTGCTGCCCTACTACCTGAAAGTGCGCGAGTACAGCGACCTGGAGAACCGCGACCTCTGGGAGTACCAGCTCGCGCTGTCGCAGGAGGAAGTGGAGCGCGTGGTGCGTCACGCCTGGGAGCTCCTTCCGGCCTACTTCCAATACTTCTTTTTCGACGAAAACTGTTCGTATCATCTGAACGCCCTGCTCCAGGTGGCACGACCGGAGCTGGACCTGACGGCGCCGTTTCGCTGGTGGGCGCTGCCGGTGGACACGGTGCGCGTCATCACCGCGCAGCCGGGCCTCGTCGCAAGAACCGTGTACCGGCCGGCGAACGCCACGATCATCGGCGCGCGGCTCGCGACACTGTCGGAAGAGGAGCGCAGCATTGCCAAGAACATGAGCCTCGGTCGCGCACAGAGCGCCGATGCGCTGCGTGGCCGCGACCCGCAACGGGCGGCGGCAATGCTCGAAACGAGCTACGACTACGTGAACTACCGCCGTGCGACGGGCAAGCGGGACGTTCCGGACCCTGCGGCGCTCGCCCGCGAGCTTCTCGTCGCGCGCAGCGAGATCGATGCTCCCGCGCAAACGCCCGCCGTAGGCCCCGGAACGCGTCCGGATCTCGCGCATGGCACATCCCGGCTGGGCTTCGGCGCCGGGCGCCGCGACGGCCGGAATTTCCAGGAGCTCGCCTTCCATCCGACCTATCACGAGGTCATGGATCCCGAGCCGGGCTACGCGCGGGGCGCACAGATCGAGTTCTTCGACACGGCGATTCGCCACTACGACGACGGCGGAACGCGCCTCGAGCGCTTCGTGCCGGTCGACATCCTGTCGCTCGCGCCGCGCGACGACTTCTTCCAGCCGCGCTCCTGGCGGGTCTCCGGGGGCTGGCAGCGTTCTTTCGTCCGCAACGGCTCGGAACCGCTGATTGCCTTTTTCGGCGGCGGCGGCGGTGCCGCATGGTCCGATCGCGCGGGTCATGCGCTTTTCTATGCGCTGGGCGAGGCGGCCTTGCGCTTGAATCGAGAGCTGGAGGGCGGCTACGGCATCGGCGCCGGCGCCCGCGTTGGAACGATGGTCGATCTCACGCCGCGCTGGCGCGCGAACGCCTACGCCGGCGGCCTCGACTACTTCGTGGGGGAATCCGACCAGCCGCGGCGCATTGGCCTCGAGCAGCGCTTCACCCTCGGACGCGACTGCGCGCTGCGCTTCGACTTGGAGCGGCGCCGCGAAGCCGGTCGTCAATTCGATAGCGGCACGCTTTCCCTGCAGCTCTACTTCTGAGATGCGCCTCGCCCTCGTTGCGCTCCTGCTCGCGCTCGGCGCGTGCACGCCGGTCTTCTTCCAGCCGACCGGCACCATCTATTCCAGCCCCGGCATCTACGGTATCGAATACCACCCGATCGAGTTTCAGGCCGCCGACGGCACCGCCCTATTCGCCTGGTTCATGCCGGCGCGCGGCGAGGCGCACGGCACGGTGCTCTACCTGCACGGCAACGCGCAGAACATCAGCGCCCACTTCGCGAACGTCGCCTGGATGCCGGCGGCGGGATTCAACGTGCTCGCGTTCGACTACCGCGGCTACGGCGGCTCGGCGGGACGCCCGACGCTCGCCGGGGTCCAGCTCGACATCGACGCCGCGCTGCGGGTATTGCTCGCGCGCGAGGATGTGGATCCCGACCGCATCGTCGTCTTCGGCCAAAGCCTGGGCGGCGCGCTCGCCATCTATTACGTCGCCCACAGCGCCTACCGCGACCACATCCGTGCCGTGGTCGCCGACAGCGCCTTCGCCGACTACCGCCTCGTAGCGAGGGAAAAGCTGGCGGAATTCTTCCTCACCTGGCCGCTGCAGTGGCTGGCGGATTACACCGTCGACAACGACTATGCGCCCAAGGCGGCGGTCGCCGCGATCGCGCCGATCCCGCTGCTCCTCATCCACGGCGAGGACGACAGCATCGTCTCGCCGCATCACTCGAAGATGCTGTTCGACGCGGCGCAGGAGCCGAAGGCCTACTGGGAAATTCCGGATCGCGGTCACATCCAGGCGCTGCGCGATGCCGCCGTGCGCAAGCGCCTGGCCGACTTCCTGCTAGGTCAGACGCTGGACCAGCCGACTAGAACCGCCAGAGAGCGCCAACGCTTACAGTATCAAGGTCGCCTTTAGGCAGCGTGCTGCCACCCAGGCCTGGATAGGCCTGCCATTCGCCGCGCAGCGCGAGGCTATTGTTGATCTCGTACTGCACGCCGACGCCATAGGTCGGACCGTAGTTGGTTTCCTTGGCGCCGGTCAGCGTGCCGTCGCCCTTGACCACCGCGCGCTTGATGCCGAGCTTGCCGAAAACCGAAAAGTGGCTGAATACCGGCCACGTGGCGAGGCCATCGATCTCCCAGCCTTTGCCTTTCACCGAGGCGCTCGACGCGTGCACCATGCCGTAGTTCCTGAAGGCGAGTTCGGCGCTGAAGATCGGGTTGATCCGATAGCCGGCGAAAGCGCTGAGCGTCGTGTTCGTGTCGTCGCAGGTCGGCGCGTTCTGGCACATCGAGCGCCAGTGTCCCGTGCCGGCGGTAGCGCCGATGTAGTAGTGATGGCTCGCCGGGGTGTCCTGAGCGGATGCCGGCGCGGCGATGCCGAGGAGACTTGCCATCGCCGCGGGCAATAGAAATTTCATTGGTTGCGTCGTCCGCCCCATCACGGATGCTCGGCTAGAACTTGAAGAGCAGGCTCATCGTGTAGGCGACGTAATCGCTGTCGCCGATCGAGCCGCCGCCCACCTTGAGGAAGCGCTGGCCCTCGCCGCGGAGGGCAACGCCGCGCCACACGAAATACTGCAGGCCGGCACCGATGGTGAGGTTGCCCCTGCTTTCGTTGATCCGCGTGCTGGTACCCGCCTGCGAAGTATCCACCGTGGTGTTGGCATAGTAGGCACCTGCCTTGCCGAACAAGGTGAAGCGATCGGTGCCAACCCACTGCCCGACAAGCGTGATGTCGCTCAACCTGACCTTGATGGACTGATCGAAGGTCCCCGGCGAGGTGGCGTATGCCTTGCCGAGATCCTGGTAGCCGAACTCGACCGCCCAATTGCGGCCGAACTGCCAGCCGCTGAAGAACTTGTACGCGCTTCCCTTCTTCTTGCATGTGGGGAACGTGTCGCAGCGGTCGTACTGGAGCGGCTCCGCCTGCCCGCCGCCCACCCCGACATATACGCCCCGATCCCCGGCCTGCGCCCGCGCGGCGAGCGGCAGCGCCATCGCGAGTACCAGGCCAAGAATGACTGAGATCGTCTTTCCGTTTTTATTCATGTGACTGCCCCCAGTTGTTATTGTGTGCTCGCACAGATTACTGGAATCTGAAAATCGCGCCCGCACACACTAGCAAAGCCGCGCTCGTCGCAGGTCCAGGCGAGCGCAATCGTACACAGCGTTTCGCTCGCATGTTGCGGAATTGCAACGCAAATTCTCGCCTCTAGCGACGCACTAGGGCCTTGAGCGCCGCGCGAATGGCATCGGCGAGCGGCATATCCGGTGCGAGGCTTTTCACCGCAATCGCCGCTTCCTTGTCGCTGTATCCCAGCGCGACCAGCGCATTGGCGACGTCGGCGCCGCGCTCGGTGGTCGGCTCGCCGGCCGCCTCGGCGAGCTTGCCTTTGAGCTCAAGCAGCAGCCGCTCGGCGGTCTTGCGGCCGATGCCCGGGATCTTCGTCAGGCGCCCCGCATCCTGGAGCGCGATCGACTGGGCGAGGTCGGCTACCGACATGCCGGAAAGGACGGCGAGCGCGGTGCGCGGTCCGATGCCGGATACGCGGATCAACTGGCGGAACACCGAGCGCTCCTCGGCGCTCGCGAAGCCGTATAGAACATGGGCGTCCTCGCGCACGACGAGGTGCGTGAAGAGGGTCACCGAGCCTCCGGTCGACGGCAGGGCATAGAACGTGCTCATCGGCACGTCGACCTCGTAGCCGACGCCGCCCACTTCCACCAGGATTTGCGGCGGATTCTTGGCGCTGAGCTTGCCGGAGAGCCTGCCGATCACACGAGCCTGCCTTTGCGCATGCGCAGCCCCCGCAGCGGCATTTCGCCCAGCCGCGCACCGTGCGCATGGCAGATGGCGCAGGCGAGCGCATCCGCTGCATCGGCCGAGGGCTCGCCCGGCAGATCGAGCAGCCGACGCACCATGTGCTGCACCTGCTCCTTCGCCGCGTGGCCGTTGCCCACGACCGACTGCTTCACCTGGAGCGCGGTGTACTCGGCGATCGGCAGCCCGGCCATCACCGCGGCACAGATCGCCGTGCCGCGCGCCTGGCCGAGCGCGAGCGTCGACTGGGGATTGACGTTGACGAACACCTTCTCGACGGCGACCTGGACCGGCGCATGCTCGGTGATGACTTCGCGCAGGCCGTCGAGGATCGCCTTCAGGCGCACGGCGAGGTCTCCGTCGCCCGATTTGACGCAGCCGCTCGTGATGTAGCGCAACCCCGATGCCCGGACCTCGATCACGCCGAAACCCGTGAGTCTCAGGCCCGGATCGATGCCGAGGATCCTCAGTCGATCACCGCCGTGGTGTAGACGTTCTGCACATCGTCCAGGTTCTCGAGCGCATCGACCAGGCTGCGCATGCGCCCCTGCTGATCGCCGGCGAGCTGGGCGTCGCTCGTCGGCTTCCAGGTGATTTCCGAGAGCTCGGGCTTCAGTCCCGCCTTCTCCAAGGCGGCCTTCACCGCATCGAAATCGGCCGGCGCGCAGATGAGCTCGATCGAATCGTCATCGTTCTTCGTGACGTCCTCGGCGCCCGCGTCGAGGCCGGCCTCCATCACCTTGTCCTCGCTCGTGCCGGGCGCAAAGACGAACTGGCCGCAGTGCTTGAAGAGGTACGCCACCGAGCCGTCGGCGCCGAGGTTGCCGCCGTTCTTGGTGAACGCATGACGCACTTCGGCCACGGTACGCGTGCGGTTATCGGTCATGCAGTCGACCATGATCGCCGCACCGCCCGGGCCGTAGCCCTCATAGCGAATCTCGTCGTACGAGACACCGTCGAGCTGGCCCGCGCCGCGCTTGATGGCGTTCTGCACGCTGTCCTTCGTCATGTTGGCTTCGCGTGCCTTGTCCATGGCGAGGCGCAGCCGCGGATTGGCATTGGCATCGGCGCCGCCGAGCTTGGCCGCGACCGTAATCTCCTTGATCAAGCGGGTGAAGACCTTGCCCTTCTTCGCATCGGCGGCCGCCTTCCGGTGCTTGATGTTGGCCCATTTGCTGTGACCCGCCATAGTATGATTTTAGCGTCATGGCTGCGCCGCTTCTCGTCGCGAAGAACGATAAGGCGACGCTCGAACTCCTGCCGTCGCTCGCCAACCGTCACGGGCTCATCACCGGCGCCACCGGCACCGGCAAGAGCGTGACGCTGCAGGCGCTCGCGCAGCGCTTCTCCTCGATCGGCGTGCCGGTGTTCATGGCCGACGTGAAGGGCGACCTTGCGGGGCTTGCCAAGGCCGGCGGCGCCAGCCCCAAAGTCGCGGCGCGCATGCGGCAGCTCAAGCTGCCGGCGCAAAGCGCGGCGTGCCCGGTGATCTTCTGGGACGTCTACGGCAAGGGCGGTCATCCGGTGCGCGCGACGATCTCCGACATGGGGCCGCTGCTCCTTGGGCGCATGTTGGGCCTCAACGAGACGCAGGAAGGCGTGCTCGCCGCGGTGTTCAAAATCGCGGACGACAACGGCCTCTTGCTGCTCGATCTCAAGGACCTGCGCGCGATGCTGCAGCACGTCGGCGACAACGCCGCGCAGTTCAAGACGCAGTACGGCAATGTGTCGCCCGCGTCGATCGGCATCATCCAGCGCGGCCTGCTCGAGCT